>Ga0210405_10002070_pt1 | contig 21447 bp, 11 predicted proteins | sample IncBWH11MmetaG_FD_155492 | JGI IMG/M metagenome (GOLD analysis project Ga0210405, IMG submission 155492) | Forest soil microbial communities from Barre Woods Harvard Forest LTER site, Petersham, Massachusetts, United States - Inc-BW-H-11-M | ecosystem: Environmental > Terrestrial > Soil >... | reverse complement strand
GCCTGATCGTCGCTCTCCCCCGACGCCCGGATATAGGTGCCGATGCCGCCAAACCACAGCAGGTCCGCGCGCGCTTTCAGGATCGCCGTCATCACCTCGAAAGGCGTAGCCTGCGGCTTGTCGAGATCGAGAAGGGTGCGCACTTCCGGTGCAAGCGGGATCGCTTTGAGCGAGCGCGAGAACACGCCGCCGCCTTGCGAGATCAGCGACTTGTCGTAGTCCTGCCAGCTCGATCGCGGCAGGTCGAACAGGCGCTTGCGTTCGGCGAAGCTGATCGCCGGATCGGGCGAGGGATCGATGAAGATATCGCGGTGATCGAAAGCCGCCACGAGCTTCGTCGCCGGCGAGAGCAGCATGCCATTGCCGAAGACGTCGCCGGACATGTCGCCGACGCCGGCAACGGTGAACGGTATGGTCTGAATATCGCTGCCGAGCTCGCGGAAGTGGCGCTTGACCGCCTCCCAGGCGCCGCGCGCCGTAATCCCCATCTTCTTGTGGTCGTAGCCCTGGCTGCCGCCGGAGGCGAAGGCATCGCCGAGCCAATGGTTCTTCTCGGCCGAGATCGCGTTTGCGACGTCGGAGAAGGTGGCGGTGCCCTTGTCGGCGGCGACGACGAGGTAGGGGTCGTCGCCGTCATGCCGCACGGTGGAGTCGGGCGGCACGATGTCGTCGCCGTCGAGATTATCAGTGAGTTCGAGCAGCGAGCGCACGAAGATGCGATAGGCTTCGGTGCCTTCGGCCATAAAGCCCTCGCGATTGGAGGGCGGTGGCAGACGCTTGGGCACGAAGCCGCCTTTGGCGCCGACCGGCACGATCACCGCGTTCTTGACCTGTTGGGCCTTGACCAGGCCGAGGATCTCGGTGCGGAAATCCTGCGGCCGGTCCGACCAGCGCAGTCCGCCGCGCGCAACCTTGCCGAAGCGTAAGTGAATGCCTTCGACACGGGGTGAATAGACGAAAATCTCGTAGAGTGGTCGCGGCGCCGGCAGGTCATCGATCCCGCGCGCGTCGAACTTGAAGGAGATAACCGGACGCGGATGTCCATCCTCGCCGACCTGCCACAGGTTGGTGCGGATGGTTGACTGCACCAGATTGGTGAAACGGCGCAGGATACGGTCTTCATCGAGCGAGGCGACGGATTTGAGCTGCTCCTCGATCTCGGCAAGGAGGGCCGTCTCACGCGCTGAACGCTCGGCATCCGTAAGGACGAGGCGCGGATCGAGGCGGGCCTGGAACAGTGCGACCATGTTGGCGGTGATCGCGGCGTTTTTGCGCAAGGTCTCCCACATATAGTCCTGGCTGAACGGAGCGCGGATCTGGTGCAGGTAACGGGACAGCGCCCGGATGGTCGAGACTTCCCGCCAGCCTAGGGCCGTGCGCAGGATCAAGGCATTGTATCCGTCGGGTTCGGCGCGATCGGCGACCACCGCCATGATCGAGGCTTCCAGGCGATGGCTGAATTCCGGGTTGATCTCGATCGGCTGGCCGTCGCTGGTCTCGATCGTCATGTCGTGCAGCCAGACCGGCTCCGGCATGTTGCCGGGCTGGATCTGATAGGTGCGTTCATCGACCACGCGCAGGCCGTGATTTTCGATCACCGGCACGCGATAGGACAGCGACAGCGGTGCGGCGTCGGAGAACACCTTCAAGCCGAAGCGCCTGGGATCGTCCTCGCCCTCGAAGCGGTGAACCGAAATCGTCACCGGACGGGTTGGCGTGAGCTTTTCGATGGTCGTGATATCGGCGATCGCCTGTTCCGCCGTGAAAACCTCGGTATAGCCGCCGCTAAAGGCCTGGGCATAGCGATTGGCGAGCATGCGCGCCCGCATGCCGTCGGTAGACGCAGTCAGCGCGGCCTTCAGCTTGTCAGCCCAGGTTGCGGCAATCGCGCTGATCCCGGCTTCCAGCGTGGCGCGCACGACGGCGGGAGATTTACCTTCATGGCGTCCGATGATGTAGTGGACGCGCGCCAATGATCCTTCGGGGAAGGACACGTAGGAGGCCGACAGGGTTCCCCGGTAGACCTGCGACAGGAAGTTGGCGACGCGCGTGCGCACGTCGGTGTCGTATTTGTCGCGCGGGATGTAGACGAGGATGGAGACGAAGCGATCGAACTTGTCGACCCGAGCCAGCGCCCGGACGCGGGGGCGCTCATAGAGAATCAGGATCTCCATGACGAAATTGTAGAGCGTGTCGACGTCGACCTGGAACAGTTCGTCACGCGGATATTCCTCGAGAATATGCATCAGCGCCTTGCCCGAATGGCCGCCCGGGTCGAAGCCGGCGCGCTGGAGCACCCGCGATACCTTGTGGCGGACATAAGGGATCTGACGTACCGAGCGCGTATAGGCGCCCGAGGTGAACAGACCGACGAGGCGCAATTCGCCCTCGAGCCGGCCGTCGGGCGTATAGAGCTTGATCCCGACATAATCCATCCGGATGCGACGATGAACGCGGCTGGAGACGTTGGCCTTGATGACGATGAGTAGGGTGGGTTCGCGCATGAACTCGCGGATTTCCGACGTCATCACCACCATTTCGCTACCGCGGCGCAGGACCTTCGCATCCGGTTCGCGGAGGATGCCGAGGCCTTCGCCGGTCGTGATGTCGTCCGACGCATCGCTGTCGGACGAGAAGCGATATTCGCGCACGCCCAGGAAGGTGAAATTGTCCGCGCACAGCCATTGCAGGAACTGGCTGGCTTCGGCGACCTCGTCGATCGGCAGCGGCGGCGGATTGGAAGAGAAAGTCTTGATCGCCTGCTCGACCCGGTCGCGCATGGCACGCCAGTCAATGACGCAGGCGCGCACGTCATTCAACGTCCCGGTTAGGCCGTCGATCAGCTTCTGCCGGTCGGCCTCGGCATCCAAGCGGGTGATGTGGAGGTGAATCAGGCTCTCTCTCGCGCCCTTTGCCCCTTCCGGCAATGCTTCGCCGTAGAAGCGCAGGAACTTGCCCTGGTCATCGCGCTCCACCGCGATGATCGGGTGAGCGACGAGGGTGACTTCGATGCCCTGTACGGCGAGCTCAGCCATGGTGGAATCGAACAGGAAGGGCATGTTGTCGTTGAGAATTTCGAGCACGGAAATCTCGCGCCCGTCCGGCATCGTCGGATTGACGACGCGGATATCGGCATTGCCCGCCGTGCGCTGCTGCACATGCTCCCAGGCTTGCTCCGCGAGGAAGGCAAGCGAGGAGGCATCGTAGTTGGCGAGGTCCTCGAGATTGGTGTAGCCGAACAGAAGCTCGGCGAAGGCCCGGGGGCTCTTGCCTGGATGAACGCTTCCCGCCGCATCGCGGATCAGGGTTGCCCGGGCTTTATCGTCACGCCACGCCATAATGTCCTCCATTTGCCGCGCCGTCCGACCGCAGTCGCGATCATCAGCTTGATTCTGGAGTGCATCTCTTCGAGCGCCATTGCCTTGTGACGATCGAGCGCGTACGCGAAATCCTCGGTCTCAAAGCTTCGACAACTCCTGACGACAATACTACGATCCCAGAGCGATCAAGGCGCACGCTGTCGTGAGGCGTGCTGAGATGCCCTACGGCAGCGCGTGAGGCCGAAATCGGTGCCGACGGCCGCCGCACCATTGGAGGCAGGAAAATCGCAAGCAATTTCAATTGTGTATGAGTTCGCAGTTTTATTCTGAATGGCGCGCCAATAAAATCAGGCACATCTCGAATTTTGGCTGAAGCCAATTTTTGCCCGGGTAAGCATCGGGTAAGGCGCCGCAACAGTTTCGATGAGCTGATGCCGAGACGTGCCGTTCAGCAAAGAAGGAGGTACTCGATGCTTGTCCAAGGATATGATCTTGTCGGTGATGTGCATTGGCATGCTGACCCTCTGCATCGACTGTTATGGCTCGCCAAGCGAGCCGGTAGGCCACGATAAATCGTGAAACCAATGAAGTACGCGGAACGAAATGACGCCATTTTTGGCGGGAGCCGATTTCACGTTTCTCGTTCAACGCCCACCGCTAGCCAGTCTATCCAGCGTCCTTTGCGTCGGGATCGGGTGTTATGATCGGCCAAGGGCGACCGGATGCCAAATCGGGATGGCGTGGCTCGCTCTCCGGCGCTCCGTATTGGTCCCTAATCTTATCAATAAAGTTCAGGCAGCGGGCGGCGGTATCATCGGCTCCGCCAGTCGTCGTCATCCCCAGCAGTCTTTTGCGAAGCTCAACGGCAGGCACAGGCACCACGTCGTATGCGGCCTTCCAATTCTCCGATGGCACACGCTCCGTGACGACTTCTTCTATCGTGTGCCAGCCCACCATGGGTCGCTTCTGCTCGGTCTCGAACCTGATCAGAAGCAACAAACCCTCCGTGTCTGGGCTCTCCGCGAAAGCCTGTGCAAGCAACAAGAGGCCGGGCGAGGTCGGGCCATCTTTCAGCAAGCCGAAAATATGCGAGCGCAATTTGGGATGTTCGCGGATCAAGCCACCAATCTGCCGCGCCAAGTGCCAACCGTCAGTTGAACTAAGGTTAAAGACGCCCTCGGCAGCGAGATCAATGAACCGCAGGGCGGCCGAAAAAGTGCTCATCCGCAAGACCGTGTCACGCCAGCGTTGGTTCGCATAAAAACGCGGGTCTTCTTCGGCAAGCCTGAACAAGACTTGTTCGGCCTCGTCGGAGGGCGCATCGGCAAGAGCGCCCACCATCTCTTCCAAGAGATGCGGGGTACGTTGGGCGTCCGGCAAGCCGCGCACGATCGGTAGCGCTCCTGCTGGGTGATCTGCAAACGGCAGCAGCCGCAGCCACTCCTTGAGCTGATACGCTTCGCTCTGGGTGAGTATCCACGTCTCTTTTTTTGCCGCCTCAAGAACCTCGGCAATGCCAGCGGCAATCAGCTTTGTGTCGATCTCTTCGCCGGAAAGGATCAAGTTGAGAAGCAGTGCCGCGCGCGCTTGCCTTGGGGCAAGTGAGATCAGCTTCTGAATCGTGACTTCCCGTTGACCATGCGGTAGCCGCGCAGCGACGATACCAAGGTCAACTGCACGCTTCTTCTGGTCGTCAGTCGATTGATCGGTGATCAACGAATCGATGATGCGGAAAATCGCCTCCGCTTCACTTGATGTTTCGGCGGGGTGAGCCGCGCGGGTCGCCCGGCGCTCTTCCACCTGCGAAAAGTCCACACCGCCCCCGAATTTCTTATCGCCTATTGTCTCATTGTCCTCCGTCCATTGCGCGCCAAGTACGCTCGCAGCCAACTGACCAAAATGTTGATCGGCGAGATATTCCTCCATCAGCGCAGCAGTCTCGGGCCCTTTGATGGACCGGAAAGCGCGCACATATTCGTGCGTAGTTGGCATACGGGCCTCGTTCATAGCCTTGCCGGGACGCCAGCCGTTTTCCTCGGCTTCTTCACAAAACGCTCGGTAACGCCGCAGGTTGTTATCGAGAAGCCGTTTAAGCAACGGCAGTAAGGCTACAGACGGGGCATGGCTGATCAACGACGCAAGCGAGGCGATCTGCCAGCGGCTCGCACCATCGCCTGCCGCAAGCATGCGCTCGCCCCAGTGTTGCGCCAGCTCAGCAATTGTGGCCAGCGCGTCAGCGCGGAAGGGCCTTGCGCGTTCGTCTTCACCCTCTGACTGACGAGAGAGCAGTCCGGCCAATTCTGCGATTTCTTCACTATCCGCTTCTGCCGCGCGCGCCTGGACCGCGGCGATCAGGCTTGCGCCGGACGTGTGCCCAATGCGCAAACGAACATCATGATAGCGATCACTCGCAGCCTGATCGTATTTGCCGTTTTTATCACGGACCCGTTTCTTGGCCTCAAGATATGTTTCGATCATGCGGCCAACGGCTAAGGGCCCCAGCACCGAGGCCGCAGCTTCTGCGCGGTCGTCGTGACCGCTCGTTTCGGCAAGAGCTATTTCGACGAGTTTGTCGTCATCGAGCGCGAAGCCCGCGGAGGCCAAGATATCGTCTGCGCCGTAAAACAGCGAGCGACCTTCGCGCACCCGGCTCAACAAGCCGTCCGCGAGCGCGCGGGGATAACGCTTGCGCACCTCATAGAGCAGGTGCCTATCGTCGCGCTTTTGGTCAATCTCCATTTCGGAGACAATCGCCGTAATTTCCGGAACGTGGTCTTGGTCAACCTCCAAGTATATAATCGACCGCAGGCGCTCATAGTGTGAAACGCCTGCTTTGCGCTGACGTTCGCGCGCGGCTTCCAGTCTCTTTTGAACGACTGCATCCGGGACGTGGTCGATAAGTCTCTCGGTCGCGAAAAGATCAAAGATACTGTCATCTGCGGTGCTCAACACTTCGGCAACGTGGCGATCGGCGCGGCGAAACGCGAGCGCGTGTATGACTTCGACCTTCACTTCGGAGGCTCTATCTTCCTTTGCAATGGCCGTCGCGAGATCGAGACCATCCATCCCGCTTTTCGCCGCGATTTCGTGGAGCACATTTTTCCTGACTTGCGGCGGCAGCCCCGCAATCCGTTTTGCTGCGTCGCTGCCGAGCAGCGACGGACGGAAACGATTGCCCGCGCGAAGCGCTGACAGATGCACCTGATCGTTCTGGTGCGCTATCAATGGCCAGACCAGATCAATAAATTCCGGCCTGCCTGACGTAATCATGAACCGGAGCGCCCGATCAACAGTCCCAGGCGCGTGCCATTTTCTCGCAAGGCGCTGTATCTCGGCGCTGATCCGCCCCCAAACCGCGTCGGTCGAGCGGAAGATCATTTCCGCCGCAAGCATGGGATCAACTTCAAACGCAGCCAAAATGGCTGCGCCGCACGCTTGTTCCTGCGGTTCGCCGCTGCGCGCGAGCCGTTCGACGGCGAACAGCACGGCTTCTTCCCACGGGCGTTGATCCAAGATGTCGGCTTTGAGCCTGTCACGGGACGCGGCGCTTTCGACCGCGTCCAGCATTAGGCGTCCGACGCAATGTGACGCGTACCATTCCTGAAATTGCTGGTGTTGGAACGAATAGCCGGGTGCATCGCCGGCGCGCATCAGCACGTGATGGCTAACTAGCACCTCAAGCACGGCGTTGGGCTGGGGCTTGATGGTAATTTGGCCGTCTGCGACCAGCCTGTTCTCCGTGTCGGAAATCGACTTCCGGGCGTTGCTGTCAGTTAGGGCCGTATTGGCCCGGCTCGTGGTGACCTCGGCCAGGCCATCGAGGAATTCCTGCTGAAACCCTTGGGCGACCTGACCCAGCGTCTCGGCACGTCGGGCATCTTCTTCGTGGGCCGCTACAAACCGCCGTAAGACTTCTTCTTTCGTCGCGGGAAACGGCGCTCCCTCAGGGAGGGCAAGTAACGTAGTAAGATAAAGCGGGATGGCGACCAGTTCGCGGACGCCCGCCGTACGCCAAGCCTGATCCACGATACGCGCACCCGCATCGCCACGCAGGGACGTAGCTATTTCCATCTGCTGCGCTTCGCTGAGCGGCATGAGGTCGACACGTGTTCCCACAAAAGGAACGTCAAGGGCCTGCTTGCGCGTCGAGATCACAAGGCCAAGTTCCGGCAGTTGCGCCTTGAGAGTCTCGAGTTGTACCGTCGCGCGCTTCCTGGTAGCGCCGTCCAGTTCGTTCCAGCCGTCCAGCAGCAAGACTACACCCGACTTGCTAGCAACTGTGCGGAAGTCGTCTTCCGAAATCCCGCGAAACGCTGGACGCTTCAAGATGGAATCGACCAGAGATGTGTCTTCTGTCGCCCAGTCGCCGAGCGGCACCACAAGCGGCGTGCCGCATTGATTGGCCAGAATGCCTTGGGCGATCTGGAAGAGCGTCGTCGTTTTTCCCATGCCCGGCGGAGCAACAAGGATCAGGTCATCGAGCGATGAGACCGCGTTGGCCAGCGCGCTTGTGGTCACTGGCTCGCCGAGGTCAAAAATCTTCAGGGTGAGCGCGACTGACGTGGACGGCCATTTTGGCGTGCGCCGGAATACCTCAATGTCAACGGCAGCTGCGGCGCGAAATCGAGCCGTTAATTGAGCGTCGGATGCAGCCACGGGGCCGTGAGGTACGTCATTATGCAGGACGCGCCGCCACGATTCCTTTTCCGCTTGCGCTTTCCAGGAGCACAGTAGCTCAACTGTGAACTCCGGATCGTTCGAGTCAACCGCGGTTCCGTGATCGCGGCACATCCAAATGCCATTCTTCGCGGAACGTCGCTCATCCCGCGTCATATTCGAATCGTAGCGCGGGCCGCCAGGGGCGGCGGCGGTGATATGCGCCGCGGCGCCTATGTTAATCTCGTCCTCGCCATCCGACGTTGCTCCGACGGTCGGATGACGGCAAAGCGGATAGGAACAAAGCCAGCCCGCCCGCTTGGCGATCTGGAGTTTAGTCTTCTCGGTGAATTCGTCTCTATTCCTGTTCTTGGCCATCGGTGCGCGGGTTACTCAAGCTTCGCGCCAACCAGCCGGGGGCAGCGCAAATTTATACCACTTTCGCCGTGCGGCGCGAACAGCCAGAACAGCGTTCATTCCGCTACTTTTAAAAAGCTGCGTGGCCGTGAGGCCCAATCGATGCCTTGTCTCGGCCAGACGGCAATGCCCGGTTTGCGCCAGGTGGGAGACTCCCGAACGTAAGATGGTCGAACCCGAGCCACTAATAGCGAACACTAGCGCAATCGGCTAATTGTGCTGTGGCTCACGTTGTATGAGCGTGCGATGTCCGTTAGCACCTCTCCCGCCTCTCGGCGACCGATTGCCTCCCTTCTCTGGTGGCTGGTGAGTTTCGGCTTGCGACCCAAGATGACCCCTCTCGCCTTCGCACGTTCGCGCCCCTCCCCAGTCCGTGTCCGAATCAGTTCGCGTTCGAACTCGGCGAGACCACCCAAAACGGTCAGCATCAAACGGCCATGCGCCGTCGTCGTGTCTGCCCAGGCGTCTCTCAGAGACTTAAACCCCGCTCCTTTATCGGCGATCGTCCCCAGCAGATTGAGAAGATCGCGTGTGGACCTCGCCAGTCGATCGAGACGGGTGACGATCAAAACATCCCCCTTTGCCAGGCCCGCCATCAGGCGCGTAAGTTGCTTGCGGTCGGACCGCGCACCGCTGATCTTCTCCTGAAATATCTTTGCGCATTTGGCGGCTTTGAGTTCGTTGGCGGTCTATGGATACGCGCGGGTGAGCAGACGTGCCCGTCGCCTTGGGCGCTCTGGCCGTGGGTGAAGAACCGCTGCGGCACCATTAGATGCAGATCATCCTTGGCGCGCGTCATGGCGACATACAGCAGACGCCGTTCTTCCTCGATCTCGGCGGACGTCCCGGTGCCGAGGTCTGAGGTACGTCCGCGATGCCGAGTTGTTTAAGGATCACGCCGGGGCGGGACTCCTTTAGATCAAGACCGGCTACCCGGCGAGCGGGACTCCTTTAGATCAAGACCGGCTACCCGGCGATTGCACGGCAGATCAAGGCGGGGTGTTGCCAACTAAATCCTTCCCACCGCAACCCATTTTCGTCGCTGGCACTCGGACATGCGGCAGCATCCCAAAGAAATTGGACCACTTTCCATAGTTTTGGGCAAGTCCCGCAAGACGACGACACCACATCGCGCCAAGGCTCGCGTTTCACCCCCGATAACAGGACATCGTTGGCGCGGTCGGTGATGTCCGATATATGGAGGGTTACTGGTTAAAGGTGAGCGGCCCGGCTATCGGTTCACGCCCTCTGGAGGATGCCACATGAGTGTCGACTTCACCCTTAACGGCCATCCGGCCTCGATGGCCAGTCCGCCCGTAACCCCTCTTCTCTGGGCCTTGCGTGACGAAAAGAACCTCGTCGGTGTCAAGTTCGGATGCGGCGTTGGCCTTTGCGGCGCGTGTACGGTGATCGTAGACGGCCAGCAGACGCGGTCTTGCCTGACGAGGCTGGCAGATGTCGCAGGCAAGACTGTGCAGACGATCGAAGGCCTGGCCGGCGACGTTTCCACAGCAGTGACGCAGGCCTGGATCAAGGCGCAGGCGCCGCAATGTGGCTACTGCCAGCCGGGTTTTGTGATGGCCGCGACCGCCGTCATTTCTGCCGATCCAAAACAGTCGCGCGACCAAGTCTTGTCGCAACTCACCAATATTTGCCGCTGCGGATCATATGATGCGATACGCTTGGCAGTTGGTTACGCGCTCGACAGTCTCAAAGGCCGGATCGCCCCACAAAGTCAGGGGAGCGCACGATGATCGCGGACAAAACACCTTCGCGCGCGGGAAAGATCGCCCGCCGCACGTTTCTCGTCGCGGCTGGTGTCGTTGGCGGCGGGCTACTCGTCGGCGCGGGCGCGATCGCTGTGCGCCTCAGGAGCGTCGACAGCTACAAACTGCCGACTAGCGAGGGCGAGGCCGGTTTCGGCGCATGGCTCAAATTTGCAAACGACGGCATGGTTGAAGTCGTCGTCCCGCATCAGGAAATGGGGCAAGGCATTTATGCGCTGGCCACCTTGCTTGCAGCCGAGGGATTGCACCTATCGCCGGAAGCTATCCGCGCCGCGCCGGCGCCGATCCATGCGCGATACGCCAATCCAGTCATGCTGCTTGACGGTCTGCCGATCGATGGCGCCAACGTCGGTCAATTGCAGCGGGCGACACTTTGGACTTTCGACAAGATATTGCGCGCGCTCGGGCTTCAGGGCACAGGCGGTTCGACCTCGACGCGCAACATAGCTGAGCCTATCCGTGCCGCCGCCGCTTCTGCTCTCGATCTGCTGACCCGTGCGGCGGCCGACCGGTTCAACACGCAAGCAGACAAATTGAAGATCGCCGGAGGTAAGATCGTCGCTCCAGACGGCAAGAGCGCAACCTATGGCGAACTCGCCGCCGAAGCAGCCAAACTCGCGCCGCGCGACATCACCGTTCCACCTTTGGCAGCTGGCGAATATGTCGGCAAGGGCGCCCCTCGCTTCGATGTCCCGCCAAAAGTTCATGGTCGCGCCCGCTTCGGCATCGATACCCGTGAGAAGGGACAGCTCTATGCTGCGATTCGTCATTCTCCGCGCATTGGGGGCGCCCTCACCCGGGCAAGTCTGCCCACGAATATCGCTGGCGTACACGGCGTGGTCGAAGGCAGAGACTACGTGGCTGTCGTTGCCGATTCCTTTGCGCTCGCAACAGCTGCGCTCGAGAAGGTAGACATCGTTTGGGACAAGTCGAAAGGCCTGAAACTCTCGACCAAGGACGTGTTTGCCTCCTACCGCGCCGCGCTCGACAAGGGCGCAGACTACAAGCCCCGATGGGTGATCGACGCGGCGGGAGACATCGGCAAGGCTTCGGGCAGGACGGTCAAGGCGACTTATGACGCCCCTTTCCTCGCCCACGCGACGATGGAGCCGATAAACGCGACCGCGCTCGTGACCGAAACGAGTGCCAAGGTCTGGGCCGGCCATCAATCGGCTTCGCTCGTCCAGATGCTCGCCGCCGGCGCAGCCGACTTGTCTAGCGACGCGGTCGAAGTGTTCACGCCATATCTCGGCGGCGGCTTCGGGCGGCGGGCCGATCTCGGCTATATCGTCAAGGCAGTTGAGATCGCGAAGAAATTCAGGGGAACGCCTGTCCAGACGATCTGGTCTCGCGCCGAGGATATTCGCGACGACGTCTATCGTCCCGGCGCGATGGTGGACGTCGAGGCGACGCTCGATTCCAAGGGCCAACCGACGAGTTTCGTATATCGCATCGCAGTTCCGTCCGCGACCGACCAGTTCGTCGCGCGCGCGATGCCTTCCGCGAAGGGCGGGTTGATGGCCGATCGCTCGACGGTCGACGGCGCATTGTTTCCTTTGTATGGCCTGCCCAATCGCAGCATCGAGAATCTCACCGTCGATACAGGCGTGCCCGTCGGTTTCTGGCGTTCGGTCGGCTACAGCCTCAATTGCTTCTTCGTCGAGAGCTTCATCGACGAACTGGCGGCGTCGGCGGGTGCGAAACCGCTGCACTACCGCGCGATGCTGCTGACTGCGGCCGGTGAGTACGAGCCAGCTAGACGCGCCGCTGTCTTGCTGGATCAGATGGGCCGTCACGACCTTGCCAATCCGCTCGCGCCAGCGAGCGGCGCCGCCAAAATCGGGCGGGGCTTTGCACTAACGGAATGTTTCCACTCCTTCGTCGGCCAGATCGCGGATGTCGAGATATCCGGTGGCGATATTCGGGTAAGGCGCGTTCATGCTGTTGTCGACTGCGGCTTCGCCATCGACCCTCCGAACGTCGTCGCGCAGGTGCGCAGCGCCATTAATTTTGGTCTGTCGGCTGCACTGTTCGGCAAAATCGAATTCGATCTGGGCAAGGTGGTCCAATCCAACTTCGACAGCTATCCCGTTCTGACACTCGACAATGCGCCGGACATCACCGTCGACATCATCAATTCCGGTGCCGATATCGGTGGTATCGGCGAGATCGGCACGCCCGGCATCGCGCCGGCTGTCGCCAACGCGATTTTCGTGGCGACCGGCAAGAGGCTGAGGTCGCTGCCGTTTGCGCTGGAGAGGGCCTAAACGCGAAGCTTAGCATAGGCGGACTAGCCGCGACTGATGTCCGCTATTGAGGGCCAAACGGACTCGCGCCGATATCGCTTCTGGTCAGTTCATGGCGCAGTTATCAAGTCTCATCGCGATCTCAACCCTGTGAAGGTTGAGGTGTCAGAACATCAAAACGACTTGGCGCTGGCGCCTCGCGACAAATCCACGCTTCGCGCGAGGAGGGCGTTCTACCTCTTTCGCGGGTCATTAGCGCAACATCGTCTCGAATACGCGATCCCACAGCGTTGTGCTGACGCCGTAGTTTCTCGTCGCGAATTTATGATGTCTTCGGTGATGCTCAAGCAGTGGTAACGGCGACTTATCGTGACCGTGATGGGCGCAATGATGCACGAATAGATACCAAGCATAGGCGACTAAGCCGCCCGCAAGGAAGGCGCCGCCGACGGCCAAATAGATCAGTGCGAAACAGGCCCATATCTGCCAAAAAATATTGAGGACCGCCGCATCCGGGTTTGCATGGTGGGACAGGGCTCGAAACGATAACGGGATTTTTCAAGGCCTGGCAGTGGGTCGATCACCACGTTGCTTGGCATCGGCATCGGCACAACGATCGGCCAAGACTATGACGGCACGCTTTTGCCGTTTGCCACCGGGTTTTTCCTCTGCGCGCTGGCTTCGTTGGCCATCGTGCTCGTGGTAGAAAAGGGCCGGCCATTCAAACCGCAGCTTCGCCAATTTCACATCGCTTGCGATGGAACCGCAGGGCCATATCGCCGGCACCGCCTCGTCCCTCTATGGATCCTCGCCATCCGGCCTCTGCTGACAAACCCGTTCTGGTTGGAATTATGGCCTGCTTACGATCTGATTAGGGGAGATTTGCCCATGATCGAAGGCAGGTTCGATGCTCGAACACTCGCTAATATGAACGTCGCACTAGCAATCATTGGCGGCAACCCGCGAAGCTGGCCTGCGCGGTCCCGCGTTGCCCTTTCGATGTTCGGCTAGTCTGCGCCAATAGAAGCCGTCTTTCTGCAAGGCCAACTTGATCTCGTCGCTAACAGCGACAACCCCCTTCTTCTTACGCCACCGTCCTGAGTTTTCGATAACGGGGATCGGATGCCCTTTTTCGATCACCAATAGCCGATCATGCTTCTCGTTTAAATATACCTCGAACATGCAGCCTCCCTCAGCCCGCTTCAACATATCGCTTTCTTGCAGAAGGGCAGTTACCAAAATGCAACAAGCAGCATAATAGAAATGAAACGCGAAGTGCGTCGGCAGCTCGCTGAGCGTCAAGCGCTCGGTGCGGGCTGCCTGCGAAAAGTGACACCATGTCACCGTCACGGTAATCGCGCGACCGGTAGGCTGAGTTCGGGTGAGATGTGAGACCGTGCTACCTTGGCATCTTGCGAGGACATGGCTGCAAGGCGCCTATTTTGAATGGTGAGCATTCTACCTTTGCACTTTGCTAGGCGCGAACTCATTGGAGCGGCTTGCTCGATGTCCGCTGTGCCCCGATAGCGACGAAGTTCTGCATCGCAGCGAAATGTCGCGATGTGCCAATAACGGAAGTCCGGTCATGGTAGCGATGTACGGACTAAAGCCCACTCTGCGCGGCACTGTTGACGGGCATTATCCAAGCATCGGGCACTTAGAGTTTTTCAGGATCATCCACATCCGAATTGTGCTGATTATTGAATTTCGCAACCGGCAGCCGCCAGCCACGCCTCATCGCCATGACGCGGAGCGAGAAGCATGAAATCAGCGCTACCGCTGTCACCGGGGCGACCGGCAACTGCAGCATGTCCCCGACAACCACGATGGCTGCGGCTACCAGTGCCGCGACGGCATATAGTTCTGCCCGGAGTACCGTCGGTATCTCCGCCAACAGCACGTCACGGACCATACCACCGCCGATCCCGGTCACCATGCCGAGCACTACCGCCATGACCGGGTTCAGTCCGTGGGCCAGCGCTTTCGACGCGCCAGTAACGGCGAAGAGCGCAAGACCCGCCGCGTCAAAAATAAGGACCGAGTTCGTCATCCGCACGATCAAGGACGAGAAGCAGAAGGTGATGAGGCCTGCAAAAAGCGACACGCCGAGATAGCGCCAGTCGGCGACCGCCCCCGGAGGCACGACGCCGATCAGCAAGTCTCGGGTGATGCCTCCGGAATTTGCCGCCGCGAAAGACAGGACCAGTACGCCAAACAAGTCCAATTCTCGCTTGACCCCCGCCAACGCCCCGCTAAGCGCAAAGACAAAGGTGCCCGTCAGATCAAGGACAAGCGGAAGCTTTTCCATATACCGCTTTCCGGCGTTGTTATGCTGACAACCAAGCGCGGGTCGCGACGACAAGCGTTTCCACGCCGGTTTGTAACGTGGGGTGAAGAACGGGAGCGAATTTCGGGCTGTGGTTCACCGGAAGCTCATTGAGCTTATTTGCAGCTCTAGCCTTTGCGTAAGCTTCCGGATCAGTGCCGCCGACGAACCAGAAAACCGAGGGTACGTGCCATTGGGTACCGAACGATCCGAAGTCCTCGCTGGCGGGGGCCGGGCCCGTTTCCCGGACGCGCTCAGTTCCGAAATGTACTCGGAACGCGTCAACCACGCGTTTGCTGGCATCGCGGTCGTTCACGTTGAGAGGATAGTGATCCAGCGTCGTGATCTCGGGCTTGCGAGGGGCGCCGGAGGCTGCCGCCTCGGCGTTGACGATCCGCTCGAGCGCGGCCAGTACGCGCGTTCGTACGCCCGCGTCGAAAGTCCGTACGTTCAGCTTGATAATGGCCTCGTCGGGAATTACGTTTTCTTTCGTACCCGCCTGAAGCACGCCGATGGTTACGACGGCTGCTTCCGCAGCCGCGATCTCGCGCGAAACGATGGTTTGGAGGCGAAGCACCGTCGCTGCCGCCATCACCACGGGATCAATGCTCGCCTGCGGCATCGACCCGTGTGCGCCACGACCAAACAGGCGAATTTGTAAACTATCCGCCGCCGAAGTGATCGCACCTGCACGTCCTGCGACCGTGCCCGATGGCCCTACCATAACATGCTGACCAAGTACCACGTCCGGCTTCGGGAAGCGCTTGAACAACCCGTCGTCGATCATAGCCTGCGCGCCTTCCGCCGTCTCCTCGCCGGGCTGGAAGACCGCCATTATCGTCCCGCCCCACGTCGTCTTGGCCTCGGCGAGCAATTTCGTCGCCCCGACGAGCCAGGTCACGTGCATATCGTGGCCGCACATGTGCGACACGGGAACCGTATTGCCGTCGTGATCAGTGGCTGTCGCCTTGCTCGCGTAAGGAAGGCCGGTCGCTTCCTCGACGGGTAGCGCGTCCATATCCGCGCGCAGCATGACCGTCGGCCCGTCGCCGTTCCGAAGCAGGCCGACCACGCCAGTCTTGCCGACGCCCGTCGTCACTTCATAGCCGGCCCCTCGAAGACGGTCCGCAGCGAGTTTGGCCGTCCGCGTCTCTTGCATCGATAGCTCGGGGTGTGAATGCACATCCTTGTAGAACTCAGCCAAATCGGGAAGCAGGCCTTCAATATTACGTAGCGCCAGATCGGATGGGTTGGCTTCGCTCGTATTCATGGGGACTGTCTCCATCGCGGGCCTAAAGCAAGGCAGTTTCCCCAATGCTTTGCTTAGTGCAAGTAATTAGCATCGGATGAAGTCAACTGAACGTGAAGTCATCGTCTGAAGTCTGAAAAGCTTCTGCCGCATTGAAGGAAAGCCGCAGCAATTACGTCGCCTACCGAACTGGTCTCTCCATCGAGTGCTCACTTGGCAAGAGTTGCAGGTCCCAAATCCGCGTTGGGTCAATCGCTACCGGGTCGGGCGAGCAGCAAGCCCGGCCATGTCCACTATGCCTCGAAGCAGAAATATATTCAGAGCTTGGCGGCTCCGCGATAGGTCTTTGCGGATATGACGCACTAGACGTGAAGTCCTCGCAGCGGCCACTTGAAAGGTGGCACGGTGCCATTTCAGAAAACCTAGCGCAAACAGTGTATCAAGGTTGCGCGCAGCGAACGGTTGCACCTTGCACCCTTGCTTGGCTGCAAGCGGTATGAAGCGAGCGAGTACGCTTGCGGGCCGATCGGAACGACCTGATCACCGATAGGCGCAGTGACCATCCCGGACGTACCCGCGAACTTGCTCCTTGTAGCCGCCACGCGTCAGGTCGCGCACGGGGGCACCTCAAGCATGTCCAGCAGGCTTTGGTTGCTGATCCGCTCCATCCATCGAACTCGACCTTGCCGCGAACACGGCGCAAAGGTGCCAGCCATGGATCACCGGGGGACTGCCGCACCTGTACGTCCTGAAGAAAATCCTCTGCCGCCACCGCTCAACCCACCATGCCGATTTGCCGTGAGACGGGCTGCCCGAGACGCAGCCATTCCGCCAGTTTCGACCATCGCCGCCGGCCCGAGATGCTGCGCACCGCGATGGCGACGGCCTTCTTTTGTCCGACCAACACGACCAGCCGCTTGCCGCGGGAAACGCCAGTGTAGAGAAGATTGCGTTGCAACATGGTGTAGTGCTGCGTCATGACCGGGATGACCACGGCGGGGTATTCCGAGCCCTGAGATTTATGAATCGTGGCGGCATAGGCGGGCACCAGGGTGTCGAGTTCGCCGAAGCCATAGGTGACTGAACGGCCGTCGAAGCTCGCGGTGAGTTCGCCGGCGTCCGGGTTGACATCGTCGATGTAGCCGATATCGCCGTTATAGACCTCCTTGTCATAGTCGTTCTCGATCTGCATGACTTTGTCGCCGTGGGCGAAGGTCCAACCGAACCGCTCCACCTTGTGGTCGACGGCGGGGTTTAGCGCCGCCTGGAGTTCGATATTCAGCGAGCGGGCGCCAACGCCACCGCGGTTCATCGGGCAAAGCACCTGGATGTCGCGAATGGGGTCGAGGCCGAACCGTTTGGGGATCCGCGTCTTCACCAATTCGATGATGCGCGACACGGCGGTTTCGGGGTCGTCCGCTTGCACGAAGTAGAAGTCGCTCTCGGTTCCGGGTGGGCTGAGATCGGGGATCGTGCCCTGATTTATTAGATGGGCGCTGGTGATGATGCGGCTCTGCGCCGCCTGCCGGAAGACTTCAGTGAGACGCACCAAAGGCACCGTGCCGGATGAAATGACGTCTGCCAGCACTTGGCCGGGACCGACGGAAGGAAGCTGGTCGATGTCGCCAACGATCAAAAGTCCGGCATTGTCCGGCACCGCCTTCATGAGCGCCTGCATCAGCATGACATCGACCATTGAGGTCTCGTCGACAACCAGGAGGTCACAGTCGAGCGGGTTGTCTTCGCCGCGCTTGAAACCACCACCCTTGGGATCGACCTCCAGCAGCCGGTGTATGGTCTTGGCCTCAAAGCCCGACGCCTCGGTCATTCGTTTTGCGGCGCGGCCGGTCGGAGCACACAGCAGAAGCCTTACACCCTTCGCAGAGAGTATACGTAGGATAGCCTTGACGATTGTGGTCTTGCCGACGCCGGGACCGCCGGTCATCACCAGCACCTTGGACATCAGGGCGAGCCGGATCGCGGCAACCTGACTTTCGGCAAGGGCGAGCCCGATACGCACCTCGACCCACGGCAGCGCCTTGTCCGGATCGATCCAGGACCAAGGCAACGGGCCATTTGCCAGTCGCATCAGCCGCTCGGCGATGCCACGCTCCGCGCGATACAGACCGGCCAGAAATACACAGGGCGTTTCGCCGACCCGGTCGGCGACCACCGTGCCCTCCTGCAGCTCGAGATCGAGCGCAGTGCGGATGAGCTCCTGTGGCACCTCGAGCAGTTTCTCGGCAAGCGTTATCAACTCTTCCGTCGGCAAGCCGCAATGTCCCTCATCCATGGCCTCGGTCAGCGCGTAGGAAATCCCCGCGCGAACCCGCACCATGGCGGTCTTCTCGATTCCGAGCTTCATGGCGATCGCGTCGGTTGTCTTGAAGCCGATGCCGCGGATATCACGCGCCAGCCGATACGGGTTTTCCGTCATGACTTGGACGGCATCCGAACCGTAGGTCTTGTAAATACGGACTGCCCTTGCCGTACCAACCCCATGGCTGTGCAGGAAGACCATGATCTCGCGCACGATCTTCTGCTCAGCCCAGGCATCGGTGATGCGTTTGGCACGGACCGGGCCAATACCCGTCACCTCGCGCAGGCGATCAGGCTCTCCCTCGATCGTGTCAAATACCCTCTCGCCGAAAGCCCGAACAAGCTTTTTTGCGTAGACGGGGCCGATGCCCCGGATCATGCCGGAGCCCAGGTATTTCTCGATACCGTCGATAGACGTAGGTGCGGAGGTGCGCATGAAGCGCGCCTTGAACTGCTGGCCATGGGTATGGTCGTTGATCCATTCGCCGGATGCAGTGACCCACTCACCGGCAGAAATGGTCGCGGCATGCCCAACGACCGTTATTAGGTCGCGGTGACCTCGTGCCTTGATCCGGAGAACGCAGAAGCCGTTGTCGTCATTATGGAAAGTAACTCGCTCAACGAGACCGGCGAGAACTTCCTGGGTTGATGGCTCCTGCTGCGGCTTCATGTCGACCGTTGTATCATCGGCTTTGGCGTTGGGAACGCCAATCCCATGGCATATCGAAGTCGCCGGACCAGATGTTTGCGCGACTCTGTCGGGCGGCGTCCTCGTCCACAACGTAGTCTTCCGAATATCGGCGATATGCGACGCCGCAGCCATTTTGCGAAGCGCGCCATATCCTCGTCATCGTCCGATCCGCGAAGGTTCGTCGATTTCCTCGGCTTCGCCGGTTTCCTTATGCACCTCCTCGCGTATGACCTTTTGAGTGATCTCGGACAGATAGGCGATCAGCGCGGCGTTCAATTCCTGGAATTCCGGCCACAGCACCTGCTCCATGAAACTCTGGGGCGCCTTGATCAGGATGGATTGACGATGCATCCGCCGATGGCGGAATGGTCGCAGGCCGTAGCGCCGGCATAGCGCAATGAACAGCTGTCGCGACCAGACATCAGGAATCGACAATTTCAACTCGACTGACTTTTCCGTGCCCGAGGTTTTTCCAAGACGCTCGCGAATGCGTTCCGCAGCTGCGCCTGCGGCGGCCTTCTCGCCGGGTGTCGCCGCACCGGCGAACAGAGCTTCGATTTTGCGGAGCTTATCACGAAGGATTTGCTCGGGTGTCATCGAGATCCTGATACACTATGAGATGAGAAAACTTTGCGAATTGCACGCAATCAAATCCTAGCAGTCGGGCGGCTAGCTGCACCGTTCTCCGTTTGGTTGAGGACTCAATGAACTCAATCAGTGTTTGTCGCCGGGTCGCAATTGTTGCTTGCCGTTTCAGCTAGGAAGCGCCATCCCTGTACAGCCTACGATTGGCGAATTCTCAGTTGAACGACATGCCGCCGCTCATCGCTACGGTCTGGCCAGTCATGTAGGGATTGTCCACGAGCATCATAACGGCTTTTGCGACTTCGTCAGCTTTACCGAAGCGTCCCAATGGTATCCGACTGACAAGATTCTCCTGACCCTTCATCATGTCTGTTTCGATCAGCGAAGGCGCGACAGCGTTGACTGTGATCCCTTCCTTGACCAGGCGCGCCGCGTACCCCCGCGTCAATCCCTCAACGCCTGCCTTCGATGCATTGTAGTGGGGTCCAATCGCGCCAGCTCCACGAGCAGCACCTGAGGAGATATTGACGATCCGCCCCCATTTTTTGGCCCGCATCATCGGCAAGACCGCTTGTGTGCAGAGGAAAACCGATTTCAAGTTAGTCGCGATGGTCTGATCGAAGTCGGCTTCGGAAAGATCGTCAACGCCGCGTGTGATCGCAATCCCCGCATTGTTGATCAGGATGTCGATCGTTCCCAATTCGGATTTCGCGATATCGACCATTTTGGAAACAGCAGCGGCCAGCGAGACGTCGGCCTGGACAGTGATGATATCTACACCTGTCTTGCGTAGGTCCTCGGCCAACTTCTTTGCTTCGTCGGTTCGCTCGCGATAATTGATGGCGACGGCCGCTCCGGCCTCAGCTAACGCTCTCGATATCGCAGCGCCAATGCCGCGAGAGCCCCCAGTAACCAATGCGATCCGTCCACGCAAACCATCTGCCGTCATCGAAATCTCCGATGTGTCGTAAGCAGTGTAGTCTATTATCGTCGAGTTGTTCTTGCCAACTCATCTCGCAAGGTGCCGGGCTTTGTAGAGTTTCACTTCTCAAAGGTCAGGGTGAGGGGGCCGCTCGTCTACGTCGTTGGAACATATCCTTCCCGCTTGCCCGAAACGGTCTTGACCGTCGCAACATGCCAATTCGCCCATGTGCTCGCGGTGCCTCTTCCACCTCGCTACGGCGCGCTTTTCTAGGACCGTGAACGTTTGACCTTGTTACCTTTAACGGCCTTACGCAGCGGCTGCCATGTCCCCCCGTGACGCGGTGTCGCGAACGGTAAAGTATCCTTCGAGCTCCGTCCTCGCGAGACGCTCATACTCAAATGCTTGCGCCAGGAGCGACCATTTTTGATCAGGACGGAATGCTGCAGTCTGCCGATATAACGAAGCGACGGTGCGGTACCGGCGCACGTTTTCCAAAACAGCCTTCCCACTCATAGTCTGCCTCCATTTCCTTTTTGGTCGGGCGGATTTGTGCACGGGGCGATTTGCGAAATCGTTAGCGGGCACTGCAGAAAGGGCACATGGTTTGCGAACCGTTGACTTGCCGCACGAGCAGCAGTGTAGGGCCGCCTAGGTAGCAGCCCTGAACCCGCCAAACCCTTTAGCGCTCGCCGGAGCACGAACGTTTGACCCTGCTACCTTTCAAGATAGGCCACAGCACCTGCACCGTGCTCGCTCGGACCTCACATCCTGAGGACTGATGCGGGGGGTGGCGCTGAAGATGCAAGCAAGTTGGTGAAGTGGGTCATTTCACGATTAAGCCGATTGCATTCTTCGAGCGCCTGCTTGACCATCGATAAAGTGATGCGTCGATCGTCCACCTCGATGATCCCAGCTTTTTTTGCTTT
>Ga0210405_10002069_pt1 | contig 21449 bp, 15 predicted proteins | sample IncBWH11MmetaG_FD_155492 | JGI IMG/M metagenome (GOLD analysis project Ga0210405, IMG submission 155492) | Forest soil microbial communities from Barre Woods Harvard Forest LTER site, Petersham, Massachusetts, United States - Inc-BW-H-11-M | ecosystem: Environmental > Terrestrial > Soil >... | reverse complement strand
AGGAGCAGGTATGGCGAACATCAAGGCAGATGAAATCAGCAAGATTCTGCGCGAGCAGATCGAGAATTACGAGCAGACCGTTTCGGTCGACGAAGTGGGCGCGATCATCAGCGTCGGCGACGGCATCGCGCGCGTCCACGGGCTTGCGAAGGTCATGGCCGGCGAGATGCTAGCTTTCCCGAAAAACATTTTCGGGATCGCGCTGAACCTGGAAGAGGAAGAAGTCGGGGTGGTGCTTCTCGGCGAGTCTTCGGAATTGAAAGAAGGGGACGTCGTTAAGCGAACGAACACGATTATGTCCGTGCCCGTGGGCGAGGCGCTGGTTGGGCGGGTGGTCAATCCGCTGGGCGAGCCGCTCGATGGGAAAGGTCCGATTATTTCGAAGCAGCGCAACCCGCTCGAACGCATCGCGCCCGGCGTGCTCGACCGCCAACCGGTTCGCGAGCCGCTGCAAACCGGCATTAAGGCCATCGACGCCATGATTCCGATCGGCCGCGGGCAGCGCGAGCTAATCATCGGCGACCGCCAGACCGGAAAGACGGCAGTGATTCTCGATACCATCATCAATCAAAAGGGCGGCGACGTTATTTGCATTTACTGCGGCATCGGGCAGAAGCGCTCGACGATTGCGCAGGTCGTGAAGACGCTGACGGACGCCGGCGCAATGGACTACACGATCGTCGTCGCGTCGAGCGCCGCGGAACCTGCGTCGCTGCAATACATCGCGCCCTATGCCGCTTGCGCCATGGGCGAATATTTCCGCGACAACAAGCGCCACGCCGTTACTTTTTACGACGACCTTTCGAAGCACGCGCAGGCTTACCGCGAAATCTCTTTGTTGCTGCGGCGTCCGCCGGGCCGCGAAGCTTTTCCTGGCGACGTGTTCTATCTCCACTCGCGGTTGCTGGAGCGCGCCGCGAAGCTTAACGACAAGCTCGGAGCCGGCTCGCTGACCGCGCTACCAGTAATTGAAACGCAGGCCGGTGACGTATCCGCGTACATTCCGACAAACGTGATTTCCATTACGGACGGGCAGATCTATCTTGAAGCCGACCTTTTCAACGCTGGCATTCGTCCTGCAATTAACGTGGGCATCAGTGTCAGCCGCGTCGGCGGCAACGCGCAGATCAAAGCCATGCGCCAGGTGGCCGGCACGTTGCGCCTCGACATGGCGCAATACCGAGCACTCGCGGCTTTCGCGCAGTTCGGTTCCGATCAGCTCGATAAAGTTACGCAGGCGCAGCTGGCCCGGGGGCAACGGCTCACGGAAATCCTGAAGCAGGATCAGTACGCGCCGCTCTCCGCCGAAAAACAGGTGTTGAGCATTTACGTGGCGAATAGCGGCGCCATGGACAGCGTTGCCGTTCCGGAGGTTCGACGCTTCGAGCGCGAATTTCTGCAATTCGTCGAGACCAACTATCCCTCGTTGCTGAAGAATATTGCCGCGAAGAAAGCGCTGGATGACGCAATCAAAGCGGAAATTAAAACCGCGGTTGACGGGTTCAAAGAACGATTCACTGCTGCTGTAGCCGCGGCCGCGAACTGAGGCCTGAAACATAACGAACAAACATGCCCACACTTCTCGATTTCCGGCGCCGCATCCGCTCGGTGAAGAACACCCAGCAGATTACCCGCGCGATGAAGTTCGTCGCCGCGGCCCGCTTGCGCCGCGCGCAGGAAGCGGCTCTCGCAGCGCGGCCCTACGCGAAGGAGCTCGCCCGCGTATTGCGCTCCATCATGTCGCGCATCGATCAGCCCGAGCATCCGTTGCTTGCGCATCGCCCGGAAGAAAAAATTCTGGTCCTTGTTTTGACGGGGGAACGCGGCCTTGCCGGTGCTTTCAATTCCAATATTTTGCGCAAGGCCAATGAGTTCTTCCGCCCCAATAGAGGCAAAAAGCTTTCCGTGATCCCCGTGGGGAAAAAAGGTCGGGACGCGCTTAGGAAGGCCGGATTTCATTTTCCCGCCGAATACGTAAACGTTCTGGCTCAAGTCAATTTTGGAACGGCTCGTGATATCGCCTCTGTTGTCACGGACCTATACGCGAAGGAAGAAGCTGATTCGGTTTACATTGTGTTCAGCGAATTCAAGACGGTCATGACGCCAAACCTCGTGCTCGAAAAACTTTTGCCTGTTGAGGCGATGCGCGCCGACGAAGAATCCGCCAGCGAAAAAGACTCCGCGCAGGTTGACTACATCTACGAGCAGCCCAAGGAGCAGCTTCTCGACAAGCTGCTCCCGCGCTACATCGAAACGCAAATTCTTCGGGCGATGCTTGAATCTTCCGCGGCCGAACACGCGGCGCGAATGACGGCCATGGAATCGGCGACGAAAAATGCCGGCGAAGTTATCGAAGCCCTTACGCTGCACATGAACAAGGTGCGCCAAGCGGCCATTACGAAAGAGATTATTGAGATTGTCAGCGGAGCTTCATCCACCGCGTAGGAGACGGCATGGCAGAGAAATACGCAGGCGTGGGACACATCGTTCAGATCATTGGGCCGGTGCTCGACGTCCAGTTTGCGTCGGGGCACTTGCCCTCGATTTATAACGCGGTTCGCATCACGAGCGAAGGCTTTAACGTTCCCGAACCGATCGATGTCACCGCCGAGGTGCAGCAGCATTTGGGCGAAGGCCGCGTGCGCTGCGTCGCCATGGAGCCGACGGAAGGATTGGTCCGCGGCATGAAGGCGTTCGATACCGGAACAGGCATCACAGTTCCCGTCGGACGTCCGACACTCGGCCGCGTGATGAATGTGCTTGGCAAGCCCGTGGATCAGCTTGGACCGCTGACGAGCAAGACGAACTATCCCATTCATCGCCCTGCGCCTTTGCTGTCCGATCAATCCACCACTCTCGAGATGTTTGAGACGGGCATCAAAGTCATCGACCTGATTCAGCCCTTTTTGAAGGGTGGAAAAATCGGATTGTTCGGCGGCGCTGGCGTCGGCAAAACCGTTCTGATTCAGGAATTGATCAACAACGTAGCCATGCAGCACGGCGGCGTGTCGGTGTTCGCGGGCGTGGGTGAGCGTACCCGCGAAGGAAACGATCTTTGGCTGGAATTTCAGGAGGCCGGCGTTGTTGTCCCCGGAAATTCCGAGAAGTCCCGCGCCGCTTTGATCTACGGACAGATGACCGAACCGCCGGGCGCACGCCTACGCGTTGGTCTAACAGGTCTGACGGTCGCGGAATATTTCCGCGATGAAGAGCATCTCGACGTGCTCCTGTTCATCGACAACATTTTCCGTTTCGTCCAGGCGGGTTCTGAAGTCTCGGCGTTGCTAGGCCGTATGCCTTCCGCCGTCGGTTATCAGCCGAACCTCAACACCGAGATTGGCGAACTGCAGGAGCGTATTACTTCGACGAAATCCGGTTCCATTACTTCGGTGCAAGCCATTTACGTTCCCGCGGACGACTACACGGACCCCGCTCCGGCTGCGACGTTTACGCACCTGGACGCCACCACAAACCTCAGCCGCCAGATCGTCGAGCGCGGTATTTATCCCGCAGTCGATCCGCTGGCCAGCTACTCGCGCATACTCGATCCGCGCATCGTCGGCGCGGAGCATTACGCCGTGGCCCGCGGCGTGAAATCGATTCTTCAGCGCTACAAGGATCTGCAGGACATCATCGCCATTCTGGGTATCGAAGAACTTTCCGACGAAGACAAGCGCACCGTGGCACGAGCGCGCAAAATCGAAAACTTCCTTTCCCAGCCTATGTTCGTGGCTGCGCAATTTACAGGCCTCGATGGCAAGTACGTCAAGATTGCGGATACCGTCCGCAGCTTCAAGGAAATCGTCGAAGGCAAGTACGACGACATTCCGGAGCAGGCGTTCTATATGGTTGGCACAATTGATGAAGCCATAGCGAAGTCTGAAAAAATGAAGGCGGGCGTCTAAGCGCAAATGCTTCCGGAATCCATCGAGCTCATCATCGTCACGCCGGAACGGCAATACTTGCGAGAAAGCGTCGTCGAGGTCGTGATGCCCGGCGCGGCGGGAGAGCTTGGCATTTTGCCGGGGCACGCGCCGCTGATGACCGAGCTCGGCATCGGAGAGCTGACCTATCGAGGAGCTGGTTCGAATCCGAGCGGTGCTCTTGCTATTATCCAAGGGTTTGCCGAAGTTTTGGGCGATCGCGTCACCGTCCTGGCTGAAACCGCGGAACGCGCCGCGGAGATTGACCTGGCCCGCGCGGAAGCCGCAAAAGCTCGCGCGGAACAACGACTATCCGCCGGCGACACGAATATTGATTGGGACCGCGCGTTTGTGGCGCTCCAGCGCGCCGTCATTCGAATCCAGGTGGCGCGCAAATATCGCGGCGCTCCCGTCGAAACGCGCTGATCGTCGCCGGCGCCGGCTGGCTCTTGCCTAAAGCAGCACATCTTCCCGCGCCACTTGCGACGCCGTCCCCTGTCCAGCATCTAATAGAGTTGGAGTGCTTGATGGAAACCCTGACGATGTATACGGCTGCGTGGTGCCCGGACTGCCGGCGAGCCAAAACATTTTTGAAAGAGCGCGGCGTGGAATTTCGTGAAATAGATATCGAAAAAGACGCGTCCGCTGAAGAAATCGTAATCAAAGCCAACGACGGCAAGCGCAAAATTCCTACGTTGGAAATCGGCGGGCGTTATTTTGCGTGCAGCCCCTTCGACGCCGAACAATTGGCGGAGAATCTCCAGATCCCGCTAAATTCGTAATCTCCAGCCGGCTTTTTCTTTGTAGCGGCTTCGGCATCGCTGTGCCCTGCTTGGCTCGGACTACTCCACAGCCGCCCCACGCACCCAAGCATTCGTGAGTTGCAATCCTTCATCCAGCAGCACGATGTCTGCGTCCGCTCCTGTCCGCAGAGCACCTTTCTTGAATTCAATTCCCAACAGGGCAGCGGGGTTCAACGTAAGCATGCGCACCGCGTCTGCCAGCGGAATCCCCAACGCGACAATATTTTTCAGCGCTCTGTCCAGCGTTAGCGTACTGCCGGCAAGTTTTCCTTCCGAGTTGCGGCAGATTCCGCCGCTCACGGTAACTTCCAGTTGTCCGAGCATGTATTTTCCATCGGGCATTCCCGTGGCCGATATGCCGTCGCTGATCAGGATCATGTGCTCGGGTCCTTTTGCCTGCAGCAGGACTCTCATCGCTGTTTCTTCGACGTGCACGCCGTCGGCGATGAGTTCGGCGCTCACCTCGGGGGAAGTAAGGACGGCTCCGATTACGCCACTGTCGCGGTGCGAAAAGGGTCGCATGGCGTTGTAAACGTGGACCGCATGGCGCACCCCGTGCGCAATGGCCGCGCGCGTCTGCTCGTAGGTCGCGTCCGTGTGGCCAACGGCTACAACCATCCCCGCATTTCGCGCCGCGTCGATGCAGGGCATGGCCCCCAGCAGTTCAGGAGCAATCGTCAAGATTTGCCCGTTGCCCGCGGCCGCTTGCAGGAATTTTTCGAGAAGTTCCGCGGAAGGCAGTTTCAGCCATTCCGGGGGATGTACACCCCGCCTCGCCGGACTGAGGAACGGCCCCTCGAAGTGAATGCCCAGCACTTCCGCCCGCGCGTCGTCCGTTTCGTGCTGTTGCGAAATGTAGCGAGCGATGCCTTCCACGCTTCGAATGGTGTCGTCGGGACTCGCCGTCACCGTCGTTGCCACGAACGAGGTAGTCCCATGCCGTGCGACTGTCTTTGTCACTCCGGCGAGCGCTTCTCGGCTGCCTTCCATGACGTCGCGCCCGCCCGCGCCATGGATGTGCACATCCACGAAGCCAGGAATTGCGGTTTTGTCCGTTGCGGATATTTCCAGAGCGCCAGTCGGGAGCCGCATGCCTTCCCGGAGTCCGAGTTCCTCGATCACGCCATCGCGGATTAGGATGCCGGCGTCCGTAATTTCCGCCGTCGGAGTCAGCGCACGCCCGGCGTGCAATAGAGTTGTGGCCATAGGTCAGGCTGTATCGTAGCGGAATCCGGCGTTCTTTCAAAAAACAAAACCGTCAAAAATAAACGGGCGGAGCCAAAGCCCCGCCCGTTGAACGAATGGGTGTTGAACAACTCTTACTTGCCGGCGGCCGCGGCCATTTCAATGCTGTCGAGTTTCAGCGTCTCGCCGTCTACCGTGCCTTTTACCGTTACGTGATGGCCGGCGTGCGCTGCCACTTTGTCCTGCGCGTCCACAGCGTAGACTTTCTTGTCGGCGTCATTGACGAACACGTATTTTGCGCCGTCCTTGACGCATTTCGTGGTGCACTCGCCCGCCTTGTCGTTTGCGCCCTTGACGCCGCACTTGCTGTCTGAAATATAGCCGGTCCATGTCCCGTCCGCGGCCATTGTCCATGCTGCTGCAAAGAGTGTTGCCGCCATTATTGCTGCAAATCGTAGTTTCATAGGTTTCCCCCTCAGGAAATTCCACTGCGCTTAAAGATTGGCCAGGTTGCCTTTAGATTGGCACAACCGGCATCGTCCGTCCACATACCGTTATGTGTGGATAGCCTTGGTTCAGGTCGACGCTAACAGGACTGGGTGTTCCCAATGTTCTGCGAAGTTAGCGGTGAATGGGCGGGCGACTACTTTTCTATTACCGTGAGCGGGGTTTCGATCAGGTCGACGGAATTGCCGCCGGCCATGATTTTGAAGATGCCGGGCTCGACGACGCGGTGCATATCGCGATTCAGGAAGGAGAGTTCGTCGAAGCCGAGAGAGAATTCGACAGTTTTGGTCTGGCCGGGATCGAGCGTGATTCGGCGGAAGCCGCGAAGCTCTTTGATGGGACGAGTGACGGAACTGATTTCATCGCGGATGTAAAGTTGGACGACTTCGTCGCCGCGGACTTTGCTGGTGTTGGTCACGTTTACGCTGACGTGCGTGGCGCCTTCGGGGCCGATAGAGTCGGGCGTGGCGTGGAGATTGTCGTACTTGAAGGTGGAATAGCTGAGGCCCCAACCAAAGGGAAAGAGCGGCTGCGTGGTGCTGAAGGCGTATTCGCGCTTGGCGGAAGGCTTTTGGTAGTAGTAATCGGGAAGCTGGCCGACAGAGCGCGGGACGGTGATAGGGAGTTTGCCTCCGGGATTGTAATCGCCGAAGAGAACTTCAGCGGCGGCGGTGCCGCCTTCTTGGCCTAGATACCAGCCATCGAGAATCGCGGGGACGTTTTCGGCTAGATAAGTGATGGCGTTGGGGCGGCCGTGAAGGAGTACGGCGACGACCGGCTTGTGCGTGGCGAGCATAGCTTTGGCGAGATCGTCTTGATTGCCGAGGAGGGTGAGGTCGTCGCGGTCGCCTTTGTGTTCGGGCGCCCAGGCTTCGCGGGAGGTTTGCTCGTTGCCGCCAAGGACGAGGATGATGACATCAGATTTCTGGGCGATTTTTATGGCTTCGGCGATGCGCTTGGCGTTGAGTTCGGGATCGCCGAGGATCACTTTGTCGGCGTCCCATTCAGGAAGGGTTTCGGTGATTTTCGTGCCTTCGGCGTAGAGAACTTCCGCTGCAGAGCCGACGCGATTTTTGATTCCGTCGAGAATGCTGACGCCGCGGCCGGGCTTGTTGCTGTAGCCGCCGAGGTGCAAGTCGTGTGCGTTGGGGCCGATGACGGCGATGTGTTTGTACTTGGCAATCTCCAGCGGAAGAAGACTGTTCTGGTTTTTCAGTAGCGTAAGCGTTTCGCGCGCGGCTTGTAGCGCGAGTTTCTGGTGTTCCGGGCTGTTCGTGATTTTTTCCGCGTAGGCAGGGTCGACGTAGGGATCATCGAAAAGGCCGGCGAGAAATTTTGCGCGGAGCACGCTCGCGGCGGCGCGATGGACGGAAGCTTCGGAGACCGTGCCATTGTGCACCTGCTGAACGAGACCGGGATAGGCGTCCGGAAACGGCAACTCGATGTCCACTCCGGCGTCGAGAGCCATGCGCGCGGCGGCTTCCTTATTCGCGACGACGTGATGGACGCGAATGAGTTCGGTGATGCCGAAATAATCGGAAACGATGACGCCGTTGAAACCCCATTCGTGGCGCAGAATGTCGGTAAGCAGATGCTTGTTGCTGTGGGAAGGGATGCCGTCGATTTCGTTGTAGGAAGCCATCACGGTGTGCACATGAGCTTCTTTGACGGCGGCTTCGAACGGTTTCAGCCAGTACTCACGGATAACGCGCTCGGAATAGTTTCCGGGTGCGACGTTGGTGCCAGCTTCGGGCTGGCCGTGGACGGCGAAATGTTTCGCGGTAGCCATGACGTGCGACTTATCGACACCGGGGCCGTCGCCCTGAAAACCTTTTATCGCCGCGACGCCGAGGCGCGACACAAGGTAGGGATCTTCCCCGTAGGTTTCTTCCGTGCGGCCCCAGCGCGGATCGCGCGCGAGATCGAGAACGGGCGCCAGGCATTCGTGCACCCCTCGGGCGCGCGCCTCCGCGGCATCGGCGGTGAAAACCTCGCGCAGCAATTCCGGATCCCAGGTGGACGCGAGCCCGATCGCCGCGGGATAAGACGTGCCTTTGTCGGCGACGTGTCCGTGCAGGCATTCGTCATGAAACATCACCGGAATGCCAAGCCGCGTGTTCTCCTTCATCCACTTCTGCAGCGTGTTGTTGAACTCCGCTTCTTCGCGCGGGCCGTGAGAGACTTCGCTCGGACGCGACATCTGGCCGATGCCGTCCTTCAACAGGACGGCCGCGTGGTCGGGGAGGAACGCGCCTTTGTCATCGACGAAGCGCGACTCCGGAGTGCGCATGAAGGCGGGGTTCTCCCAGACGCCTTCGATTTGGGCGACCTCTTCTTCCAGAGTCATGCGCGAGAGGAGATCGGCGAGGCGTTGTTCGATAGGAAGTTTTGGATTGCGGTAGGCGGGAACATCTTGCGTTTGGCTGCGCAAAAAGGCCGGACCGCAAGGGAAGAGAGCGATAGATGCGGCGAGAGCGAGCCGGGCGAGAGAAAAAAACTTCATCCAGACCTCCGAGAAAAAATAACGATACGTGTAAACTGAAAAACGGCTGGTACTATAGCACGGGCCGTTAACGTACACGGCGAATCTTTCGCCCGAAAATGAAGGCAGACAATCGCATTCCCCGTGTGGAAGGTGCGGCGCTCTGCGGCGCGCTGCTGTTACTTGCGTTCGTGGCGAATTGTGCGCGCGCGGAAACCGGGGCAGAGGCGTGGCTGCGCTATGCGCCGCTGGATAAAACCGCCGCGCAGAAATATTCGGCTTTGCCTGCAAGCGTGGTCGTGCTCGGCGGTTCTCCCGTGCTCGATTCCGCGAAAGGCGAACTGATTCGCGGCGTTCGAGGAATGCTGGCGCGGACACTGCGTGAGGAGAAAAGTCTCCCGCCCGCGAGCGCGATTCTCCTGGGCACCGTTTTCGCACTGCAAACGGCGCAGCCCGCGCTTCTTCAGAACGTCAATCTTCACGGCGACGGGTTTTTGCTGGCGACAGCGCAATCGCAAGGCGTCGAATATCTCATTGTCACCTCAACCTCGGAACGCGGCGTTCTGTATGGCGTGTTTGCGTTGCTCAGCAAGATCGCGCGCGGCGAAAGCGTTTCAGCGTTGCATGAAACGCAACAACCCGGCGCGCCGATTCGCTGGGTCGATCAGTGGGACAACCTGGACGGCCGCATTGAGCGCGGCTACGCAGGGCCGTCCATTTTCTTTGAGAATGGCGCTGCGCGCGCTAACTTGACGCGCGCCGGCGAGTACGCGCGGCTGCTTGCTTCCATCGGGATCAATGGATGTGCCATCAACAATGTGAACGCCAATCCGCACGTTCTCGAAGACGGCTTTCTTCCGCAGCTCGCGCGCGTGGCCGATGTGTTTCGCCCGTGGGGAGTTCAGCTTTCTATTTCCGTCGACCTGAGCAGCCCAAAAGTGATCGGCGGTTTGGACACGTTTGATCCTGCCGATCCTCGCGTTGCGGAATGGTGGCGAAAAAAGTTTGACGACCTGTACCGGCTGATTCCGGATTTTGCTGGCGTGGTCGTCAAAGCGGATTCGGAGGGCCGCCTCGGTCCCGCTACTTATGGCCGGACGCCCGCCGATGCTGCCAATGTAATTGCACACGCGCTTGCGCCGCATGGCGGAATCGTTTTCTATCGAGCGTTCGTTTACAACCACCATCTCGATTGGCGAGATCCGAAGAATGACCGCGCCCGAGCGGCGTATGACAACTTTCATCCGCTCGACGGCAAGTTCGACGACAACGTAATCATCCAAATCAAATATGGTCCGATTGATTTCCAGGTGCGCGAACCGGTTTCTCCACTGTTTAGCGGCCTTGAGAAAACGAATGAAGCGATCGAACTGCAAGTCACGCAGGAATACACGGGTCAGCAGCGGCATTTGTGTTTTCTTCCGACTATGTGGAAGCAAGTTCTCGATTTCGAAATGCACGCAGGCGAACATCCCACGCCCGTGAAGGATATTGTTTCCGGCAAGACGTTTCGTCGCCCTCTTGGCGGATTTGTTGGCGTAGTGAATGTCGGCATGGATGCAAATTGGCTAGGCCACCCGCTAGCCATGGCGAATCTTTATGCATATGGCCGGCTCGCGTGGAATCCCGATCTCGATTCCAAAACGATCGCCGAAGAATGGACTCGTCTCACGTTTGGGAACGACCCCACTGTTGTACGCACCATCAAATTCATGCTTGCCTCGTCCTGGACCGTCTATGAAAGTTACACGGGTCCCCTGGGCGCAGGCACGCTCACAGATATTCTCGGCAGCCATTTCGGACCGGGAGTCGAGTCCTCCGAACGAAACGGATGGGGACAGTGGCACCGCGCGGACCACGATGGAATTGGAATGGACCGCACGGCAAGTACGGGCACGGGGTATGTGGATCAATACCGCGCGCCGGTAGCAAAAATGTACGAATCACTGAATACCACTCCGGACGAACTCCTTCTGTTTTTTCATCATGTCCCATACACCTACGTCTTGCGTTCGGGGAAGACCGTCATCCAACACGTCTACGACTCGCACTATGCAGGGGCGCAGCTCTCGGCAGGTTTTGTCAACCAATGGCAGACATTAAAAGGGCGCGTGGACGAGCAGCGATACGGAGAAGTGTTGAAGCGCCTCGAATATCAGGCTGGGCATGCAATGGTCTGGCGCGATGCGGTCTGTAATTGGTTTTTTCAAATTTCCGGCATACCCGATCAGCTCGGTCGCGTAGGTCATTATCCCGGCCGCATCGAGGCTGAAGCGATGCACCTGCAAGGCTACATGCCGTTCGATGTTGTTCCACGTGAAACCGCCTCGGGCGGAAAAGCAGTCGAGTGCGCACCGCCGGCGCAGAAATGTTCCGCGGCGTTTCGTTTCGACGGTGCTGCGGGCAAGTACGAGATCGACATCGAGTACTTCGACCAGAACAACGGTGAGTCGAAGTTTCGCGTACTGATTGGCGACAAGGTCGTCGATGAATGGTTCGCAGACGATCGCTTGCCGACGACAAAACCAGGAGGAGATTCGGCCACGCGGCGGCGCATCGTGGGGCTGGCGCTTCGTTCCGGCGACAACATCCGCATTGAGGGAGTTCCCGACGGTGAAGAACACGCGGCACTGGATTACGTCGAAATTCACGCTTCGCCCGAATGAACAACCATAGACGAAAGACGAAACATTGACGCGCGATCGCGCCCCAATATGATTATTGCGCGTTCCCGATGCGGGTCTAGTGTTTGCGGATTTTGATGTCGTCGTAAACGATGATGGAGAGGACCACGAGGATCCACACCGGGAAGACGCCCATTCCGGGGATGGCTTCCGCAATCAAGCCCGGCAAAATCGCCCATCGACGGCCGAGAATTAGAAACAGGAGTCCCGCCGTTCCCAAGTCAATGAGCCATTGCATGGGCGGGGCAAGCACGGTCCAGAAGGATAGAAAGTCGGAGACGGCCGCGACCAGGAAAGCAAAGGCCTGCCGTTTGCGTGAAGGACGCTGAACGGGAGTCAGCACCTCTGTAGGCGTCAGAATGATTGGCTGATTGGGCGGCGTTGTCATAGCCCTGGTTGCGAACTTCAAGCCCCCCCCAAATGATCCTGTCATGGGTGTGGGCCAACCGCAAGCCATGACCGCCGACGTCGTTTATGGGTTACACAACTCTTCGAGATTCCGCCGTGTGGATTTCTTTGGGAGTGGCTACTGCGTGCGCGACAGGAACGAATGCCGACAATGACTTTCGGCTTGCTCTACACTGAAGTTGTTGGGCAAATAGATGACGATCGACAATACACCACTCCCTAACCAACCAGCATCTCGCGGAACGCGAGGGAAATCGCGGAGCGGCTACTCCTGGGTTCTGGGAGCCTTGCTGGGCGCGATTCTCACATTTATTTTGCTGGGAGCGGTGGTGTGGTTCTCGACCGGCCTCGGGCTATTCCACCTGATAAACAATTTGCGCGGAGGGCGCACGCAAATTAACGTCGATCAGCCGACCGTCGTTCATCAAATTCAACAACTTCAGAGGCTCGAAACCGTAAGCTATACGATGGACAAGATAATTTCGGGCGAGCACGACAATGCTTACCTGCCGAAGTTTCTGGCGGGTGACCGCCTGCTGCTGGTGGTACACGGAGAAGTGGTTGGGGGCATCAATCTCGCAGGTTTGCAGCCGGGCGACGTCCTGATACAAGGGCAGAGAGTGTCGATTCACCTGCCGGCAGCGGAAGTCTTGAGCACACGAATCGATAATGCCAGAACGAAAGTATATTCACGCGACACCGGGCTATTCTCTTCCCCTGACCCCAACCTCGAAAGCGAAGTCCGCGAAGAGGCTGAGCGCCAGCTGCTGCAGGCAGCGCTACAAGATGGCATCCTCAAGATCGCTGCCGACAACGCGCGAAGCACAATCTCGGGAATGTTAAAGGGCTTTGGGTTCCTCGAAGTGGTTACTCGGTAGGCCGGGTAACCGGAAACTGCTTCACCATCTCACGAATTCCTACGCTTGCAAGACGCTCCGGCTCTTAAGAAAAGTCTCGCTCGGTTTGGAATCTGTCTGTCGCATTTCGCGGAAGAGGTGCAAATTCGACGACATCACGACTCCAGGGCTGAGATGCGCTGCCGGAGGCAGGTGAACTTTGTTGGTAAGGTTATCGGCGAGGAGACGCAAGGCGATCTGACCTTGCCGGTAGGGATGCTGATAAATCGATGCCGTGATGATTCCTTTTTGAAAGTACGGAGCCATCTCGGCGAAAAGGTCCGTGGTGATGAGCTTTATCTTGCCTTCGAAGCCACGCGCACCGAGAGCGCGGCAAACCGGGAGGCAGTTGACCGTATTCACATAAAGCCCGTCGAGTCCGGGAAAACATCGGAGGAGCTCGGATGTTTTTTGGAAGCTTTCGTTTTCGTCCTCATGACCTTCGACCACGCTGACGATTTTCCCCTCGGGGCAGTACCGCAGGAATCCTTCGGAGAAGCCATCTGTTTTCTTGCGGTGATCTTCCGTCGAGAGCATTCCGGCAACGACGGCCACCTTGGAGCCCGGCGGAACGCACTTGCCCATCAATTCGCCAGCCAGGCAGCCGTTTAAGCGCGGTTCAACGCAAACGATGCTCGAACGGCGGCTCTCTGGAGCATCCGTGGAAACACAAACGACACGTACACCTTTTTCTTCCGCTTCGTTGATCAGAGGTGTTAGTTCTTTCGGACTTCCAGCGGTGAGAATGATTCCATCGACGCGGCTTTCCACCAGTTCCTTGAAAGCTTCTATGTCGCCTTCGCCCAACGTTTGTACGGGGCGGTTTTCGAACTCGAAGCCGAGTTGCTCCAAATGCCGCTCTTCGTCCAGGGCTCCGCCCCAGAGCTGGTCGTAGAAAAAGTGGATCTCCTTGGGGATGCACACGCCGATGCGCACGCGAGACTTCGCAACAGAAAGTGCGCGCGCCGCCAGATTCGGCGAATAACCGATTTGCTGCGCGATTTGCAGAATGCGTTTGCGGGTGGCTTCCTTGATGCCGCCGCGCCCGTGCAACGCGCGATCCACGGTGCCGATGGAAACGTTCGCCATTTCGGCGATCCGGTGGATTCCGTGTTTCTCCTTGCTCATTTCACGCACTCCGCGATTCTGCGCGCCACGCATACGGCTGCCTTGGTCTTGCGCTGCCACGCAAGATCAAACAGGAAATACTCACAAAGTGGCCGATGATTTCAGCAGTTCCGGGCACCCATCCTAAGCCTCCACCCCTGGAAAGCAAATTCAGGAAACAGGACGCACGGCCCGCGTACGTTAACACGATTTAATGAGGCAGAGGAGAAGAACAATCGGCTGGTAAGAGTGGGTCCGTAAAATCGCGCCCTTGCGCTGCCCGTTGACTTGAGGAGTACAATCACCGCCGAACCTCACTACGGAGTCGGGTATGGCACACAATTAGACGCGGCCATGGATTTTGCGGCTCGGACCGAAAGCAAATCTCATCCGGCCTTATCTTGAGCAGAGCGCTAAAAAAGAGCGGGGGAGCTGAACAAATGCGACGTGTCTCACGACGGAAATTCCTGAAAAAAACATCGCAAGCCGGAATCGCGGTCGGCGCGAACTTTGCCTTCGGGCGGAACCTCCTCGGACAATCGCCCCCGTCGAATTCGGGGCAGCCGGCCCGAATCTACGCGGATTCTCGCCGAACACTCGCTCCCCTTCATCGCGAAGTGTTTGGCTCCTTCCTCGAGCACCTTGGCCGGGCCATCTACGAAGGCATTTATGATCCGCAGTCCAAACTTTCAGACTCCAGCGGCTTTCGCAGGGATGTTCTCGATGAAATCCGAAAACTCGGCGTTCCCATCATTCGCTATCCCGGTGGAAATTTTGTTTCCGGCTACAACTGGCTCGACGGAGTCGGTCCCAAGGCAAACCGCCCTGCGGTGCTGGACAAAGCGTGGAACTCCATCAATTCGAATGAGTTTGGAACGGATGAATTTCTTGCCTGGTGCCGTCTCGCGGGAACGGAGCCTCTGCTGGGCTTGAACCTGGGCACGGGGACCGCGGAGCAAGCCGCCGCGCTGGTGGAATATTGCAATTTGGAGAAAGGCACTCGCTGGAGCGACCTGCGGCGCAAGAACGGAATCGCCGAACCCTACAAAGTCCAGCGCTGGTGTCTGGGCAACGAGATGGACGGCCCCTGGCAGATCGGGCATATGACGGCGACCGAATATGGCTTGAAAGCTCAGGATGCCGCGCGGCAAATGCGCTACGTCGATCCTTCGCTGAAGCTCGTGGCCTGCGGGTCGAGCGGGCCTGGCATGCCGACCTATCTCGAATGGGACCGCGAAGTTCTGGAGCAGTGCTACGAATACGTGGACGCCATTTCCTTGCATCGCTACTTCACAAATGCGGAGGAAACGGGCGGAGACAGCTCGAAGTTTTTGGCGATGAATTTGAGCATGGAGCGGCAAATCGATGAAGTGGCGGCAGTGTGCGACGTTGTCCGCGGGCACAAACGCTCGCCAAAGAAGTTGTGGTTGAGCTTCGACGAGTGGAATGTTTGGTACAGGGCGCGCTCAGGTGACGCCGCGAACGGCCACAGGCAAAGCGCGCCCCACCTTTTGGAAGAAGTCTATAACCTGGAAGACGCACTCCTGGTGGGAGGTCTCATCAATTCGCTGATTCGCAAGGCCGAGCGGGTGCAGCTCGCTTGCCTGGCGCAGCTCGTCAACGTCATCGCGCCAATCATGACCAATGCCAATGGCCTGCTGAGGCAGACGATTTATTATCCGTACAGTTGGGCGCTCGAATTTGCGCGCGGCGCGGCGCTAGAACTCTTGGTAGAGTCTTCGACCTACGATGTCTCTGGCATGGGAGCAGTCAGCTACGTGGACGCGGCTGGGACGTACCAGGCGGACACCGGAAAGATCGCACTTTTCTTGCTCAATCGAGATTTGGCGAAGCCCCATGAACTGGAAATCGTTTGGGAAGGCTCTTCCCCGCGCGCCGGAGACGCTGTTGTGCTCACTGGCAGCGACCTAAAAGCGTCGAATACATTCGAAGCGCCAACCAAGGTGGCGCCGCAGAAGGCAGAAAAACCTTCGAGCGCAGGAGCGCGCACCACATTGCAACTGCCGCCGCGTTCCTACACTGTCGTTCAGTGGAGCGTCTAGCATCTAGGCAAAGTGGAGGACTGTCATTTTTCGGCTTAGAGTACCGTGGTGCCGATCCTCGCCTCCTGCTATCATCTGCCTCAGGAAGTGGCTTATGCAGCGACCGTACTCACGCGTGTTGTTCTCTCTGCTCCTCCTGGCCCCATCCTCATGTCTTGGACAAGAAATCAGGAAGGCCATCTCCGGTTATATTCGAGAGGAAGGTTCGGGCCACATCATCAGCGAGGCTCGCATTGAGCTGCAGAATTCCTTCGGTACTCCAATCGCAAATGCGTATTCCGACGGCAATGGCGCTTATGAATTCGATGAGTTAGGTGGCGGTGATTTCTATCTATCCGCCAAGCACGACGGTTACGAACCGACCAGACAGTTTGTGCGGCCAGATGGGTCGGGGCATGTGTACCTAGATGTTTATCTGCGCATCGCGAGCCGCGAGTCTGGCTCGAAATCGGGGACTCCAGTCTCCGAACACCAGCTGAGTATTCCGCCCAAGGCGCGAGAATCGTTCGAAAAGGGTGTTCAGCTGGTTGTTGAGAAATCGGACTATCGAGGCGCTGCAGCTCAGTTTACGCGCGCAATTGAGCAGTATCCCTCCTACTATGAAGCATACGCAGCAATGGGACTGGCGCAAAACAAAATGGGAGATGCGGTAGCGGCTGAAGCGGCCCTGCGAAAGTCGATTGACCTTAGTGCGGAGAAATACCAGCAGGCGATGGTCGACCTCGCTTCTATGTTCAACGGGCAGAAACGTTTCTCGGATGCCGAGCCTCTGCTACGCAAAGTGATCGCTCTGGACGCTTCGTCCTGGCGCGGTCAATTTGAATTAGCCTCTGCGCTGGGTGGCCAGCAACACTTTAAAGAGGCTGTAGCTTGTGCGACCGCCGCTCGCGATTTGAAACCGGACAACCCGCAGATTTATTTGCTGCTCTACAATCTCCACATCCAGACTGACGACTTCCCGGCGGCTGTACGCGATGCCGACGGCTATCTCAAGCTGACGCCAGATGGCGCGATGGCCGACCGCGTCCGCAAAATGCGCGTACAGCTTCAAAAAGCTCTGCAAAGCGCCCCGAACGATTCACACCAGCCGCCTTCCTTCTAACCGGCCGTCACGCCCTGGGCCATTGCCTGGACCGCGCTCCATGCATAACCTCCAATAACTGTCCTTAGCTCCCCAAGTGCTTCTGGGAGTGCCACGCGTCGGGTCTCAGTTTTGATAGCCTGCGGCTCCCTGCTCGCTTTATTACAAGACCAAGCATCACGCCCACAGCTACTACAAATCAAAAAAAGTGCTTGACATTAACAGTCCTCCAATGAAAAGCTCCGTTTACGTTAACGGCGTTTCCAATCGCCGTGGGGTGTGGAGGGTTAACTATGAAGTCGTCGTTGTGTTCCATTAAGAATATCGTTTTTGTGTTGAAACCGTTTCAGCTCCGCTTTCTATTTGTTCTTTTGGTTGCCCTGATTGGTTTTTCCGCTTCCACGTTCGCGCAACAAACCACGATCGTTGGGACGGTTACCGATCCTTCGGGTGCGGTTGTCCCGAACGTTGCTGTCGTCATCACTAATATCGATACGGGCTTGAGTCGCACGTATCCGACCAACGATTCCGGCCAATACGTTGCGCCGGATCTCCAAATCGGACATTACAATGTCAAAGCCACCGCTGCCGGATTTAAGGCGGAACAGAAGGCCATCGTGCTCACCATTGGCGACCGCGTTCGCGTCGATTTCCAGATGCAGATGGGCGCGGCGCAAGAAACCGTCACTGTCGAAGCCAACGCCGTCCAAGTTCAGGCCGATTCCGGTGAACAGAGCAACCTCATCACCGACCAGCAAATGCAGCAACTCGCCGTCAACGGGCGGGGTGTTCAATGGCTCGCGACGTTGACGCCCGGCGCTTCTAGCAACATCACCGGTTTCGTCAATACGCCCGTCGGTGGTGACTTCGGCGTGGAGTTCAACGGCCAGCGGGAAAACCACAACATCTGGTTGCTGGACGGCGGTGAAGATGATGACCGCGGCGGTGCGGGCGGCATGAGCATCGCGCCTTCCTCCGACGCCATCGCTGAATTCCGCGCGCTGACCTCCAATTACAGCGCCGATTACGGCCTCTCTTCTGCTGCCACGATGACCATGGTTCTCAAGTCCGGCACGAGCCAGATTCACGCATCCGCTTGGGAATTTGACCGCAACGATGCTTTCGACGCTCGCAACTTCTTCTTCCCACAGCAGAACCCCAACGGGTCTACGAACAAGATCCCGGAACTACGTTACAATACTTGGGGCTTCAACGTCGGCGGCCCCGTCACCCTCGGCCATCTCTATAACCCCGACAAGAAGAAAACATTTTTCTTCTACAACATGGAATGGCGCAGATATGTTTTCGGCGGCGCTACCAACCAGACCGTCCCAGACACGGGCACGTATGGCGGCGACTTCTCTTCTTTGCTGACCGGGGCTAAGCCGACAATCCTCTATGTGCCGACCACATCCCAGGTGAGCCCGTCGGTTCTATTCGCCAACTGTGTCGGCGGCGCTCCTGCCGGAATCATCCAGGGTTCGCCGTTCCCCGGCAACAAAATTCCGGCCTGTATGTTGAACCCGAATTCCCAGGCCTTCCTCAAGGCGGGCGTCTTCCCTGCGCCGACCACCGGCATAGCAAACGGCGTCGGGACGTTCCTCGGGGGTGCCAACGCTCCGACCAATCTGAAGGAAGAAATCGTCCGCATCGACCACAACTTCACTAGCAAGTTCTCGGTCTTCGGCCACTTCGTCGCCGAGCAGATCACGCAGAACTACAGCATCAGCCAGTGGAGCGGTGATAACGTCCCAACCGTCGGCGATACGTTTGGTAACCCCTCCTTCAGCGGTGTCATTCACACCACCTACACCATCAGCCCTACTCTCGTGAACGAAGTCGCCTTCAACTACAACGGCAATCGCATCAACATCGTTCCTTACGCCGCCACTGGTCTCGGCAGCTTGGCCGTCCCCAGTTGCTCAGGCAATGCGGGGGCCGCGACGGCGCCTTGTGACTTCACCAAGTCCCGCCTGTTCACCGGACCTAACAACCTGACCCGCATCCCCAACCTCGATGTGAGCGGCATCGCAAACTTCGAGATTTCCAGCTGGCCGTGGCACAACAAAGCGGATGACTACCAGATCCGCGATGACGTCTCTTGGACCAAGGGCGCCCATCAATTCAAGATCGGCGGCAGCTGGGCTCTCTACAAGAAGATTCAGGATCTGTTTGGCCAGACCCAAGGCGGGTTAAGCTATAACGGGCAGTACACTGGCACCACCGCCGCTGTCAATCCCGCATGCTTCGGAACTAACCCCACCGAGATCTGCGGAAGCAGCTTCGCGGACTTACTGCTCGGAACGCCGAATTCTTACCAGGAATTGGCTGTTCAGGACCACGGCCTTTGGAACAACGTTTCCTGGGCCCTGTGGGCGCAAGACAACTGGCGCGTCAATCATCGCCTCACTCTCAACCTCGGCTTGCGCTGGGATGGCGTTCCGCACACCTACGAAGCCAACGACCGCATGGGCAACTTCTACCCCAACCTCTATAACCAGGCGAATGCCGCCACCTTCAACAACAACCACACTATCTGCGGCCCCACTGACAACGCAGCCGACGGTTGCCCGGGCGGGGCGAGTCTCGGTCTTGGTACCAGCCCGAATTCCATTCTCGCTGGCGTTCCGCTGTACCTGAACGGGATCGGCATCCCCGGCCAGAACGGCGTTCCCAAGGGTCTCGTCAACAACCATTGGGCCGCTTTCGGTCCGCGCCTCGGCTTCGCTTACGACCTTACGGGTTCGGGCAAGACCGTCGTCCGCGGTGGCTTCGGCATCATGTACGAGCGCATTCAGGGCAACGACATGTACAACGCCGGTTCCAACATTCCCTTCAGCCTTCAGGTGAACCTCAATGGCGTTGAGATGGCCAATCCCAACCTTTTGCTTTCTAGCGGCGCTGCTGGGGTGCGGCCGATCAATCCCGCCAGCATCACCGGCTTGGCCATCGGCAACTACAAGTTGCCCACTAGCTATCAGTACAGCGTCGGCGTGCAACATGCCCTCAGCACCAAAACCGTGCTCTCCGTCAACTACGTGGGCAATCAGGGCCGCCACCAGAACGACTACCGGCAGAATAACCTACCGCCGGAAGCCAATCTGGGAACCCTTCTTGCGGCCAACGCCCCTTACCAGACGTCGGGCTTGCCTTTTCTCGGCTACACCAATATCAACCTTGCCGAGAACGAGGCCAATACGCACTACAACGGACTTCAGGTGGACCTCAATTCGCAGCTTACCAAGGACCTGAATCTGCGAGCTTTCTACACCCTATCCCGTGCCGTTGATCCGAGCACGGGGGGCAACGGCGGCTCCGACCTCCAAGGCGTGTCGAACCCATACGCTGGTTGGGCCTACGATCAGGGCCTCAGCGGCTATAACCGGACCCACGTGGCTGTTGTGGACTTCATCTACGACATCCCGCTCCTGCGCCACAGCGACAACCACTTCTTGAAGTCCGTCGTTGGCGGCTGGGAGGTCTCCGGCATCGTCACCATGGAGTCGGGAATGCCCATTAACCTCAACTTGACCAACAACCAGGGCGGCAACTTCGTTGGTGGCAACAATCGGCCCGATCAGGTTGGTGCAATCGGCTACCAGCACACTCCCGTCACTTGTACCCCTGCTTGTGGTCAGCAAATCCAGTACTTCAACGCGGCCTCATTCGTCAATCCGGCGCTTGGAGCCTGGGGTACACTCGCCCATAACGGCCTGACCGGCCCCGGCCGCGACAACTGGAACTTGTCGCTCTTCAAGAGCTTCAACCTCAGCGAGTCTCGCGGCAGCCGCCTTGAACTGCGCCTTGAGACCTTCAACACTTGGAACCATACACAGTTCCAAAATGTCGACACCGGCCTTGGCGACAGCAAGTTCGGCCAATTCACCTCAGCCTTCGATCCGAGAATTCTCCAGCTCGGTGGGAAGATTTACTTCTAAACACTCCGGAACCAGCAACCTGCCCCGCTCGCACGTACTGCGAGCGGGGCTTTTGTTTTCGATCGATCATGTTTAGCTGTATTAAAAGAAGATAGGGGGCCACTCTCTCTGTGCTGATCGGGTGCCCCAGGCTATCCGGGCCGCGAGAGTTCTCCACAGGTCATTCGAATGGCTATAACTCTAATATAGACAGTCGGTAAATTCCGTGCTACCATGTCCCATGTTTCGCTCGCAAGATTCCCTCCATCCCTCGCCACTCTTGGCGTCTCCTTTCTCCTCGTGTGCGCTCTTCGCGAACGGTGCCAGCCCCTCCCAGTCGCGAGCAATAACAGAAGCACATATCCTCATCCGCACCAATCAGTCCATCTCCGC
>Ga0210405_10002068_pt1 | contig 21466 bp, 17 predicted proteins | sample IncBWH11MmetaG_FD_155492 | JGI IMG/M metagenome (GOLD analysis project Ga0210405, IMG submission 155492) | Forest soil microbial communities from Barre Woods Harvard Forest LTER site, Petersham, Massachusetts, United States - Inc-BW-H-11-M | ecosystem: Environmental > Terrestrial > Soil >... | reverse complement strand
CCATACTTTTCGTATTGATTCCAGTGTCTTCATGCCTCAGCTATGCGGCTTTCCTCCAAGCGTCTCCTCAAAATCGATCAGAGCGAAGGAAGCTTCCCCTTGCGCAGTCGATATGAAGCTGTGGTCGATACTAAGGTCCAATTGCTTTAGTCCCTCGCCTCTGGCCTAATCGCTGGCGTCCAAGATGTACATTGATGAGACTCGAAAACAAATTTGTGAAGGAGAACATACCATGTCGCAACTTGTGACGAGATCTGTGGCGCAAGGGAAACAAGAACAGAAGATAGAAACACGCCCCGGCGTGCAACGCATCGCCGACTTTACCATCGTTGCGACCGCCGTTGTAGTGCTCGCTGCCCTCGGCGCCGCTGCCCTTTTCGCGCAAAGCCAAAACAACGACAAGTACTCGTTGAAATCGCCGAGCGGAATCGCGTTCTCCGACTTCAGGGGATACGAGGATTGGTCGGTGGCCTCTTCCGCCCGCACCGACGAAATACTCAAGGTGATCGTCGCCAATCCGACGATGATCAAGGCCTACAAGGCCGGCGTTCCGATCAACGGTCAGGCTTTCCCGGATGGCTCTATGGTCGTGAAGCTTCAGTGGAAGCTGAAGAAGAGCACAGAGGCCCCTTTCGCCGTGGAAGTGCCGGACGTTTTTTCCCAGGCTTTCGTCATGGAAAAGGACAGCAAGAGATTTGCGAAAAGTGGCGGATGGGGATACGCGGTGTTCAACTACGATGCCACTTCGGACAAGTTCTCGGCCGATGCTAAAAGCCCCTCAGACTGCGGATTCGCATGCCATACGCCAGTGAAGGCGAAGGACTACATCTTCCACCCATACCAAAAGCGCTGATCCGCGCCTAGGTCGACCGGATTCTTCTAAAAATGCCGCGCGAAAGAAAATCGGCACCCTAAAGGCAGTCAGTTAAATCAAAGAAGGTAAAGCTCGCGAGAGTAAAATGCGCGAACACAGGAGGAGTGTGCATATGGCAGTACAGGTCCAACCACTGACAAAGCCGCCGAAGACTAAACGAATAGCGTGGAGCGCACTGGCGTCACATTATAAAACCGTTTCAAAGCTGCATCTGCGGCAGCTTTTTGCAGATGATCCGAAGCGCGGTGAGCGTTTGGCCGTCCAAGCGGTTGGCCTTTACCTCGATTACTCCAAGAATCGCGTCACCGATGAAACGATGCATCTCCTTCTTCAACTGGCGGAAGAGTCTGGCCTTAGGGCACGAATCGATGCCATGTTCCAGGGGGAGAAAATCAACATCACCGAGAAGCGCGCAGTCCTGCACGTTGCCCTGCGTGCACCGCGCGACGCATCCATTGCCGTCGACGGAAAAAACGTGGTGCCTGATGTGCACGCCGTGCTCGACCGGATGGCGGATTTTTCCAACCATGTGCGAAGTGGTGAATGGAAGGGACACACTGGCAAGCGCATTCGTAACGTCATCAACGTCGGCATCGGCGGTTCAGACCTTGGGCCAGTCATGGCCTATGAGACGCTGAAGCACTACAGCGATCGATCCATGACGTTCCGCTTCGTATCGAACGTCGACGGTACCGATTTCGCCGAAGCGGTACAAGCCCTCGATCCCGCCGAAACCCTATTCATTATTTCTTCAAAGACTTTTACAACGTTGGAAACGATGACGAACGCTCACACGGCTCGCGAGTGGTCTCTCGCTGGATTGGGCGGCGACGAAAAGTCGGTGGCGAAGCATTTTGTCGCGGTCTCGACGAATTCGGCCGAGGTTGCCAAGTTCGGCATCGACACCGCCAACATGTTCGAGTTCTGGGATTGGGTTGGCGGACGCTACTCGATGGATTCCGCTATTGGCCTGTCAACCATGGTCGCCATCGGCCCTGAGAATTTTCAGGCGATGTTGAGTGGCTTCCATCAGATGGATGAACACTTCCGCACTGCTCCCTTCGAGCAAAACCTGCCGGTGCTGATGGGTCTTCTGGCGATCTGGTACAACGATTTTTTTGGGGCGCAAACGGTCGCCGTCCTGCCCTACGAGCAATACTTGAAGCGCTTTCCGGCTTACCTCCAGCAACTGACGATGGAAAGCAACGGCAAGCACGTCACGCTTGACGGGAAAAAGGTTAAGTACGACACAAGTCCAATTTATTGGGGTGAACCGGGAACCAACGGTCAGCACTCTTTCTATCAGCTGATTCACCAGGGAACGAGAGTCATTCCCTGCGACTTCATCGCTTTTTCGAAGCCGCTCAATCCACTCGGGCGGCACCACGACATGCTGATTGCGAACGTTTGCGCACAAACCGAGGCGTTGGCCTTCGGCAAGACGCCGGAGCAAGTCGAGGCGGAAGGCACGCCGAAGTGGCTGGTTCCGCACCGTGTCTTCGAGGGCAACCGTCCGTCGAATACGATTCTGGTTGAAAAACTCACGCCGGAAACTCTCGGAAAGCTAGTGGCGCTGTACGAGCACTCCGTGTTTACCCAGGGCGCAATCTGGAATATCGATTCGTTTGACCAATGGGGCGTTGAGCTGGGCAAGATCCTCGCGCAACGCATCATCCCTGAACTGGAGAGCGCAACGGAACCGCAGCTTGCGCACGACAGTTCCACCAACAATCTGATCAGGTATTACCGTAAATCGAAGCAGTCATAAGGGAGGGTCCTATGACTGAACAGCCCAGAAGCGAAACCCGCGCGCAGCGGCCCAAGCCGCTGACTGATTTTTATGGAGAAGACCGTCATGAACTGGTGCAAAAACTCGCATACCAGCACTGGGAAAAAAGGGGCAGTCCGTTTGGGTCGCCGGAAACTGATTGGTTCGCAGCCGAAAAGGACATGCGCGCGCACCTTTTAGCTTCAGGAATTCAGCTCGGGCTGGACGAGGATTTGTACTCTTGACCGGGCCTGGCTTCGAAACTTGAACGCGGAGCGTTCCACAACGTAGAAATTTGAGGACCATCTTTATGAGCACCAATCGCGTCGCGCGCCCGAGCTCCGCAAAAGTTGTTCCCATGACCACCAGCGCAACCAATGTTTCAGACGTTCTGCAGCAGTACGGGTACGGCGCGATGCCGTTTATCGGGGCAGAAAACTCTTTTTACGAACGGCACCTGGTTTTTGACAGAGCGATCGACCCCAAAGTAGCGAGTGCGCGCGAGCGCTTTGAGGCGTTCTCCCATTCCGTGCGAGACATCCTCGCTCAGCGTTGGGTGCTAACCAAGAACACTTATGAGCGAGAGAATGCCAAGCGCGTCTATTACCTCTCTATGGAGTTTCTCATCGGACGTTCGCTGGCCAACAACATTACCAACCTGTTGCTGGATCCGCTTTTGCCGGATGCAGCCCAAGAGAACGGTATCGACTGGCTTGAACTGGTCGAGCAGGAACCAGATGCTGGGCTGGGCAACGGCGGCTTGGGCCGCCTCGCGGCGTGCTTTCTCGATTCGATGGCGACCATGCAACTCCCCGGCACTGGATATGGTCTCCGCTATGAGTACGGTATGTTCAAGCAATCGATCGTAGATGGCTGGCAAAAGGAGAATCCTGACAACTGGCTCCGCTACGGCGATCCCTGGGAGATTGCCCGGCTTCACGAGAAGGTGGAAATCAAACTGAACGTTTCATTCAAGTTGCAAGAAGGTAATTTTCAAATCATCCGTGACCGACCGTCAAGCCTGATCGGTATTCCATTTGATCGTCCGGTGGTGGGTTATGGTGGAAAGACGATCAACACGCTCCGGCTCTGGGCCGCGGCGGCGCCGGATTATTTCGATTTTGAGAAGTTTGGCACCGGAGATTTCGTCGGCGCACTCGGTGAAACTCTCCAGGCGGAGTCGCTCACCCGCGTTCTGTATCCCGACGACTCTACGACGAAGGGGCAGGGCCTGCGCTTTCTGCAGGAGTATTTTCTGGTCGCCTGTTCCATGGCTGATCTGGTGCGCCGTTTCCAACGCCACAACTCGGATTGGGAAAAGTTTCCGGAGAAAGCCGCAATTCAACTCAATGACACGCATCCCTCAATGTCGGTCTCTGAACTGATGCGAATTTTGCTTGACGATGTCCATTTGGGATGGGACCAGGCGTGGGATCTGACAAAGAAAACGCTCGGGTACACAAATCACACCTTGCTGCCGGAGGCTCTGGAGAAGTGGCCGGTGGCGTGGTTTGAGACACTGTTTCCTCGTCACTTGGAACTCATCTACGAAATCAACCGCCGGCTGCTCGATGAAGTTCGGGTTCGCTTCCCGGGCGACGAGGGACGCGTCGAGCGCGTGAGCCTAGTGGAAGAAGGCAGCCCGCGCAAAATCCGGATGGCCAACCTTGCCATTGTTGGCTCGCATAGCACCAACGGAGTGTCTGCGGTCCACTCCAAGCTACTGCGAACCACGACGGTCAAGGATCTCGCAGAAATGTTTCCCGAGCGTTTTAGCAACAAGACAAACGGAGTGACGCCCCGGCGCTGGTTGCGCGAGGCTAATCCCGCGCTGGCCCGCGAAATCACGCAAGTCATCGGAGATCGCTGGATTACGGATCTTAGCCTGCTCAAACAGCTCAAGCCATTCGCGGAGGATTCCAATGCCCGCGAACGCTTCCTCAAGTCAAAGCGAGAGGCGAAAGTGGAGTTTGCCAATTGGCTCAAGTCCACATCCGGGCGAATCGTAGATCCGGATACAATTTTTGACTGCCACATCAAGCGTATTCACGAATATAAAAGGCAATTGATGAATGCGCTGCGGATTGTGATCGTTTATAACCGGCTGCGGGAAAATCCCGGCATGAAGATAGTGCCTCGAACATTTTTCTTCGCTGGTAAAGCGGCGTCGGCTTACAAGCTTGCCAAGCTCATCGTAAAGTTCATCAACAACCTGGCGGACACAATTGACGCCGACCCGGCGGCGCGCGGCCGGCTCAACGTCGTGTTTCTCCCGGAGTACAACGTTTCGTTGGCGGAACGACTGATTCCAGCCAGCGATGTCTCCAACCAGATCTCGACCGCCGGCTACGAGGCTAGCGGAACCAGCAACATGAAATTTATGATGAACGGAGCCTTAACCGTTGGAACCCGCGACGGTGCGACCATCGAAATGGCGGAGGAAGCTGGAGAAGAGAACATGTTCCTGTTCGGGCTCACCGTGGAGCAAGTCGAGAACAGCCGCGCCTGGTATGACCCGCACTGGCATTATGAAAATGAGCCGGAGACACGGGCGGCTCTGGACCTGATTTTCTCTGACCACTTCAGCCGCAACGAACCAGGAGTATTCGCTCCCTTGCGCGATACGCTTCTGACCCAGGGCGATCACTATATGCATCTGGCGGACCTGACTTCGTATTGCAACGCACAAGACCGGCTCGGCGCGCTCTATGCCGAGCCCGGCGCATGGGCGCAGAAAGCAATCTTGAACGTCGCCAGCTCCGGGAAATTTTCGAGCGATCGCTCGATCGCGGAATACGCGAGCGAGATTTGGAAGGTGGAGCCATGCCCAGTAGTTTAGAGACACAGTCGCTGACAGGTGAACGCATTTCGCCGCTGGCGGGCAAACCAGCGCCGAAGGAGCTGCTGGTGGATGTGGCCCGCCTACAGAAGGAATATTTCGAGCGGCGTCCGGATCTAGATGATCCCAACCAGCGAGTCAGCTTCGGCACGAGCGGACACCGTGGCTCGCCCCTGCGCGGCACATTTAACGAAGCGCACATCCTTGCCATTACACAGGCCATCTGCGAATACCGGCGCGCGCAAGGTACCGACGGCCCGCTCTATATGGGGAAAGACACCCATGCAGTCTCGGAGCCCGCGCAGCGCACCGCCCTCGAGATGCTGGCCGCAAACAACGTTGAGACGATCATTCAGCAAGACGACGGGATAACTCCGACGCCCGTTATCTCGCGAGCGATTCTGGTTTACAACCGCGGCCGCAAGCAGAAAGACCATCTCGCGGACGGCATCGTGATTACGCCATCGCACAATCCGCCGGAGGATGGGGGCTTCAAGTATAACCCGCCGAACGGCGGCCCGGCTGACACCGACGTGACCCGCTGGGTAGAGAATCGCGCGAACGAATTGTTGAGAGCAGGCAACGCTGGGGTCAAGCGAATTCCGTTTGCTAAGGCCATCCAGGCCGCGACTACTCATCAGGAAGATTTCATCCTGCCGTATGTTCGCGATCTCAAGAATGTCGTGGACATGGATGCGATTCGCGGCGCTCACCTCAAGCTTGGCGTTGACCCTCTGGGCGGAGCTTCATTGCCTTACTGGGAGCCGATCAACTCGATTTACGGGCTGGACATCGTCGTCACCAATACAAAAATCGATCCGACATTTTCTTTTATGACCGTTGATCACGACGGCAAAATTCGCATGGACTGTTCGAGTCCCTATGCGATGGCCCGGTTGGTCAGTCTGAAAGATCAGTACCAGCTGGCTTTCGGGAACGATACCGACGCTGATCGGCACGGGATCGTAACACCCATTGCGGGTTTGATGAATCCGAATCATTACCTTGCCATCGCCATCCGCTATTTGCTCACGCATCGGCCCCAGTGGCGTGACACAGTTGCGGTGGGAAAGACGCTGGTGAGCAGCAGCATGATCGACAGGGTCGTCAAAAAGCTCGGCCGCGAACTCCGCGAAGTGCCGGTGGGTTTCAAGTGGTTTGTGCCGGGCCTAGTCAATGGCTCGTACTGTTTCGGCGGAGAAGAAAGCGCTGGGGCAAGTTTTCTTCGTCTTGACGGCACAGTGTGGACGACCGACAAGGACGGTCCGATCATGGACTTGCTGGCGGCGGAGATTACCGCGCGCACTGGCAAGAATCCGGGAGAACATTACCGCGAACTGACGGCGGAGTTCGGCATCCCGTACTACACGCGCATCGACGCACCCGCCACGCCCGAGCAGAAAGCAAAGTTGGGAAAACTCACGCCGGACGCGGTAAAGGAGTCAGACCTGGCGGGCGAGCCAATCACCGCCAAGCTGACCAAAGCCCCGGGCAACGATGCTCCAATCGGCGGCTTGAAAGTTGTGGCGGAGAGCGGTTGGTTTGCGGCGCGACCCTCCGGTACCGAGAACATTTATAAGATCTACGCCGAGAGTTTCAAAAGCCAGACCCATCTGAGCGCAATCCTTAGCGAGGCGGAGGAGATGGTGAATAATGCGCTTGGTTCGGGAGCGCGATGATGGCCGATAACGACGGGCGCACAAGTGTTCCGCCGTTTCCGTCCGAATATCGCGCTTCCGGTTTGTTGCTGCACGTCACCTCTCTGCCGTCTCCTTATGGCATCGGCGATTTGGGATCGTCTGCCTTCTCCTGGATTGATCGTCTCCATGATGCCGGCCAGGCGTGGTGGCAGGCGCTCCCGCTCGGCCCTACGGGTTACGGAAATTCGCCGTATCAATCGCTCTCGTCGTTCGCCCTCAGTCCGCTGCTGATCAGTCCCGCTTCTCTCATTGCGGAAGGATTGTTACGAGCGAGCGATACTCAATCGAACTTCTCGAATGACGCAGTCAACTTCGATTCTGTGACCACATTCAAAGAGGGGTTGCTCGAAACCGCATGGGCGAATTTTAAAAGCGGACAAGGCAAATTCAAGAACCTAAAGTCCGACTACGAACAGTTCTGCGCCACGCAGGGGCATTGGCTGGATGACTACGCTCTATTCGATGCGCTGAAAGCCACGTATCACGGCGCTTATTATCTCGATTGGCCGGCAGAGTTGGTTCAACGCAAACTCGATCCTCTAGCCGATGCGCAACACGAGTTGGCCGATCAAATCGATCAGGTTCGCTTTGCGCAATTTCTGCTCTTCCGCCAGGCCGATCAACTCAAAGCGTACGCTCACTCCAAAGGCATCGGCTTGATCGGCGACCTGCCCTTTTTTGTTTCTCCGGATTCCAGCGATGTCTGGGCCAACCCGGAATTTTTCCTGCTCGATGAGCAACGGCGCCCTCGCTTTGTCGCCGGAGTTCCTCCCGACTATTTCAGCGCGCAAGGACAATTATGGGGCGATCCTGTCTACAACTGGGATGCCCTCCGCTCCACCGGTTATCGCTGGTGCATCGACCGGTTGCGGGCCCTGCTCAATCACGTTGACGTGATTCGGCTCGATCACTTCCGCGGGTTCGCGGCTGCGTGGCACGTTCCAGTCGGAGCGCCAACGGCTCAGTCCGGGCAGTGGGTGGCGGGTCCGGGAGCCGCCTTTTTCCAAGCAGTGCAAACCGAGCTGGGCAATCTGCCATTCATCGCGGAAGATTTGGGCTTGATTACGCCCGACGTGCAGGCCCTGCGCGACCAGTTTCGTCTGCCGGGGATGCGCGTCCTGCAATTTGCCTTCGATGGTCATGCGGACAATCCCTACCTGCCGCACAACTTTGTCCAGAATACAGTCGCCTATACCGGCACTCATGACAATGCCACAACTCGACAGTGGTATGACGAATTGCCTGACTACCAGCGGCAGAACTTCTGGAGCTACCTCAAGCGTGCGCCGGAAACCAGCGCAGACGCCGCTGCGGAGTTGATGCGGCTGGCATGGTCGTCACCAGCGGCGCTCGCGATCGCTCCGTTGCAGGATCTGCTCAACCTGGGAAGCGAAGCTCGTATGAACGTGCCTGGTCGTCCCGATGGGAACTGGCGTTGGCGCGTTCGAGAAGACATGCTATCCTCTCAACCTTTCCACTGGCTGCAGGATTTGACGGAGAGTTCCAATCGCTCGGTGAGTCCTGCAACATCCGTCAGGGCCCAAGTGGACCGCGGATGGGCGAGCGCTCAAATCTCGTAACAGACGGAAGGTTAGCCTGGTGATTCAAGTTGCCAAGAGTATTCTCCTGGTCGTGAGCGCGCTCTTTCCGATTGTGGATCCGATCGGAGGTGCTCCGGTCTTTCTGCTGCTCACGCGAGACTATGCGGCCGAGACCCGACGAGTGCTGGCTCGCCGCATTGCGGTAGATAGTTTCATACTGATGATCGCGTCCTTTACCCTCGGGGCGCACGTGCTCTCCTTCTTCGGGATTTCGCTCCCGGTTGTGCAGATCGGCGGTGGGCTGATCGTGATTTCATCGGGCTGGACGATGCTGAACCAGAAGGACGCGGCCGACCGGCCGGCCAGCCGAACGGTTACTTGCGCTGATGCTCTGAGCCAGGCGTTTTACCCGCTGACGCTTCCTTTGACAGTTGGTCCCGGCTCCATCTCGGTTGCAATCACTTTGGGCGCGAATGCGCCGCAGCACCTGGGCCCAAACCTTCTTGTAATTCTCGCAGCGGCGATCGGTTCCGCTTTCATTGCTATAACCATTTATCTCTGCTACGGCTACGCCGATCGGCTCGCAAGCAAAATTGGCCCGACCGGGACAAACGTAATTTTAAAACTCACCGCATTCCTGCTGGTGTGCATTGGAGTGCAGATTTTGTGGAACGGCGCAAGCAAACTGCTCAGTTCGTTGCCGCAGCTTAGTGGAGTTGCAGCGCTGCCGCATTGAGAGCGAAGCGAGCGGTTGAAGTCGATGAAAGAGGGGGCAGTGAAAAGTTCTAGCGTTGATGTGTCCGCGAACATGGATCGTCCAGTCGAGACTGCCAGCACCGTGGCGGCTCCAGCGATGAGACGACCAACTTGGGACCAGGCTGAGGGCAATCCACTGCCGCTTGGCGTCACCTGGATCGAAGCGGAGCAAGCATTTAATTTTGCCATTCACTCGGAACATGCGGAGAGCGTCACTCTATTGCTCTATTCTCCAGCCGATCTAGTGAATCCTCTTCTGAGGCTTCAATTGGACTATTTGCACCACAAGTCGGGGCGGATTTGGCACTGCCGCGTCCCAGTCACAAAGATTGCTGAGGCTCGCTATTACGCATACTCCGTCTCGGGAGAGACGATTCCTCAACTCCATAGCTTCGACCCGCAGAAGGTGCTCCTCGATCCATACGCGAAGTGCATTTTCTTCCCACCCGCTTTTGATCGCAACTTGGCCATGCGAGAGGGATCGAATGCAGGCAGCGCGCCTTTGGGAGTGCTGATGGATTACCGATCGACATTTGACTGGGCGGGAGTTCGGCCTCCGTATCATGAGTCGGATGCGGTCATCTACGAGCTTCACGTTCGAGGTTTCACGAAGAACCCAAACTCAGGTATCGACCCATCGCGTGCCGGCACATACACCGGTCTCGTGGAAAAGATCCCCTATTTAAAGGAACTCGGGGTGACGGTTGTAGAGCTGATGCCGGTTTTTCAGCGTGATCCACAAGAGGGCGACTACTGGGGCTACATGCCTTTGAATTTCTTCGCGCCGCATGCTCAGTACGCGAGCACGCAGCGTGATGATGATCTGCGTATTGAATTCAAGAATATGGTGAAGGCTTTTCATCAGGCCGATATCGGCGTGGTGCTGGACGTCGTATACAACCATACTTGCGAGGGCGACTACAAAGGGCCGATCTTCAGCTACAAGGGTCTCGACAGCCCCGGCTATTACATGCTGTCCTCCGATCCGGCAAACCCTTACGCGAATTATTCCGGCACCGGCAATACTTTGAATTTCGGCCAGGCGCACGTGCGCAAGATGGTGATTGATAGTCTTCGTTATTGGAAGCGAGGGATGCATATCGACGGATTCCGCTTTGATCTGGCGTCGGTATTCAGCCGCAATGCAGACGGATCGCTCAACTGGGGCGAAGCGCCCATCTTCAGTGAAATTGCCGCGGACCCAGAATTAGGCCGGGTGCGTTTGATCGCGGAACCCTGGGACACAGCCGCTTATCAGCTCGGGCGCGGCTTCCCTGGGCTGACTTGGCTGCAGTGGAACGGCCGCTTTCGTGACGACATTCGCCGTTTCGTTAAGGGCGACACAGGAATGGTTCCCGAGGTGATGCGGCGTATCTATGGCAGCGATGACTTGTTTCCAGACAACCGCGCCGACGCTTATCACGCATATCAGAGTGTGAATTATGTGACATCCCATGACGGCTTCACGCTCTACGATCTTGTCTCATATGACCGCAAGCACAATGAGCAAAATGGAAATAATAATCAGGACGGCACCGACGCAAACTACAGTTGGAATTGTGGACAGGAAGGGGATGAAGGCATCTCCGCGGCAGTCCGCGCATTGCGCAGACAGCAGGTAAAGAATTTCTGCTGCCTGCTCTTCTTATCGAACGGTACGCCGATGTTTCGGGCCGGGGACGAGTTCCTGAACACGCAATTTGGCAACAACAATCCCTATAACCAGGACAACGAAATTGGCTGGCTCGATTGGAGTCAACTTCAGGCGAACGGCGACATTTTCCGGTTTTTCAAGAAGATGATTGCGTTCCGAAGAAATCATCCCTCGCTGAGCCGGAGCAGGTTCTGGCGAGAGGATGTTTCCTGGTACGGCGTCGGCCCCACGGTGGATTTGTCCTCCGACTCGCACAGCCTGGCATTCTGCCTGCACGGCGCTTCTCAAAGTGATGACGACATCTACGCAATGATCAATGCCTACTGGGAAGGGTTGGAGTTCAATGTGCAGGAGGGAACAGCGCAGGAGTGGAAGAGAATCGTGGACACCGCTTTGCCCAGTCCGGATGATTTCTCGGATGATGGAATCCCACTAGGGCAGACGAAATACCGAGTGGCTCCGAGATCGATTGTGGTTTTATGTCGACTGAAGAAAAGCGACGTTCGGCAGAGTCCATGAGCACGCGATTCGCGGCGATGTTGGCGCAAGAAATCTCTTCCAATTAAGTGGAACCTGAAATTGCTTTCGATACTCAAAGAACACATCGAGAGGACGTTTGCGATGAGGAATCTTCTTTATCGGTCGCAGTGGATGATTGTTTTAACGAGCATGGTGGCTGCCGGAATGTCTGTTGCGAGCGGCGAGACCTTCCCCGCATTCTTCGCGGAGCCACACCCTGCTCTTGCAGGCCAGACGTTGTCTGCCTCGGGTGTTCCGGCGCTCCACAGTATTGTGGATTCAGCTCGTAATGCCGACCTTCGCTGGTCCGACTTCACTCCCTACAAAACAGAGGTCGCCAAACTTTACGAGACGAACGGTTACTCTCTACTCTGGATTCAGAACGGCCGCGTCCGACCCCAGGGGCTGGCCGTAATCGAGCTCTTGCAAAGTGCGGACGCTAAAGGACTCGACCCCGATGATTACGACGGTTCGCGATGGCAGGGCCGCCTCCTCCAGCTGGGGCAAAAGCCGTCTGAACAAGACTTGATCTCATTCGACACCGCGCTTACGGTCTCGACGATGCGCTACATCCGCTCCATCCACTGTGGCCGCGTCAACCCCAAGGAGTTCAAGTTTGAACTCGACATGGGAGGTGAACAACTCCCGTTGGCAGAATTCATTCAGACCCAGGTCGTGAATGCAGCCGATCCAGCCGCAGAAATCCAAAAGCTGGAACCGCCTTTCCTGGGCTACCGGAAGCTGCTCGCGCTCTTGCCGGTTTATGAAAGATACGCAAAGCAAGTTGACGAACCGAAGCTGCCAACGGTCACGAAGACTGTGCGCCCAGGCCAACCCTATGCTGGCGTCGTCCGCTTGGGGTGGTTTCTGAAAACCATCGGCGACATTCCTGCGAGCGTACAACTAGATCCGAACGCAACCATCTATGACGGTGCGCTGGTTGACGGCGTGAAGCATTACCAGGACAGACATGGGGAAACTCCCACCGGCAACCTTGACACGCGCACGATTAATGAACTCAATACGCCGCCGTGGGTCCGCATCCGCCAGATCAAGTTGACGCTCGAACGCTGGCGCTGGATTCCGCATTCGTTCCCGCAGCCGCCGGTGGTTGTGAATCTTCCCGAGTATCGCGTACGCGCGATGAATCCGGATGGCACCGTCGCCTTCTACAAGAACGTCATCATTGGAAAAGCTTACGGCCACAAGTCTCCAGTTTTTCAGAAAGAAATCCAATACGTTGTCTTCCGGCCCTACTGGGAGGTAACTCCCAGCATTCAGCGGAACGAGATCGTGCCCCACATCCAAAAGGATCCTAACTACATCGCCAAGAATAATTTTGAAGTAGTCACGCCTAAAGGCGAGATCGTTACCGACAACCAAGTGAGCCCGGAGGTTTTAGAAGGCATAAGATCGCTTCACCTGATGGTGCGGCAAAAGCCCGGCGACACAAATTCTCTCGGCCTTGTGAAGATCATTTTCCCCAACCCGGAGAACGTGTATCTGCATGGCACAGATGCTCCGGGACTGTTCTCGCAGGACGTCCGCGATTTCAGCCACGGATGCATTCGGGTACAGAATCCTGAAGACCTCGTTGCGTGGGTGTTGCGGAACAATCCCGGCTGGGATTTGCAGCGGGTGAAGGCAACAATGAACGGTGAGAGAAACAATCTTCAGGTGAACCTCATCACACGAATTCCGGTTCTGATTGTCTACGGCTCGGCTACTGTGAACGAGGAAAATCAGATTCGGTTTTTCGACGATATCTACGGTTATGACGCAGACCTCGATAAGGCATTGGCCAGAGAACATCCTTAGGGGCGCTGGTTCCTTGAACTCGCATAGAGGCACCGAATCTGGTTTGAATCGCATCTAATCAAGGTGCGTCTCATCAAGTACAGTGAAGTCAGTCCCTTGCAAGGATGTGGGCCATTTTCGGCGGCCTTGCGAAGAGTGAGTTGCAAGTTCTGCTCACTGCTAATGCTTTTTCTGCTGCTCGCGACGCTCGGGCATACGACAGCATCGACGGTTCCATCCCCACACGAATACCGGCTCCGCTTCTTTCACACTCACACGGGCGAGCGGCTGGATGTCGTCTATCGGCGCGGTGATCAATACATCCCCGAAGCGCTAGACAAGCTCGATCATTTTCTGCGCGACCACCGTACCGGAGATGTGCGCCATTTCGATCCTCACCTCTTCGACCTTCTGCATGACCTGACGGCGGCGCTCGGCGATTCCGGTGGTGAAATCGATGTGATTTGCGGCTACCGTACGCCCTGGAGCAACGAATTCCTCCGCACGCGCAACCCGCACACCGGGATAGCACAGCACAGCCTGCATATGCAGGCCGAAGCGATCGACATTCGCCTGCCGGGGATTCCGACGTCGGAGCTGCGCGACGCAGCCCTGCGCCTGCATCGCGGAGGAGTGGGGTACTATCGCAGCTCGGACTTCGTGCACGTCGACGTCGGACGTGTGCGCCACTGGTAGTTGCTGCTTAACTCTCCAATAAGCCTGCCCAAGACAAAAACTGGAAAGGCGCGCCATATTCGCCTGAATGTCGTTGCGGTGGCAGCGTTCAAAGTGCTTCAGCAACGTTCACTAAACAGAGAAGGCCGGTTTTTTGTTAACATACAAGGCGGCCCTTACGAGGTTACGAACATTGGTTCGATCGGGCCGCCGCGGAAACTGGCCTCCGGAATCTCGTGGGGTACTGTTTCGCCATATATTTGCGAGCAAGTGCCGCCGGCTCCGAAGCGACCGACGCGGCAGAATCGATGGTTGTACATTAAATTGTTTGTAATCTTTGATTTTGGTGCAAGGCGGGCGCGTAGCTCAGTTGGTAGAGCAATGCCCTTTTAAGGCATGGGTCGAAGGTTCGAATCCTTCCGCGCTCACCAGATTTTTAGGACTACCCCGTAGCACGGTATGACGCCGATTTCATCGGTCGATAATCAAGCCCGGAATTTGCAGCGAGTTTGTGCATTCCGATCAGCTTCTGACCCGATTTGCGGCTTTTGGAACATAGCGAAATCCGCCATAGCTTGTTTTTCCTTCCTGCGCTAAACTGCGAAAACGCCGGTCAAAACCCCTTATTAGTAGAAAACTACGAACGGAGAACCTCGATATGGCATTGCTGCCGGACCCTACCTTTTATCCTTCCCCAGGCATGGCGATGCAGGCACCGCCCGAACGCCTCGCTTATGTCGCGTTGCTCAACGTCGGGAACAACGGAAAACGCGATGCCATGGGCGTCATTGATGTCGACCCAGGGTCGACCGAGTACGGTCGACTTGTCGGCCAGGTGGATTTTCCCCGTGGCGATAACGAGCTGCACCATTTCGGTTGGAACGCTTGCAGCGCTTGCCTCTGTCCGCAGGCGCCGCATCCGCACATGGAGCGTCGCTATTTAATCGTGCCCGGCATCGGGTCATCGCGAATTCATATTCTGGATACGAAAGCGAATCCCAAGCAGCCAAAAATCGTGAAGGTGATCGAGCCCGAGGAATTCATCAAGAAGACGGGCTACACTTCGCCGCATACAATTCATTGCGGACCCGACGGTGTTTATGGCAGCGCGCTGGGAGCAGCCAACGGAGACGGCCCCGGCGGAATTTTTCTGATGGATGCGAACACTTTCGAACTGAAGGGTCAATGGGAGCAGGATCGTGGCCCGCAGCAACTCGCCTATGACTTCTGGTGGCACCTGGGACACGACGCTATGGTGACCTCCGAATGGGGCACGCCCAACATGGTGAAAGACGGCCTCAACGCGGAGTTGCTGCTGGCTGGCAAGTACGGGCACAAGATACATATCTGGGATCTGGACAAGCGCCGTCACTTGCAGGAAGTGGATCTGGGCGCGGAGCAGCAGATGGTGCTTGAGTTGCGGCCCTCTCACGATCCTAAAAAGACCTATGGGTTCGTCGGCGTTGTCATCTCTCTCAAAGACCTTTCGTCTTCGATCTGGATGTGGCACCGCGAAGATGATGGGAAGAAAGGTAAGTGGGCGGTTCGTAAAGTGATCGAAATCCCCGCCGAACCGGCTGACTCGGAGAAGCTACCGCCTTTGCTGAAGGGATTCAAGGCCGTTCCGCCGCTGGTTTCGGACATCAATCTTTCACTCGACGACCGCTTCCTCTACGTTTCGTGCTGGGGCACCGGCGAGTTCATCCAATACGACGTCTCCGATCCGACTAACCCGAAGAAGACGGGGTCAGTCCATGTCGGCGGCATCGTGCGCCGGGCTGCTCATCCGAACAAGCCCAAGCAGGAACTGAATGGCGCGCCGCAAATGGTCGAGATCAGCCGCGACGGCAAGCGCATTTATTTCACCAACTCGCTTTATTCTCCGTGGGACGAGCAGTTCTATCCCGATGGTGTGAAGAGTTGGATGGTGAAGATCGACGCGCACCCAAAGGGCGGCATGAGCCTGGATGAAAAGTTTTTCGTTGAGTTCGACGGGCTGCGCGCGCATCAGGTGCGGCTGGAAGGTGGCGACGCTTCGTCGGACTCCTATTGCTTCTCGGATGCGAAATGAACCATGCAGGGCTGACTTCGGGCGCATTGTGGCTGATGCTGCTCCTCGGCGCCTACCACGGGCTCAACCCCGGGATGGGCTGGTTGTTCGCGGTGGCGCTGGGGTTGCAGGAAGGGAAGGGTAGCGCCGTTGCAAAAGCGCTGATTCCAATTGCGCTCGGCCACGCAGTGGCCATCGGTATCGTGGTCTTGGCTGCGGTATTTCTCGGAATGGCGCTGCCGCTTCGTGTGATTCGTTACTCAGTTGCTGTGCTCCTGGTTGGTCTCGGAATCTATGGCCTAGTTCGGCATCGGCATCCGCGATGGGTCCGCATGCAAGTGGGCTTTCGAGACCTCACCGTCTGGTCGTTTCTAATGGCATCAGCCCACGGTGCAGGTTTGATGGTACTGCCTGTGTTGCTGGGTAGCAGCACGGTTGAAGCCGCAAGTCAAATGGCAGGGCATCACCACATGGCTGCCGTCGCCAGCCCTATGGCGGGAATACTCGCCACTGTAGTTCACACGACGGCTTATCTTTCCGTGACGGGATTGATCGCGTGGGTTGTCTATCGCAAGTTCGGTCTGGCCCTTCTCCGAAAAACCTGGTTCAACTTCGACTTAGTCTGGGGCGGTGCGCTTGTGGCCACGGGATTGTGCACGCTCCTTATTTAGCAACGACAATTTCACGACTCTATCCCAGAGTCAACGTCAGAGCAGGAACAGCGAGTCCGGTGACCTCAGCTGTCCAAACACCGCCTTTTTCTAGTGCATGCCCAGCGGTGAGAGTGCCTGTGCTGATGATTTCCCCTGCGGCCAAGGGCTCATTTGGCGACCGCTTGGCAACCGCACTGGCCAGTTCAGCCAGGCAAAGCGCAGGGCTGCGCAGGGAATTCTTGCCCGATCCTTCTTCGACAAACTCGCGAGACTTCAGCATTCGTACGTTGAAACGCGGCAGATCGTCGAGGAGTTGAGGGATCGATTCCGGGCGCACGGCGATCCTTTCTCCGACGACGAGAGCAACATGAAGGCCATAAGACGCGACGAAATCGCTAGGTTGGAACTGCCATCCGGGAAACGGACAGTCAATGATTTCAAATCCCAATGCCAGCCAGTCGGTTGCATCGAGAGCAGCGCGAGCATCCAGATTGTCGGAGGATAGCGACGTCTTCAAACCGAAGACGATTTCCGGTTCGATCTTCAATGAGCGGGTATTCGCAATAGTCAATGTGGTGGAGTTGTTGTCGGCGTAGTGCACGGTGTCGTCATACATATGGCCCCAAACCAGGCTCTCGAGTTTCAAGATTCGCCATATTGCCTTGTTGGCATAACCGACCTTCCGCCCGACCGCTTTGTGTCCACTGGCTTCGCGAAGTTTCTTTAGGGATGCTTCAACCGCATAGGCCGTATTGAGATCAAAGCCCGGTCGCGCGGAGAAAGGTACTGGAATCATTTGACCGGTTTCATACGACATCAGCACTTCCCGGGCTAAAGCCTCGACTGCCTCATGCGAAGTAATCGAGGTGTCGTTGGCCAATTCCTTATCCATGATGTTCCTTGGATGACAATAGCAAGCTTAGAGAGAGACGTTTTCTACGCTAAGTGCCATGCTAACCTAACAAATGTTTTGCTTGCACGCTCCGACGGCTCGGCGATAAATCGCGAGAAAGAAACGCAGCCATGGAGGAACAGTAATGGACAGGATGCAAGTTTCCGCTGTAAGTGATGAACTACCCAGCCGCTACTGGTTATCACAATCGTGGCTTACGCCTTCTCTGATTATCCTTGCGGTTCTTATCGGAGTTCTGAACTTCTGCGCTCTTCCGGCTGGCGCCCAGAATGCCCTTGTTCTGGTGGGTTCCGGATCAAGCGTACCGGCGCCTCTCTATAACCGTTGGGCACAGGAGTATGCGAAACGCAACTCCCACGTTCAGTTGCGTTACCTTACGATCGGCACCAGTGAGGGAATCAAACAGATCTCTCATGGTGTAGGCGACTATGGTGCCGGCGAGGCTAAGCTCACGGACAAGGAGCGAAAAGACGGGAACCTGATTGAACTACCCGCCGTTCTGATCGGCATTGTACCAATCTATAACCTTCCCGATGTTCACCAGGAACTCCGGCTTTCTGGCGAGGTGTTAGCTGAGATATTTCTGGGCGATGTTAAAACGTGGGACTCGCCGTCGATCGTGAGGCTCAATCCGGAAGTGACTTTGCCCAGTCTCCGGATCCAGGTGGTGAACCGTCCTTCCGGCAAAGGTTCCAACTATGTCTTCTCTGATTTTCTTTCCAAGGTAAGTTCTAAGTTTCTGGCTCAAATCGGAGTTACTGCTTCTCCGGCGTGGCCAGTCGGCGAGCCTGCGGAACGCAGCGTAGACATGATCGAGCGGGTAAAAGGCGAACCTGACACCATCGGCTTTGTGGAATCGCAATATGCAGCTAAGGGAAATGTCTCGACCGTAGCGGTTTTGAATGCTGCTGGAAAGTTTGTGAGGGCGTCGGCGGATACGATTGCAGCAGCCTGCCAGGCAGTGGAAGCACCGCGGTGGAGCAGTTTTGCGGCATCACTGACCAATGCATCTGGAGCCGATTCCTTCCCCATCACCAGTTTCAGTTGGGTTTATGTACGAGCTTCATCCAACGATTTCGCCCGGATGGCAGCGTTGCGTGACTTGCTGGACTGGATCTATTCCGATGGCCAGCAGTTTGCCGGCGAAGAAGGCTACTCTGAACTTCCTCAGCCGCTGCTCGCAGCGGTTAAAAGGAAAGTCCAGGACCTGCAATAGAGCCAGTGCACAGTCCGATTCAAATCTCTTCTTGGTTTCACTCGCGAGGGATCGTGCGACAATCTTTTATTCTTGCATTTGCCTGCGTAGTTTGGCTCACGTGTCTTGTGTGCGCGCAACAACCCGCTGCGCCGGCGAAGACCGGAGAAAGCAAACAACCCGGCACCGATTCAGCTTTGAAAGACATGTTCGAAGCGAAGATCAAAGCAGAGTGGGAAGCGATCAAGAATAAAGATAAAAAGACTTACGGTGAGCTGTTAGCCGACGATTATCAGGGTGTCGAGGTTGATGGCAAGGGCGAACGTAATAAGCTGCAAGCCTTGAACGAGTTGGCAGAAACGAATGTTTTTAACTACACTCTGTGGGGCCTTAAGTTAATTCCGGCCAGTCCGGAAGGTACCCTGGTTATCTACGAAGTCACCATGCAGTTCCCGCCTAAGGCGCAGGTACGTTACTCACGGGTCTACATCAGCGAACTTTGGATAAAGAGCTCTGGGCAATGGAAGGAAGTGCATTATCAGGAGACGCACGTGAAGTAGCGCGCGACCTCGATCAAGAATTGAAGCCAACCTCTGCAATAATGTTGCCATCCCAATGGACGAGAAGAGACGCTTATGAAGAGGTTGTTTTTCGTCACCTTGCTGCTATCGGGCAGCTTTCTCCTGGCGCAAGATAGTACCACTGCCAACAGCGACCAGAAGTCTAAGACATCCAATGATGAGATCACTGTACAAGGCTGCGTTGGCCGATCCAGTGGCGACTACGTATTGACCAAGCAGAATCCGGCCATGACCTACGAACTGCAGGCGACCGGCAAGACAAGGCTGAAGCACTACCTGGGCCAGCGCGTGGAAGTTACCGGAAAAGAATCGCCGACCATGAGCACCAGTTCAGACGCTATGAATAAAACCGGTTCGGCGGCTCCGACGACTATAACGATTACATCGATCCGGACCGTTGACAAGGAATGTACGGTTCGCCAAGCCTCAGATTATTAAATCCGAGGAAACTTGTGCGCGCTTGGTCGAGTTGAGAGCTTAGTCACAGTCGGGCGGCATCGCCATGATTTCCGAGTTCGAGTCGCATGGCGGTTTTTTCTTCGCCGGTTCTAGGAATGAGGGATGGTTGTAGCGGAGAATCCATAGGCCCTCATTGTTGGTGAGGTAGAGCAAGCCGTGGCCGCCGTCGGGAAGAAGGCTGGTCACTTTATTGAAAGTCTCCAGGGTTTTCGGATTGCGCGGGTCGCTGAGATCGAGCACGCGAACTGTTTCCGTTGCCCGGCTGCTGCTTGTCAAAGTCGTAGGTGTTTTCTCCGGAGCTTCGGCAATTGCCACGTCAGGACTGACCATCTCGAGGTTGCCGGCAGTTGCCTGATTCGATTCGGCGGTTCGCTTTAGAAGGCTCGGCTTCTCAGGCTTGCTCACGTCAACCACCATGAAACCCTGCTTGGCAGCCTGCTGGACGTAAAGATATTGCTTCCCGTATTCCTTCTGCAACAGCATCTGGTTGCCCGTCTGCTGCGGCAAGGCCAAGTGTGCGATCACGGTTGCAGGAACATCTGTGGGCTTCGTCGTTGGTTCGCTTGCGCTGGCCAACACGAAAGGCAACAGCAGAAATGATAGTACGAGCACGCGACTCCGCAGGGGCATCCCGGAAGCAGTCTTCATAGATAACTTCTCGATTCACGACGGGAAACCGAATTCCGGTTTCCCGTCTGAAGCAAATATATCATCCCAGGCCGGGCCCCAATCATTGCTGGGCAAAGACCCCCACACATCCGTCGGCATTCAGCGTCGTGCAGGCCGGGCCCGACTGCAAACCCACAAACACATGATTCGTATTGGGATCGACCGCGATGCTGTGCGAGTTGGGGCCGGTTGGGGTGTTCGGAGGTAGCCAGAGGTTCGACTTGGCGTCAATTACTCCCATCACCGGTCCGGTGGGCATGTCTCTGGCTGCCAGGTAATAGCGATTGTCTCCGGAGTTGTACCACACTTCATCGACGCCGCCGATGTTGGTTATTTCTACGCAGTGAACACTATGCTTCTGATCCCCGTGCAAGCATGTGATTGTATTGCCCGGCGTGAGATCAATCACGTATTCGTTGGGATTGAACTGGATGCCATCATGGTCACCGCAACCCACCAGGAAGTTGTTTCCAGGCCCCTGAACAATACTTGTGGGCATGCAACTCGGCATGATGAAGCTATTGACCACGACCGGCCCGTGAGTTGTCCCGATTCCAGGATCAATTTCATCCACCGTACCCGTGGTCGGGTCAGGCGTGGCGTTGGAATTGGTCACGAGGAAGTGCCCGGTGGCGGGATTGAAGGCGGAACCGCCAATGCCAGCGACGGCGACCGCACCGAAGGGTGCCCCGGCGAAACTAAGAACCGGCCCGTGATGGCAGGGGACATCCGCGCTGCCGGCACCGACACCCGTGCCCGATACACCGCTCGGAACCGGGGCTCCGCCAAAGAAGGCGAGAGAGGGATCCGGGCATGCGAAATC
>Ga0210405_10002067_pt1 | contig 21469 bp, 16 predicted proteins | sample IncBWH11MmetaG_FD_155492 | JGI IMG/M metagenome (GOLD analysis project Ga0210405, IMG submission 155492) | Forest soil microbial communities from Barre Woods Harvard Forest LTER site, Petersham, Massachusetts, United States - Inc-BW-H-11-M | ecosystem: Environmental > Terrestrial > Soil >... | reverse complement strand
TTCGTGCTATTTGCAGCATTCAAATCGCTGGGCCAGCAATTCCTGGTAATTAGCGGCCTCGTGCTGGTTTGCGCGCTTGTTGCGTGGCTTTTCGATGGCCGTCAAGCCGCCATTGGCCTTATCGATACTGCAGTGGTAGGAATGAAAGGCCCTTGGGTCTGGACCTTCGGTTTTGGTTTGGCGTCCTTTGTTTCACAAAGAGGGCGACGGTTGCCTCTAGATATCAATGGCGTGCTGGCACCGAACGAAGTTACAGCGGCTCTAACGGGGAGGATTGAGCGCTCCACGCGGCATCGTAACGCGTATCCCTACACCATCCCTATTACCCTCCTGGGCTTGTTTCTGACCTCCGCTTACGGCATCCCAAGCACAGGATTTGCATACTATGCAAACTTCGCTGGCATATGCGCGATCTACTACATTGCTGGTTTCTTGCTGTTCCACTTCGTCGAAGTGATTTTGGCTTTCCATCAATTGTTCGAGTCCATGGAAACAGTGGAGTTTAAGCGCCTTTACAGCCCGTTGCATCTGGAGAATCTGACATCGTACCTGGCGATGACAACGGCTCTGGGTTTGATAGCTATCTATGCTGGATTTCGAGGGACGCTTACAGCAGGCTTTCACTTCCACCATGAAGTGTGGAGGATCTTTCTATCGACTCCGCTGATTCTCTTCCTGCCCGGAACACTGTTCTACAACTACTATCCACGGTACGTCTTGAGAAAGATTCTGCAATACAAGGTATTCAGGACAATGGAGAGACTGGGGGTTTCAGATGAATCCAGCACGAAGGGCTTACTGCTTGATCTGCGGGAGAGCGCCGTGCTGAGTTCCCAGATCCTTCCTTTTCTGGACTACAAGAGTTTGCCTTCCTACCTGTTAGCGATTTTCTTCGCGATTTCTTTAGCCTACAACAGCGACCCCGCGGTGAAGACCTTCTTCAACTACCTGTTGGGTGTCAGCTCACAATCAACGTCTCCATGAGAGGAAGCGGCCGACTGACTTCAGTATGTGCGGGCCGAGCACACTGTCCGGGCGCAACAATGCATCCACGGCCAGCCGCAAGGCTCGAGGTCGTCGAAAGTCGAACTCGGCAAATATCAACTCGTTGACTATCTCGTCCGGGTACTGCCCTAAATCACAGACGAGACGCCGAAAGTCATCACTATCGAATGAAAGCAGGCTCTCAAAGAGGGTCTCCTGAAAAACGCGATTCATCCGCGTCATGTAGCGGGGAATAGCAGCCAGCAGTTGTTTGCGTCGGAGTGTATCTTCTTTGAGACAGCGGATGATTGAAGCTGCCACCCCTCGATATGTGCGCAACATTCGCGCAAGCCCTGTCGCACTTGCTGCGGGGTTGGTTTGGCCGGCTTCCCCAAAAAAAACGATATAGTCTAGAACAGGTTGCCGTAAACGTCCGACTGGAATGATGCCGAAGTAGGATTTCTCCGGCCTTGGGTTCCACACGACGTGTTCTGAGTAGTGAGATTTCTTCAGGATGAAATGCAAGTCACCCTTCAGTGACCGGCCTGTTCGATATTGTCGAGAGGGAAGGATTATCGCCGCGTGGGCGGTGCCCTTTGAGGTCGGAAATAGCTCAAAAAAGACAGGATGGCGATCAATGATGACGTTGTCCAGCGCAACAGGCGCGAGATCACCCCTTATTTCAACCTCACAACCTTGCATGATGTAGTAACCAGTGATTGAAGCAATGTTCTTTGCGCCGACGATAGGTGATCCGAAGCCCATACAGTCAACTAATAACCTCGCGTGCAGGGCCTCTGCATTGGCGCGGATGAGGATGCCATTTCGAGTGTCAGAGACACTGTAAAGCCTATGTCCCGTAAGGACTTGCACATTGTGGTTTGAGAGTTCTCGAGCAAGATGGTCTATGAGTTTCTTTGTGTCCCAAAGGCAATAGCGCCCCCGCACTCTAGCCTTCAGGCCGTTATAGGCCACGAAATCCAGAAACTCGTAGCGCCTTTCCACACAGTCGACAAGGTGTGGATTCTCGCTGAGTGCTTTCTCATCAGTCAGCCAGTACTTGTTTTGGGGAAGGCAGTCAGACTGTTCAAGCAAGAGGACAGAACAATGCGGGGCAAGCGCGGCGGCAATCAGGAGGCCCGAGACTCCCCCTCCCGCCACCACCACGTCAGTAGGTACCATTGATAATTCCTAGTTATCAGGCAGTCTCGAGTGCGAATGTAGCGCCGATGGCTGTGATCCTAATGGTTGACAATTCTACCCGATATCATAGAACTGTGAACCGAGCTCCCCGACTCCAAATTCGTGCGCAGAACCATGGTGCAGACAGCCTCCTCCATACTGATTTGGGGTGGGATTACCAGGTTTGTGGTACCGTCCCCAAGTCCAAAACCATACTCTTTTTGGGGGCTACAAAATGCATCTGGAGCAAGCAATCAATGGATTCCTCACTGGTTATTTCTCAACGTGCCGCAGGAGCGGCAAAACTCAGGCGGCCTATCGAGTAGACTTAGGCCAGTGTCGCTCGCATTTTGGCTCGGCGGTTCCGTTCGAAACAATCGGGGTCGAGGGTTTCGAAGAATGGGCGAAGGAGTTAGCAATTCGCCAGTACGCATCAGCCTCGATTCGGCGGAAGTTTGCTACGCTACGCGTCTTCTATGGATATTGGGTGCGAAAGGGGGAACTCGCCTCCTCGCCATTGTGGAAACTCCGACTCGATCTCGGCTCTGAGCGGCGCTTGCCACGCGGCCTCTCAGCTAGCGACACGAAGCGACTTATCGAACAAGCTTGGTCGAAGATCGGAGCGCCTCGATTGAGGGTTGACAGTCCCTCTGACAGCCAATTTCTCGCCATCCGCAACTTAGCCGCCATAGAATTGCTGTTTGCGACAGGGATGCGTGTTGGTGAGCTTGTATCGCTGTCCACAACAGATTGGCGCGAGGACGAGGCTGTCTTCTTGGTCCATGGTAAGGGTGCCCGCCAGCGTTTGGCCGTCCTGCCTGATGATCGATCATTAGGAGTGATCAGAGATTATATGGCGCAGCGCTGCACGCTGAAGTTGACTCATAGCACGATCTTTGTGAACTCGCTCGGAGCAGGACTCTCGACGCAAGGCGTCCTCCGAGTAGTCGCACGCCTTGCCGACGAAGCTGGCATTGAAGGGCGCGTCACACCACATATGATTCGCCATACCGTTGCGACGTTGTTATTGCGGCAAGGGGCCGACATCAGAGTTGTGCAGGAGGTTCTTGGACACGCATCCATTGCTATGACGGAGCGGTATACGTATGTATCGAAAGAACATCTTCGCTCAACCCTTCGCGCCTATCATCCGAATCACCACCTGGGCATCCGGGGTGTTTCCCGTTCAACAGCCTAGACATTATGAGTGCGTTGCAAACGCGATAAATTGTTGAATGCCTTAGGAGCGGGACCAAAGTTCCGCGAGCGCTCTAGCAGAACCAGATGCGGAAGGTTGATTGACCCCACGGGAGCGCACACACGAAGCGCACCGGTGTATGGCAACGGCCTAGACTCCCGCGTACGACCGGCTGACCGACAGTCGGTCAACTCGACCTCACATACGGGAAACCCCTGTGTAACACTAGCTGGCGACATTGGCAGATTGCGGTAGCCGGAGGCGGAATCTGAAACCTGCCTTGACGATGCCGATCCGAGGTCAGAGACTTGCTGGTGTCACTTTTTGTGGGTCTGGTAAGCTACTTCGTTAGCTCAATCGCAAGTTCGCAAGAAATCGATTCATTCAACAGACTGCATCGGAGGTGGCATGTGGGTCTATGGGTCGTAGTCGGAGGGCAGTTCGGCTCGGAAGGCAAAGGCAAGGTCTCAGCCTTCGTAGCGATCCAGGAAAAGATAGACATCTGCGTCCGATGCGGAGGAACCAACTCTGGTCACTCATTCGTAGCGGATAACGGAACAAACATAGTCCTTCGCCAACTTCCTACCGGCTTCATAAGTCCAACGTCGCGTCTACTTTTGCCGGCTGGGGCCTTGATCGATATCGAAGTCTTGCAACAAGAAATTGAGATGTTGCGAATCGACCCAGTCAGAATCGGTGTTGATCGGAATGCTCTCATAGTCGAGAGCGTGGATCGTGAACGAGAAGCAGCTCTGAGGCTACGCGATCGAATCAGCTCGACACTCAGTGGCGTTGGATCCGCCGTTTCTCGCCGGGTGTTACGCGGAGCCGATGTCCGGCTGTTTAAGGATGTTGTCGACACCCACGCGTGGCTTCGGCCTCTACTGACGGACGTTGCGGCCGAGACGAATGCTACCCTACAGGCTGGAGGGAAGGTGCTCATCGAGGGCACTCAGGGTTTTGGATTGTCCCTTTACCATTCTCCCTATTATCCTCACGCCACCTCTCGGGATACCACCGCGGCCGGATTCCTTAGCGAAGTTGGTGTGAGCCCCACTGCTGTGACGGAAGTGATCTTGGTCCTTCGGACGTTTCCGATTCGAGTCGCAGGCGAGCAGGCTGGTCCTATGTCGGCAGAAATCGCTTGGAACAAAATACAGGAAGAGAGTGGTTACCCGCATGAACTCGGAGAATATACGACAGTGACGCGCAAATTGCGCAGGGTCTCGCGATTTGATTGGGACTTGGCCAGACGGGCGGTGGCAGCAAACGGTCCAACACGCATAGCCCTCACTGGGCTCGACTATTTGAATTACGCAAACCGGGGTGTCATGACCTGGGAAGCTCTGGACAGTTCTGCGATCAACTTTGCTACTCGTGTCGAAACGGAGCTCGGGCTTGCGATTGGCTATCTCGGTACTGGGCCTGCCCTTAAGGAGATGTTCATTCGCTCCACTCCGAGCCTTGACCCGTGTCGTTTGATGGACTATTCGTCATCCACAATCTAGCGAAAGGCGTTAACAACTATCCCATGTCACTCGACCCAAGAACAATGAGCGAAAGCTCCCGCGCTGGATCGAAGGATTGGCTAGTTGAGCTCCGTGCGTTGCGCAAGAAGGCTCGCAGCATTTCCCGACATTTGAAGGAAGACGTTCAAGCGTTTCGCCAAGCTGACGGAACCTACGCGATACATCCACCTTCAGCGAAGCCGGTCGTTCCAACACCGAGCCCCGCGATGCAAGTTACTGCTGAAGCGGCGGTCGTGACTGCGGCACAATCGACACCCCCACATCTAGAAGCTGAAGTAAAGCCTGACGTACATGTGACCACAACTTGCACGGTTTTGATGACACTTGCTGCAGCTCGCCTGTTGAGATCCGTATTCGGAGAGGACAATACAGAGAAAGAGGTTCTTCGCGTCTTTGACCTTGTGGTGCAGGACGAATGGAGCAGCGATGGTCTACCTGTGGACAATGCCTTCAACAAGGTGCTGGTGCTTCGGCTGGCCGGTTTCCTTGTGCAAGAGGGGAAATGCAGCTCCCCCGCCATTCTTGACCTAAAGCATGGAGATACGACCCTAAAGCAGATTGCCGAAGGACTAGCCGCCGGAGGAGACATAAACAGTTTCAGCGTTCAGGACTATCCGCCGAAAGCGGCACTAGTGTACTGGTACGTCGATGCCTTAGACCTACTGAGCATCGACATTGGACGGGAAAGTTGGCGGAAGTTGGCCGTATGGGCCGGGGAAGAATTTGGACGTCAACTCGCATACGTTGCATCCAACAATGCTGCCTTGATGGATCCGGTTTCGATGATTATGGCAGCGTGCCTCGCCGAGCGGATCAGGAAAATAGCGGTGAGTCGGCGAATCGCAGATGAGATTTCTGATGCTTTGCCCTCAACTGTTGAGATAAATCATTCGATAACTTTGCTGTTTCTTCATCAGACGGAGTCTGGGATTTGGCCAAAGTATTTTCCGCTTTTCCATTTCGTCGGCGGCGGCGCGAACTACTGCTTCACATTCGAGTTACTAGAAGCTTTGGTAAACGAGTTCGGTGATACCGACCTGGACGCGCGTTCAGGGAAGACCGATGCTGATACGAGCTTGTTTCAAGTGCCGCGGGTATTGGAGGGCATCAACAGGGCTGTTGGCTGGTGTCGTCTGAATAGACTGGGGTACTCAGGTCAAGGAATCGTTTTTCGCGGGTGGAATTCAGGCGGTAATCTCAAGGCCCTGCGTGCCGACAAACCGGAATCGTGGGCAACGGCAGCTGTTCACTGGTTCTTGCACAAGCTTGATCACGCTCTTTCTACGGCAATTCACCGGGCGGTTTTGGATAAATACATCGACGTTAGGCCGTTGCCGGCTAAAGATCGAAGGAAATGGAATGAATTGGCTGATTCCCGTGTCCAGTGCCCGGGGGCGACAAAATCAACGGTTAAGGGTCTCTTGGAAGAGGAATTCCTTGAGCCACTCGGCAGTTTACCAGCAGATGGTCGGCTCACCGTAGATGGGCGGCGATCGGCGCTCTTGTTCGGCCCTCCGGGCACTGCCAAGACAACTATCGTTCGCGAGCTTGCTAGAAGCGTCGGATGGCCTTGTGTTGAAATACGACCTTCGAATTTCTTAAAAGGCGGCTTGGAACAAATCTATGAGTCAGCAGACGAGATTTTTACGGACCTGATGGACCTTTCGCGGACAGTTATTTTCTTTGATGAAATGGACGCCCTCGTTCAAAGCCGTACCGCGCCACTAGATGTGACTCGGCAGTTTCTGACGACGAGTATGTTGCCGAAACTAGCCGAACTACACGATCAAGGACGAGTCGTGTTCTTTGTTGCAACCAACTATCGTACGACCTTTGACGAAGCGGTAATACGTCCTGGGCGATTTGATCTGCTGTTGTTCGTCGGACCGCCGAGTTGGGAAGAGAAGGTGAAAAATTTACAGTCGATGGTAAAGAACCATCCATTGTCGAAGGATGTCCCATCTACTCTTCTCAAGGCCGCCATCGAAAATATGCAGACGAATTTTACGATCTGGGCTACTAAGAACCATCTCGTTCACCAGTTAGAGCTGTTTACATTTGGAGAAATGAAGAGCTTTGTCGAGCAACTGCTGAAGCATACAAAGCAACCCTCCCTGCCGGCGGCTGCGGCCAAGATTGACGAGGGTGTATTTTTGGCCGCTGTCAATGACTGGTCCACAAACTTCATAATCCTTCGTGAACCGAGAGATCACAAGGCTGGTGAGATCAGCTTGATTCAAGCAGCAAAAAATTGGTTTCAAACCAATTCTGTCACGCAAGGTAGAACGGAATATGCGAGTTATCTCCGCGACAGGACCGCCTCCCGTCTGCAATGAACACACTGTTGGCTTGGCAGCTTGGCGCCCGGTTGGCTACCGAAGCAACACATCACTCGCACACACTCAGCATGCGGCGATTAGCCAGCATTCCGCATTCGATAAACAACATTAGAATACGTTCCAATAAAGGCGGCCTCGATGTCCGTCGCCCACATCACAGGCGAAGATGCGTAATGCGGAATAGCGTGTCATCGATTCGCCACCTCAGATCCTCAAGCGAATCGTTGTTCGAAACGATGTTGTCAGACTGGTGGCGAATGGATTGAGCGGTGTGATCCACTGGGCTACCAGTCTTGCTCTTCTTGTCGCCAATTCTGGCTCTTGTGGCGAGCCTGTGCTGGATGATGGTATCGTTACAATCCACAAACCAGGTAACGACTGGCCTCGCACCTAGAGCGCTAGAATCCACATCGACGATATCTCGAATCGAATCGACAACGATAGGCGCTCCGCATTGCTTGACGGTCCGTGTGAGTTTCTTGCGGAGCGGAACCTGCTTGTGAACATCGAGAACAACTGCGCCGAAGTCGCGAAGGTCCGTTTCTGAAATATTGTCTGGATCAACTCGCCTTTCGAAAAGCCGTTTGCCTGGTGGTGCAGTTATATCCTCAATCAGAAGATCACGAATGACGTTGCGTGTACGTATCCACTGGAACCCATAGAAAACGCTGAGATAGCGAGCAACGACCGACTTCCCCGCGCCAGTCTTGCCCGCTAAACAGACTACTGGGTTACTCTCGAAAAGGAGTGGGCGGACTTTCGGAACTATCAGCTGGGCCTCGCTTGGAATGCCCATGGGCTCAAACAGTCCCAGTTCGAAATAGCGTCCTACGATAGCTGAGGTGATAGCATCCATCTCATCGTGTGAACGCGTTTCCAGTCCGTCCCCCTTCAACCCTAGGCGACGTAGCCCTTCGCGTAACAAGTCCAGGCTTTTTTGCTTGCGTGGGATGCACAGAATGTCTTGAGCGGCACCGGGGTACGACTCAATGACGCGCGGAGCTCGCGGAAAAGCTTCGATCGCTCTGCGAAGGCGAATACCTCGCAACGTGAGGTTCTTCATTGAGTCAATGAGAGACGGGTACGCAGGAATCCCCACACTCGCAAGGTCATGCTCCGCAACCCGCATGATCCCCGCCTTCGGATCGATGGAATCGCCACCACCGGGTAGCCCCAGCGGCGAATCTATGCTGACAATCTTAGGCTTGTGCTTCTTGACGTATTCGAGGATTTCTTCGTCGGAGAATAACGAACATGTGTCGACCGAACAGTCATTCAACACAGCGATTCCCGTCGTTTTGTCCCCGGCAGTCAAATCAATTCCGATCACTCTTGATCCAGCGGGAATGTTCTGCGGCGGCTGTATGCGTGCCGTCAACTTATATTTATGGGACTCAACTACGGTCTCAAATTGAAATTCTCCCTGTACGAAAATGGACGTGCTCTTTGTGAGACTTGTCCGCCATAACCTGCTTTCGGCGATCCATCGCTTGAGCTGATCGTACGAAAATCGGTTTAAAACTATAGGAGCATCGAGTTGACGTAGCGCCCTAGCACCAAATCTAAGATTGAGAAGATGAGAACGAGCGTGTGCATCTGATCCGATCGAGATCGCACAACCAGCGTCGATGGCCTTTCGCATCAAATCCAGCGACAAGTCCAATCTCGACGGGAAGCAATTCATCTCGAGCGCAACACGCCAGAGAGCGCACCGTTCGAATACCTCATCCCAGTTCACATATGCGGGCGGCCGAACGTAGTCTGGCACTCCTGGCTTGCCGATAATGGCGGAAGTCGGGTGCCCGATTATGTCGATGCAACCAGATTCAATCGCCCGTACGAGACGATCGGTGTTTGCACTAATGTCATCCGTCCAATTGGAGTGTACGGAGGCAACGACAAGATCGGCGGCGGCGAGCAAGGAGTGCGGAAGATCTAAATCGCCGTCCTTTAGGATGTCCACCTCGATGCCATGCAAAACCGGGCAGACTGGCGTCGCCAGCGTTAATGCATTCGCCTGTCGCAGCCATAGCGGCGGCGTAAGGCCGCCTTGTAGCTTTGCTGTCCGACTGTGGTCCGTCACGGCGAAGTACTTAAGTCCACTTGCAGCAATGGCGCCGGCCATCGTGTTAACTGACGCGCTTCCGTCAGACCAGGCGGTGTGGAGGTGAAGGTCTGATGCAAGATCGCTCTGAAAACCGCATGCTAGCGGATCCAGGGACTCTGCCAATTCTGAAATACTCCTGTATGCGTTCAATTCGGAACTCGACCTTAGCGAGAAGGACCATCCCATTTGGTGTTTGATCCTAATGCTGTCGCCATCCTGCGGTGCGTCGCGACGAAAGTGCCTTTCTCGCTTGAGGGCCTTGCTGATTGCGGCTCCAACCGGTTCCCAAGCTGAATTCACGGCAATAGTCACAGCGCCCATCACTGGCGCAAAGGGGTCCGTAGCCCCAGATAATTTCCAACCAAGAATTCCCTGATGAAACTCCTGAGTTGTGTGTAGAAAGCGCAACAGAGGCGGGACTATATGCGCTGTTTGCCACGGTCCTACATTGCGACCGTTAAACAACTCAATAATGCGATCACGGTTGGACGCTAGGTTTGTCGGGTCTTGTCGAAACCAGTCCTCTGACAGAGAGCGCGATGACAGAGTCGAGGCTATTTTGCTTGGTCCCAAACCGCGCACTGAGCGAAGACGCAAGCAGCGATCAAAGCGTTCACTCCGATACACTCGAAGTTCCGGAATCGTACCGGTGCGGCTGATATTGGTTAAGTACTGCCGGATTCTCGACGACGGAACGTAATCTAGGTCTTCATCACTGGCGGTCCCGTCGAGCCAACGATCGATGGTTGTCCCGTAACCGTCGAGACTGTAGCCAGCTCGCCAAAGCGAAAACGTTCTGTACTTGGGAACTTCAGAGCCCTTGGCAAGAGCGGCCACTTCCAGAAGGAAAGCAAGATCGTACAGAGGCTGGACGTATTCAAAATCTCTGATCCGAAAATAGTTGCCATTCGGGACGGTCGTGGTCATGTGATCGCTATCACTGAACAGAGAGCTGCTCTTCGGACGTTTTGTGCTGGCTTTGGTCACTTGCTAAGGAGTGCTCCATCTACCAGCGACGAGAGGCGCTCATAAAGCTGTTCATCCTGGACGAAATCCCATTCGTCCATGGGAATTCGCAACTTCTTCCCAGGGTAGCGGGCAAAGTATTCTTCATACGCTGCATTGACCGAGCCGTAATATGCAGGATCGACCTCCAATTCAAAATCACGCTTTCTCGCTCGTATCCGTTGAACTAAAAGCTCCGTGGTTGCTGACAGAAAAATAACCAGAGCGGGCCGAGGAGTCTTGTCTATACAGATGTCATACAGCTCAGTGAACAAGCGCTTGAGACGACTATCCTTGAGATTTAGGTCGGCGTAAAGGAGATCCTTCCCGAGATGAAAATCAGCAACGACCTCCGATCCTGAAGCAGTTCTGGCTTGACTCTTCAGCTGATGAAAGTGCAGCAAGAGAAACGCAAATTCTGTCTCAATCGCATTGCTGGTCGGGTCGTCATAGAACGCGTGAAGGAACGGATTGCTCTCGAAATCCTCCAATAGCAGTTTGCTGCCTCGGCACGATGCCAATCCCTTTGCCACAGTGGACTTCCCTGCGCCAACACAACCTTCAATCGCGATCAGCATAAACTCTCTCAAGAAATTTTGTTCGAAGATGGGCGAGTTTTTCGCGGGCGTTTCTCGGCCCTCCTAACCAGTGACCTCATTTAGGTGGTGGACGTCATCGTTACGCCCTCGCTTCTGTAAGCCATAGACACCTAAGAGCTTACTAGGATATCGTATCGTTTCTGCGCTAAGCGTTTCGCGTAACTAAGAAAGGGCCTTTGCATACTGTAAATTTAGGCAGTATCATACCGGAAAATGCGGCAACTCGGAGAATTGACGGCTCGACAAAGAGAAGTGCTGACGTTCTTTGAGGACCGTCAACGCCAGACTGGTTTTGTCCCTACGCTCCAAGAGACTGCAAAGCATTTTGGATTTAGAAGTCCCAATGCTGTGCGGCAGCATCTTCGCCTCATTGAAAAAAAAGGATTTGTACACCGTGTGCCCGGAAGGTCGCGCGGGTTGGTCGTGCGGCGTAACGGTCGTAGCGATACTGATTTGGTTCGCGTTCCTTTGCTAGGCCGAATTCCGGCTGGAGACCCGACGCTTGCCGTTGAAGACACCGAGGCATTGCTTACATTGCCGACGCTTCTGTTCAAAAAGAGTGGGCTATTTGCTCTTCGCGTCCACGGCAGCAGCATGATTGGCGCAGGCATCTTTGACGGCGATATCGCTGTGCTAGACACGACATCTGAAGCTAAAAACGGAATGATTGCAGCAGTATTGATTGAGGATGAGACCACCCTAAAGCGGATTTACCGCAGGCCGGAAGGCCTTCTTTTGAAGTCGGAAAATCCTGTATTCCGCGATATCAAAGTCCCATTGAGTGCTGCTCCACGAACTCGGGTAATGGGCGTGTTGGCAGGAATTGTTAGAAAGGTCTGACATCATCAAATGGACCTTAACCTCATCCTGAATTCGTTGCACTATTCAAGTTCGCCAAACTTCATTGTCGGCGATGCGCTCGACATGGACCGCGATTTCGGCCATATTTTTCGTAAGGCGCGTGCCGAGTGCAACCTACAAGGCGCCTACGTACTAAATGCTGCCGCATATGGCAACTCAAACGGAAGTGTGCCGGTGGTATACGTCTGCCGTGCAGATTCAGAAGCCGAAGCGCGCGAGATTCACCGCAAGGTTTGGAATCAGAATGCAGTACCGTTTCTCATAGTTGTTAGCGCAAAGTGGATCCGTCTCTATCCTGGCTTTCGGTTTGAACGCGATGTTCGCGCAGATCCATTGTATGGAGCGCTCCAAGTTTTGGAGAACTTTAACCAGGTCGTCGGCCATATTAAAGCTCTGCAGGCAGAATCGGTTGATTCAGGGGTCGTCTGGAAGGAATTGGGAGCTGCTGTTACGCCAGAGAAGCGCGTTGACCTCCAACTCTTGGCCAACCTACGCGATCTGGACGCTTGGCTGCGGACAGAAGGCATCAAGGACCGAAGACTCGCGCACGGAATGATAGGAAAGTTTGTCTATATTCACTATCTTCGCCAACGAAGAATTCTGTCAGACAACAGGCTTGGCGAATGGGGAATAAAGCCGGAAGATGTTTTCGGTCATTCAGTCAAACTGAGTTCGTTCCTGGAATTGGTTCAGCGAATCGATGATTGGTTGAACGGATCAGTCTTCCCGCTCTCACGGGCAAAGATTAAGGAGTTTGGGTCGGAGAAGCTTCGGAAAGTGGCATCCGTTTTTCACGGCGAACAAGCGGCGAGCGGACAGCTGCCTCTTTTCGACATCTATGATTTCTCTTTCATTCCGATCGAGACACTGTCGGTCATTTACGAGCAGTTCCTTCACGATACGATCCATCCTTCCGGTAAATCGGAAGGTGAGACACGAGGCGCTTATTACACTCCAGTTCCGCTAGTTAACTTTATGCTGGACAAGCTAGAGTCCAGGAAGCCGCTTCAACAGGGCATGCGCGTTCTCGATCCTTCATGCGGATCTGGAGCATTTCTGGTTCAATGTTATCGCAAGCTCATCGAGCGCAGGAGACAAGAACTTGGACGCCGGTTGCGTCCAGCCGAGCTTGGGCGCCTTCTCACAAACCACATTTTTGGAGTTGATATTGATGAGGACGCTTGTCAAATAGCGGAACTAAGTCTATCTCTAACATTACTTGAGTACGTCACCCCCCCTGACTTGACAGAGACCGAGTTCAAGTTGCCTGTACTGCGCGACAAAAACATATTTTCCGAAAATACTTTCGATGACGATGCGCATTGGTATCAGTTGGGCCACAAACAGCCATTTCAGTGGGTCGTGGGAAACCCTCCGTGGAAGGATTTGAAGCCCAAACAACTTGATCAAATTGATGAGGCTGCCTGGCATTGGATGCTTAAGAATCGCAATGAGCATCCCGTGGGGGGAAACCAGCTCGCTGAAGCCTTTGCCTGGCGGGCCTCGGAGGTCCTCGACGTGGACGGTTCCGCGGCTTTGCTCTTGCCAGCGATGACGTTATTCAAGTATGAGTCTACCGAGTTTCGAAAGTCGTTCCTTACACAAAATCATCTTTGGTCAGTTGGAAATTTCTCAAATCTTGCGAACGTGCTGTTCGGCAAACGTGCCACTCTACCTGCAGCAGCGCTTTTTTATTCACTCAGATCAGCTGCAAAGCACAAAGACAACTCGGAAGGTTTGATCGAAATGTACTCACCCTTCATTGCGAATCAGCCAACGAGCCAAACTAAACATAGGGGTCTTCGCAAAGACGTTTGGAACATTGTTGTGAATGCTAGCGAGCTCAGAGAGGTGGATTACCGGGACGTCGCCGATGGGCAACCGCTCGCGTGGAAGATCGCGATGTGGGGATCACAGATCGACCGGAGAGTTCTGGATACGACATCCAAACGATTCCAAACAGTCGGGCAACTAGAAGAGGATAAACAGCTAATCCTCTCCGAAGGACTGCAGCTTCGCTCAGTGGCTGGCAATCAGGAACCTACCGAGCGACATGATGAACTCTCAACTAGGCTCACGATAAATGTCGGGATTTTAAAAAACCGGAGATACTTGTTCCGCTTTCCGGCAAGGGCTGAGATCAGAATTCCAAGAGATCACACCGCCGTGCGGAAGGGCAGGTTCGAGCTTCCGATTCGAGTAAGCCAACCGCCTCACGTGATTGTTGGTGCAGCGCGCAACTTCGCAATTTACTCAGAGGACTTCCTCGTAGTTCCAGCTAGGCAAATAGGAATTGCCTCCCCGAAAGATAACCGAAACCTTCTTAGAGCAATCGCTCTCTATCTCAATTCGGATTTTGTCGCCTACCATCAGTTCTTGGCGACGACTCAGGCAGGAGTTCAAAAGACAATCAATACGCTCCAGGCTCTCCGTTCGCTTCCATTGCCCTTCCATGCTCTCCTAGATCTGAAGGAATGGGATGAGTTATATGCTCGAATCCAGCGAGAAATAATAGACGGAGACGATTTTGACCGGCCGGATCTTATCAGGGAGCTAAACGAGCTGACATTCGATAGCCTCAAGGTCTCGGCTCGTGGAAGAGCTGCTGTACATGACCTGGTTCGGGTTCGATTCGGGTTGACTCGCGGCAAAATTGCATCAGAGGCTATCGGCCCGCCTTCACGGGATGAGATCGAAAGTTACGCACGTACATTACGAAATGAACTGGACTTATTCGTCGGCAAGTCCAGTTCTACGAGACATCGGGTTGAAGTTTTGGTCAGCGAGGGATCGGGTTTGATAGCTGTGAGTCTGGTTGCGAACGATGCAATCCAGCAGCCGGTCAAAATATGGGAAGCATCAAACGGAGCCTCCAACGTCCTTACAACCGCGCGTGCGAATCTGACAGAGCACCGATCGCAATGGCTTTACTTCAACCGTAACCTTCTTCTTTACGACGGGTCCCAGACGTATATTTTGAAGCCGCTCCAACATCTTCACTGGACCAGAACCCAAGCCACGCAAGATGCCGGCGAAATCATTGCCGATGCACTCAGCGTACAGACCCCTCTCCCTTCTGGAGCGGCTAGTTGATGTTTGCTCAACCATCAGGACAGCAACAGACCCTATACCGATCTGCGTTCGTGCGCAATTGCATGGTGCTTATCGTGCGCTCCCATTCGAGTCTGAATCGCGATTCCCTAGATACGGCCGAAGAGCCACATATCACAGGAGAGCTCGTGATGGGCGCGCGAAACCTTCTCGAAAGTGCGAATGCGGAACCGTGGATGGACCATATTGAAGTCCTGGATGATCCTCCCCAGGAGATCGCGGGCCGCTATGGTAAGGCCCGCCCCCGGATCGATATCGAGTTTGTCCAGACGATGCATGGCAGAAGGCCGAGATTTCATGTCGAAGCCAAACGGCTGTACCGCTCAGATTCGATCAATGAGTATTTCGGAGCCGGCGGCATGCAAATGTTTGTAGGCGGCCAATACGCTTCTGAATGGCCCTCCGCTGGCATGGTCAGCTACGTTCAATCTGAGGATTGCAGCATGTGGCTCCAGCGAATGGCGTCTGGTTTTTCCACTCGTCGTGAACAACTCGATATTTGTAAAGACCACGCAAACTGGGGAGCCGCCGGGTGGACCGGAGATGGTTTGGACTCGGTGCAAATTTCCTGTCATGCTCGCACGGCGAGCGGCAATGGCCCTGTTGAAGTGTTCCACCTTTTACTCGATTTTGCGGCTAAGGATCGCTCCTGAAATATTCGAGCGAATGTATTTAAGGCGAACTGCAACGAGTTTGCTGACTCTGAATCAACTGGCCTGAATTCTGTTCTCTGCACTATCCTTGTGCCGTCGCACTCCGACTTCAAATCGGTCTCACGCCAAAAGAGCGTATTTGGACGCAAAGCCGACCAAAAACGCAAGGCGCGCTTCGAGGCACACCTCCATCAAATAGATGAGGCACACAGTCGGTGCACTGGATTCCACGAATAGATAGATTCTATGCGGGGCTGAGAGGGTAGATAGCTGATGGGCCGTCAGGCAGAATCGGAGTATTTCCGTTTTGTTGAACTTTGGGGAGGTGACCGTCTACAAGATCGACTACAGTGATGTAGACGGAAAACCAGAAGTGACGTACATGTCTTTGAAAAGATTGGTCGGGGAGAGAGGATTTGAACCTCCGACCCCCTGGTCCCGAACCAGGTGCTCTACCAGGCTGAGCCACTCCCCGACAAATTCGTCATCCGGCGTGAAACGAGGTAGGAAGACGCCGCCGGAGCTTGCACTCAAACGAAATTATAACACCCAGGGTACGAGGTCATCCCACGCCGACCTCCTGCGAAACAGTGTTGCTCGCGGGCGCCAGCCGGCGCGATGCTTTTCTTGAGACCGGGCTCTCGATACTACGCATACAATGTGGGTGAGCTTGGGGCGGGAGGATGCTGGCGCTATTTCCGTACAGGAGAATCCGCTAATATTCCGTGCAGGAGAATCCGCTAATATAACGATTCAATAGTCATGATCGCTTTGACCGCAAACCGCCTGTTCACGCCCCTCGAGTCGGTCGAGCAACCTGTCGTCCTGTTGGACGGGTCGCGAATAGTCGAGGTCAGCTCCCGAACCGGGTGCCCGCTTCCGAAAGGTGTGCAGCACATCGATTTCCCGGACTCCATTCTCGCTCCTGGGTACGTGGACATCCACATTCACGGGGGGGCGGGGCACGACGTAATGGAGACGGATCCGGCAGCTCTGCCGATGGTGGAGCAGCTCCTGGCAAAACACGGAGTCACCTGCTACTTGCCAACCACAGTGACGGCTTCCGGCGATCACATCCTTTCTGCACTGGACCGCCTAGCCACAGCGGTTGAGACTGCCGAGCGCGACCCTGCTTCCCGCGGACGGCGGGCGCAGCCAGTGGGTATTCACCTGGAGGGCCCGTTCATCAGTTTCGAGCGCCGGGGAGTGCATCCCCCTCAGGACTTGCTGCCTCCGACGCTGCCGGTGTTCGAGCGCTTCTGGGAGGCCGCGCGCGGTCGTATTCGAATGATAACCATTGCGCCCGAGTTGGAGGGCGCACGCCAAGTGATTGCTGAAGCCGTGCGCTGCGGCGTCTGCGTCAGCCTGGGACACTCCGACGCCAAACTGCTAGACACCCGCGCTGCGGTCGAAGCTGGAGCACGCCATGCTACGCACGCCTTCAATGCCATGCGACCGCTCGGTCACCGCGAACCGGGCATCGTCGCCGCTGTGCTGACGGATCCGCGGCTCTCGGCGGACATTATTGCCGATGGAATTCATCTCGATCCCACCATCGTGGAGTTGTTTCTGAAGATGAAAGGTGCAGAAGCAGCGGTGCTGATCACAGATGCAACTGCCGCGACCGGAATGCCCGACGGGCGCTACCGTTTGGGATGGTTTGAGGTGGAGGTTAAGAATGGCGTGTGTACGGCGGAAGGCGCGCTGGCCGGCAGCGTGCTGACGATGGATCGCGCGGTACGCAACGTAACCAAGTTTGCGGGTTGGGAATTGCAGCAGGCGCTCCGCCTGGCCACGTTGAATCCCTCCCGCGTGGTGGGGCTGTCGAACCGGGGCAAATTAGAGGCTGGCTGTGACGCCGACATCGTAGTGCTGAGTCCAAACGGCGAAGTAAGAACCACTTTTATTCAAGGCGTGAGGACGGAAGCCGCGGCCGGCAACTGAAAAGAGAGGCAAGAAAAACGAGTGGCAGACAAGGGCGGATTCCCCCATTACATGCTGAAGGAGATTTTCGAGCAGCCGCAGGGGCTGCGGGATACCATCCTGCCTCGAGTTTCGGTTGAGGCCGGTCGAGTATGCCTGAACGAAGTAAAGATCGGCAGGGAAGAATTGTGTACCCTGCGCCGCATCCATATCGTGGCTTCCGGAACCAGCCGCCACGCCGGCATGACCGGTCAATACATGATTCAGGAACTGGCGAATCTCCCGGCGGATGTGGACTATGCCAGCGAATTTGAATATCGCAATCCGATGATCGGTGCCAACGAACTGACGATCGTGATTACTCAATCCGGCGAAACCGCGGACACCACAGCCGCGCAGCGGGAGGCAAAGGCCAAACGATCACGCACGATTGCCATCTCGAACGTGGTCAATTCGACGATTGCGCGCGAAGCCGACGGCGTGCTTTATACCAACGCCGGGCCGGAGGTCAGCATTGCCTCTACCAAAGCTTTCACCGCGCAAATGGCGGTGCTGTTCTTGCTGGCCGCGTATTTGGGTCAGGAGCGCGGCCATCTGAGCGCAGGTCAGGTGCGACGGCACATAAGTGAGCTGCTGGAGCTGCCTGCCAAAGTCACGACTGCGCTGGCCTCTGCGCCGCAGTGTGAAAAGCTGGCAGAGAAGTATCGCTCCGCGCAGGATTTCCTGTTTCTTGGCCGCGCCATCCACTACCCCATCGCCATGGACGGCGCCCTCAAGCTGAAGGAAGTTTCTTACGTTCATGCCGAGGGCTATCCCACGGGAGAGACCAAACACGGCCCCAACGCGCTGATCGACGAAAGTCTTCCGGTGGTGATCATCTCAACCTGTGACCGCGACGACGCAGGATCGGTATTGCGTTACGAGAAGAACGTTGCGAATATCAAGAATTTCAAACAGCAGTCGGCACGGGTGATCGCAATTGCGACCGAAGGAGATGAAGAGGTAGGCCGCATCGCCGATCACACCATCTACGTTCCTCAGGCTTCCGAGTTACTGTCCCCGATTCTGGAAATTGTCCCGCTGCAACTCTTCGCCTATTACATGGCGGTGAAAAAAGGCCTGGACGTTGACCGGCCTCGAAACCTGGTGAAGTCGGTGACGCGAGAGTAAAAGCGGCGCGATCAACTCACGCCGCGAACGAGTCGTCATCCGGATCTGGCAACGACGATGGAGGATCGCTGGCGGGAAAAGTATCGGCTACGGTTTTGTCCATCATTTTATCTTTCCGCTCCTCCAGGCTGCTCTCGTCTATGGTGCGATCCTCCGGATCGCGTGTCCGTAGAAATAATGATTGGGGCATAGGCCTCCTGTTTCCTTAGATGCTGTACCTGCCGAAGCGGCTGCAGCAACCGATCTCAGTGCGTAAACGATACGTTAATCCCGGTTGTCAGTTGTACATCATTCTGCTTCTTACCCGTCGGCGGGTTGGTGACGTAAATGTCGCCGAAGGCATTTTGCCATCCCAGCCACTTACTGATCTTCGTGATCGTACCAAAATTGAAAGTGCCCCGATATTGGCTGGTGTCGCTGAGGTCGGGGAAGAAGTACAACTTCTCCGCTAAAACCGTCGATGCGCCCAATTTGTACATGAGTTCTTCGCCCAGAGTGAGCGCGGCGAAGTTGCGATCCATGCCAACATAGCTTTCACGGGTGTAGTTCACACCCCCGAGGAAGTCCAGAGTGGTGCGGCTGGTATTGATGGCGTGAAACCCCAAACCTCCGCCGAGGACGGAGCGCAAGTTCAACGCTTGCAGTGCGTCCGTCTGGAAATCGGCGCTTCCAAAAGCGAATAGTCGCTTAGTGAAATTGCGGTCATAACGAGCCCCGCCCTGAGTAGCATTCGCGGTCACGTTGGGCACGGCTCCGGCCGCGTCATTAGTTGCATAAATGGTGTTGGTGTACAAGGCAATTTCATCGTGCGAGGTTTTGCGATCGGCGGTAAACGCGATTGCCAGGTTCTTGGTTTCGCTGTTGCCGCCAGTCAGGGCAAATCCAATATTGGCGCCGCCCGCCCAGCCGTGCAGCAGCGTAGGATGGAGCGACTTTTCGTAGGCTGCTTGTTCCGCGTCGCTGCGCAACGCTGTCACGTCAGCTCTGGGAACGTCCACGGTTCCACTCTGTGTGGTGCTCACAGCCAAACTGCCGTCAGTGGTGGTCACCGGGCCGACAACAGTTTTTGCTTGCGTTACCACGTGCAGCGGAGCCGCTGAAGTCAGCGACTGAACCGCCGTCCATTGAATCGTGATTTCTCCCGCAAGGTCGGTCTTGATCACCAGCGTCTTGCCGTCCGACTTGGTAATGGTTCCGGTCAACCGGTCACCATTGCTTAGCACCACCTGATCGGCGAAAAGCAGAGAACTTAACCCGAACACCGACAACAATGCCCACAGTCGCAGCTTACGCATAAGGGGTCCTCCATGAATTGTTTTGATCTCGAAGGGGCTAAGACTGAGCCAGCTAGCTCTTGGTGTCCGGATTCTTGACGTCCGTGCTGGCCGCCTTTGGTGGGTCGGGAGGTGTGTCTTTCATGCCCTCTTTCAGAGCCCGAATGCCTTCGCCGAGTCCCTTGCCCAGCTCGGGAAGTTTCTTGGGCCCGAAGATCAGCAGAGCGATCACGAAGATGACCAACAGGTGCATCGGCTGAAACAGGCCTTCAAACATACAGAACCTCCACGAGAGACGCTTTCTCTATATCTAACGTTACTCAAGCCGGAATATTCCGTCAACCGGTGGTTGGTTCGCGGAATTGGCGCCCGCAAGCCGAAGACGTAGAAGACTTTAACCGGGGGGTAGAACCTTCGGGCAGCCCCCGCTATTGAACTACGGTGCTCTCGGCAGCTAACCGTGACCACCCTACAATCGCTATTGACGCTGCTTTGCGGCGCGACGGATCTACCGAATGATGGGTCCACTGAATTAAGGAGCGAATAATGAGCTCTACGGCAGCAGCGCCGGCAACAAGTCCAAGGACGACCAAATCAGCAGTTCGGGATGGCAATGCCAGACCCGCGCCCGAATCTGCAGTCGCCGCCGCCAGTCTAGTAGCGGAGCCGCTGGGCCTGAAAGCTGTCGGTTACGGGCTTCCTTGCTTGAAGTGCCGAACCTACTACGCGGCTAATGTGAAGGCGTGCCCGGTGTGCCAGACCGCGGAGCGTGTTTCTCCCCTCGTGGTGACTGCGCCTGCTGCCTCTGCTCCGGCGCTCAGCGAAGAAGCGCCCGATCTGGCCACGTTGGAAGCGGAGCGAGAACGTTTCCTGAAAGATTTCAAGGCCCAACTGCTCACCTCGCAGATGCAGGTTCGTACCAGCCCTTCGACGAATTGCACTCGCGCCGAAAACCACCAGAGTGGCCAGCAGAGCGCGACGGTTTGCCAAACTTGCTTCGATCATCTGCAAGAGCGCGTGGACATCCTGGAAGCCGCTCTCCACATCGACCTGAAAGAAGCTGCGCAAATCGTCTATGAAGCGGTTTGGGCCGACACTTCAGATTCCACCAAAACCTACGATAACGCCGCGCATGCGCTGCTCAACGAGATGCGCAAACGCGCCGGGATAACCCAAACCTTCGGAGTGCTTCAACCGTTAAGCGACTAATAATCGTCTTTACCGCGCGACTCGGAGTGCCGCAAGCCTATCCCAATATCTTGCTTTGACCGCAAGATACGGATAGCTCACCGTGCCTGGCGCCCGCTAACCTTTCCTCACTATGACAACCAATGCGATACTCAACCTGAGCGGAACTGATATTGGTGCGACTGAAATGGCGGGAAGCAGCCAAAATCGCTGGTGGCAGGCCGTCGAGGCCCGTGATGCCAGCCAGGACGGCAGCTTCGTATTTGCCGTGTCTTCGACCGGCGTCTATTGCCGACCTTCGTGTCCATCGCGGCGCCCGCGGCGGGGGAACGTTGCGTTCTGCCGC
>Ga0210405_10002065_pt1 | contig 21478 bp, 17 predicted proteins | sample IncBWH11MmetaG_FD_155492 | JGI IMG/M metagenome (GOLD analysis project Ga0210405, IMG submission 155492) | Forest soil microbial communities from Barre Woods Harvard Forest LTER site, Petersham, Massachusetts, United States - Inc-BW-H-11-M | ecosystem: Environmental > Terrestrial > Soil >... | reverse complement strand
CGTGGAGAATACGTACCTGTCCACATTTCAAACACTCGGTTCGCTGGGATTAATCCTGGGGACGGCGGGTCTCGCCGCAGTGATGCTGCGGAACATTCTGGAGCGCAGGCGCGAGCTGGCCTTGTTTCAGGCGATGGGATACCGGCCCGCGGATCTGGCAGTGATGGTGCTGTCGGAGAGCCTGTTCCTGCTGGTCTCGGGATTGGCGATTGGAACGGTGTGCGCTCTGCTGGCGATCGCGCCGGCATTCTCATCGAGGGGCGGCCGTTTTTCGGCGTGGTCACTAGGATTGTTGCTGCTCGGCGTTCTGCTATCCGGCCTGCTGTCTTCGGCGGTGGCGATGCGAGCGGTGACTCGCGCTCCTTTACTGTCGGCTCTGCGGGCGGAGTAGACTTAAACCTACTGAGGTCATCGCGTATTCCCGAATCGATATGGAAAGGACATGAGTTTGGTAGACAGGATGGCCTTGCGGCCGATTGCTAATCGGCCTTCTTGCAAGTGCGTGCAACTCGCGGAAGGGGCCGATTGCCAATCGGCCGCAGGATTCCATCCTGCCCCACAAAAAGCAGCCCTGAGACTTACGCGCGCTCGAAACCTTTAATTTTCTCTAGCCGGCGCCGATGCCGCTCCAGCCCGGAAAACTTGGCGCGCATGTATGTCCGAATCAGGTCCGAGGCCAATTCCGCCGCCACGACCCGCGCTCCAATGCACATCACATTGCAGTCGTCATCCTCGACGCACTGGTGCGCGGAGAACACTTCATGACAGGTGGCGGCCCGGATTCCCAGAAACTTATTGGCCGCCACGCAAATGCCGGCGCCGCTGCCACACAGCAGGATCGCTCGCTCGACGCGACCTTGCTGAAGGGCCTCGGCGACGGCTCGCGCGTAATCGGGATAGTCCACCGGATCGGTGGAATTCGTCCCAAGATCGAACACCTCATTCCCGGTTTCGGTCAATTCCCGGATAATTCGCGCCTTCAGCGGATATCCGCCATGGTCTGCGGCGACGGCAATTTTCATGATTAATTATCCCATTTGGACCGGCTGCCAATATTTGGTCCAAGCGTTGCTATACTGGCTGTTCAACTCAAGGAGGAATTTTGCGTATCCCGATATTCCTGGCGCTAATTGCGGCCCTGTCATGCCAGGCGCAACAGGTCAGTGGTCCCAAGACGGACGTGGTCCAAGGTCCCGGCGGCGACTTGAAAATAATCGTAGTGCAAGGCGAGGGAGCGCTGAATAATATCCGCACGCGTAGCGCCGCCCCGCTGATCGTGGAAGTGCGCGATGCCGCCGACAAGCCGGTGGCCGGAGCCGAGGTGGTGTTCCAGCTTCCGCCCGCGGGCCCCGGAGGCGTCTTCAACGGCTGGATGCGAAACCAGACCGCGCGCACCAACCCCGAAGGGCGAGCGGAGACCAATGGCTTCACTCCGAACGACGAAGTGGGCCGGTTCAATATCAAGGTCAGTGCCACTTCGGGAACCAAATCCACTAGCGTCATCATCGCCCAGACAAACACACCCAACGGCGCCGCTGGAACCGGGACGAAGGCGAAATCGAAAAGCAACCTGTGGAAGGTACTGCTCGTGGTTGGTGCGGCCGGACTCGCCGGTGGGATCGTCGCCGCCACTCGCGGTGGTTCCTCCACGCCCGTAACTCCGCCCACGCCGATCACGATCACGGCGGGGCCGATCACGATCGGGGGTCCGCGATGAAGCTCGCATTAATGCTAGGCGCGTGCACGCTGATGGCTCTCGCTGACGATGCGAGATTGAGCGGACCGGTCCCGGGATTCGTGTTCGACCGTTCCACGCAATCGATTCGTCCGATCTATGGAGTTCCGGGCGCGTCCTACCTCGGCCCCTCCGTAGCGGATGGCTTCGACGTCGCATCGATTTCTCCAGTCGGCATATCCGCCTTAGCCACACAATCAGGCAAGCTTTATTTCATACGAAACCTCGATGGCGGCCAGCCGGATTCCACGCCGCTCGACAGCGCGATCTCCGGCGCCTCCCAGTTCGCCTGGGGCCCGGATGGGATGACCGCCGCCGTTTACTCCGCCGGCTCCGGCCAGGCCCAGGTGCTACGGAACCTGGACGGGCGCGATAGCTCGAAGACGCCCACCATCGAAGACGCCATCGACCTCTCGCCTCTGTCAGTCTCCGCGTTGGCTTTCGACGGAAAACTGCTGCTGATCGGCGCCACATCGGCGGATCCGGGCGGTATCTATCTGGCCGACGGCAAGGCCGCGCCACGGTTTCTAGCCCCGGCTGCAAATCCGGTAGCTCTGTCGCTCGATTTGGCGAAAGGCGATCTCTACATCGCCGACCAGGCCAATAACCAGATCTGGATGGTGCGCGCTTATGCGGGCGACGCTACGCCGATGCTGTTCGCCGACCAACGCGCCGGCGTTTCATCTCCGGTGGGCATTCGAGTTTCCAGCGATGGCCGGCGGCTTCTGATAGCTAACTCGGGTAGCCGTGGCATCGACGCTTTGGACATCTCAACGCGCGCTACACTCGCGCACATTGACCTGGATTTCGCGCCCGGCAGGATGGAAGCGCTTGGCTCGGGATCGTTGTCGCTGGTGAATTTCGGCGGGCCTGACGGTCCGCTATACGTGCTGGATGGTGGTGGAGATCTGGCAGTCTATTTTGTTCCGGCTGGGGGAGTGCAATAGTGTCGACTCCACGCATCGTTTCCGTTTCCGCCGCTCTTCTAATAGCGTCCCTGGCTAGCGCGCAAGTTACCCCCACACCGCTGCCCTTCACCATCAACGTGAAGCAGGGCACGACCCTCTCCAATGCAACCGACGGCAGCTTGATCGCATTTCAGGCCGACGCCATTGGCCGACCGTCGGATGCGTTTGTCACGATCACGCATCTGGGCGTGATCCCTGCCACGCCTCCGAACGCGGCCCCCGCCGGCACGGCAACGATTACCGCGATCGCACTTACCGGATCCACGGATTTTTCCGTGATCGGCGTTCCAGACCCTTCTCAAGGTTTTCCGCCAAACCAGGGGTTCACACTCGACATCAACTATAAGCCAAGCACCAGTCAGCGAGTGCAGGGCGTCGTGAAAATCAACTACACGGAGCAGCCGCCAAACTTACCGAACGGAACCACACCCAAGCCGACGCTCGGCTCTTTCAGCCTGAATCTTTCCGGCGTGGCGCCGGAATTCATTTTCAGCTACCAGCCGCCGCCCGGTAATAACACAACACCTCTTCCGCCCAGCGGCACGATCCAGTTTCCCGTCACGAATGTGAATGACACACCGTTAGCTACGGTGATCGTCACCAACATAGGATCGGGACCGGGCGTCGTGAGCGCCGTCACGGTTTCCGGCGCCGCCGATTTCACGCCCGTCAATCTTCCGCCACCTGCCACTTCTGTCGACACCTTGAAGACGCTCAGCTTTGGGATACGCTACTCTCCGTTGCAGGTGGAAATGGCCACTGGATCAGTGCGTATCGATTTCGTCGACCATTCGGTTACGTTCGGAGTGCTGGCATCGAGCCAGGGATCCGCCTTCTCGTACGATGTGCTGGGAGCGTCTTCTGCTAGCGCGATCCTGCCTGGCCAGACAATCACGCTGCCCGATACACCCGTTTCCCCAACCGCGCCGGGCACTGTGCTGGTTCGTGTCAGGAACACTGGGAATGCGATGGGCACTATCGCCAGCATCGACGTCTCGGGCGCCGGATTCACTTTGACCCAAGTCCCCTTTGTGCCGCTGATTCTGATGGCCGGGGGTTCCGCCTCCTTGACCGTCAACTTCACTCCGACCCAGCCCGGCCCGGTTTCCGGCTTGTTGCGCATCGGCATGGATACTTTTGTTCTGACAGGCAACGGCCTGGGACCAACTTTGGTCTACTCTTTTGTCGCCGGGGGCATCACGACTACGGTGCAGAACAACGGTGGCGTCATCTTCCCACCGAGTTCGGTCGGACAGACTTCCAGCTTGGTTTTCCAGATCACCAATAACGGCACAGCCGCCGGCTCGGTCAACAGCATCAGTGTCGGCGTGCTGCAGCCCGCCGGCTCGCCTGCTCCTCCGCCATCGGCCACGCCGATCTTCTCGATATCGAAGGCGCCACCGCTTCCCGCAGCCATCGGAGCCGGGGAGACACTGAGCTTCACAGTGGTGTTCACGCCTACCGCCGCCGGCAGCGCAGTGGGCGTACTGCGAATCGATAGCCTGAGCTTTCCTGTTTCGGGAGTTGCCAATCCTCCTGCGCCGATGCCCGATTATCGTTTCACTGGCGCAACCGGGGCTCAGCAGCCTCTACAGCAGATCGCGACTGGCCTCACGCTGGCTGCGGCTTATCCGCTAAACCTCAACGGGACTCTGACGCTGACCTTCAATTCCGAAGTGTTCAGCAACGATCCCGCGGTCCAGTTCGCCGTCGGCGGGCGCACAGTGAATTTCATTATCCCGGCCGGCTCTACCCAGGCCGTCTTTCCCAACAATGCGACCCAGTTGGGTCTGCAGACCGGTACGGTCGCCGGAGCCATCACGCTTACGCCGTCGTTCATTACCGATGGCGGCATCAATCTGACACCGGCAATTCCACCGACGCTCAATCTGACAGTGGCGCAATCGGCGCCGCGCTTGCTCAGCGTCCAGGTGTCCGGCGTGGCGGCCAGCTCCCTGAACCTGCTTATTACCGGCTATGCAACGAGCCGCTCGCTCACGCAAATCGATATCCAGTTCACGCCGGTAGCGGGAGAAAATGTCGCCACCACTAAGCTGAGCGTGCCTGTCGGACCGAGCTTTACGGCCTGGTATCAGAGTACGGCGTCGCAGGTGTTCGGCAGCCAGTTCACCCTGACACTTCCGTTGACACTGCAAGGCGATTTGACGAACGTCGCCACGTTGACAGCGGCGATCCAGTCCGCTTCGGTCACGCTCACCAATAACCAGGGGGTGTCCAACTCGCAGAGCGTGTCGTTGCAGTAGCCATGTGGAACATGCTTTAGCTTGTTTGTTAAAATCTTTCCGGCGCTCTACGGATACGCAACGGTTTCCGCTGCACTAGCTGCTTGCGAATTTACGGTCGAGTTTGGCCAAGAGCGCCAGTCCTTTTGTCTTCGAGCCTCGGGCGGCAAGCGCTCTGAAGCGCGCCTCGGAATCATGTTGCGCAAGGGCGACGGTGGCAAGTTCATCGATAAGTTTATTGATGCTGATGCCCCGAGCTCGAGCCAAGCTCCGTAATCGGGCGTGTTTGCCTTCTGGTATCCGAATCGTTAAGGTACTCATGCCAACTCCTTGATGTATTCCTTAGGAGAGATTATTCGGAGTTGTGGAAATTGAAGTTCGGCCCCCCGGAAGTCCCTGACATTATGCGTCACAATGGAGGAAACACCGCCGGCGATTGGAAGTTCCACCAAATGATTGTCAGCTTCACCTCGTAAGTTTGGCCGCCAACCGTAGTAGATTTGCACCCATTCGCAAACGCTCAGAAAAGCTTCAAATAACCGCATGCATTCGCGAGCCGAAAGCAATGAATCGCGAAATAACTCCTTGGGACCCAATACGTCATACTCCGACAAGAGAGCATGTCCCATGATCGGTTTTGATCTCGCCCTCGACCGCGGGCGTGATCGGCGGTACTTCGGTGGCGATCCGGCAATTGCAGATGGGCTTGCCGCTGGCGTTTTAAAGCTCGATACCCCACCGCCCAAGTGGAAAGACGCTGTTAGACGAGCAAACTCGCGGCCCAGCTTGGCCAGTAACAGCCCGTCACACCTTAAAAAAAATACCTAGTACTTAGAATCGATCTCCTTTCTATTCAGTCATTTTAAAGTCGTATGCCTTATAAGCCCAGTACGTATTAACCCTAGGTGTCCATTGCTTCGGCAACGGTTAAACGGTAACTATGAATATGGACAATTCATTGTTTCAAGCGCTTTTCGGGTGTCTACATCGCAAGACGACTTTTCCGTTAACTCCCATCCGGCCCGCCAGAAAAGGTTCACCTATATCAGAGTCCAAGGCTCGGACCTACATCGCCTGTCTGGAGTGCGGCAAGGAATTGACTTACGATTGGGACAAGATGCAGCGAGTGAGAACTAGTCGCCTCCCCGGTTCGATCCTGGCATTCAGGCGGCTTGCGTCCCAGCTTCGATTGACTTCCGCCTCGTAACCATCGTTACAAGCCGCGAATTCGATATCCTGTTCGGTTGGATCTGCTCCACGCCGAAAATATAAACAAGGATTACGGTGGCGTCTCAGCCCTCCGCGGCGCGCACTTCACCCTGCGGGCCGGAGAAGTGCATGCGCTGATGGGTGAGAATGGCGCCGGGCGCCGCATTGGGCCGAGCACTGCCTTGAGGCGTTATTGAATCGCTGATACAGTTGGGTATATGGAACTGCCTCAACACGTCGAGATTCGCCCGGATGTGATGATGGGCAAAGCATGCCTCAAGGGAACGAGAATTCCAGTCTATCTGGTTCTCGAAAAGCTCGCGGCAGGGGAGACCGTCGAGAAGATCCTCGAAGCTTATCCGCAACTAACAAGAGATCATGTTAACGCTGCCCTCCAGTATGCGGCGCGGCTGGCGAGCGAAGAAACCGTTCTCGCTTCGTGAAGCTTCTTCTTGACGAGAACCTTTCGCCGCAGCACGCTATCGTCCTCAGAGAGCAAGGTTATGACGCGATCGCGGTCATCGAAGCCGGCTTGAAGGGACAACCGGATGAAATGGTCAGAGCTTTTGCAATCGAGAGCGGCAGAGTTCTTGTCACGCTCGATGCCGACTTTGCCAATATCATTCGATTTCCACCGACAGGCACACCGGGGGTGATTCGCTTGAGGGTCCATCCACCGACAGAGGAAGCGATCCGCGAACTGATTCAACGAACACTGCAAGTTCTCAAGGACACTTCGCTCGTTGGCCGTTTGGCAGTTTCCCACGGCGAAGTTATTCGGATCCGACGCTGAGTCCGGCGCTTGGCCCTTGCCGCCAAGGCGCCGCATGGCGCGAGCCCAATAAACTTCTGAAACTCGATGGCGACGAATTGGATATCCTGTTCGGTTGGATCTGCTCCACGCCGAAAACATAAACAAACACTACGGCGGCGTCTCAGCCCTCCGCGGCGCGCACTTCACCCTGCGGGCCGGAGAAGTGCATGCGCTGATGGGTGAGAATGGCGCCGGGAAGAGCACCCTCGCCAAGATCATCGCCGGTTCAGTTCAGGCCGATACGGGGACGATTCTTGTCGATGGCAAGCCGGCGGCGATCTCCAGTCCGCTGGACGCGCAGCGCTTCGGAATCGGCATCATCTATCAGGAACTGGACCTGTTCCCGCACCTCAGTGTGGGTGAGAACATCGTCATCGGCAATCTGCGCTTCCGGGAAGGTCGCTTCGTTCGGTTTCAGAAAGTCGAGTCATTCTGCCGGCCTTTCCTGGAGCAGGTTGGCCTCGATTGCCCAACCAGCCAGACGTCGGGTACCCTTTCCATCGGCCAGATGCAATTGCTGGCCATCGCGCGAGCGCTGAGTATGAATGCGCGCGTCATCCTCATGGATGAGCCGACCAGCTCGCTGTTTGACGACTCGGTGGAGAGGCTCTTCCGCCTGATCGCCGATCTCAAGCGGCGCGGGGTCTCCATCGTCTATGTCTCGCACAAGATGAACGAGATTTTCCGCATCTGCGACCGTGTGACGGTTCTGCGCGATGGTGAGACGATCGGCACGCGCGTCATTGCTGAAACTGGCGCGGGTGAGCTCATCCGTATGATGGTGGGGCGTGAATTGAAAACGTCCGCCGCCCGGCCGGAAATCCAACCATCCGGCGAAATAATTCTCTGTGTGGTCAATCTATCGACGAACAAGCTGCATGACGTTTCCTTCGAATTGCACCGTGGCGAGGTACTCGGAATCGCAGGCCTGGTCGGGTCAGGACGCAGCGAACTGGGAGCGGCCCTATTTGGCGTCGACCCAAGAGTCGGTGGCGCAATCCACCTGAAGCGCAAGCTCGTTGCACCCCGGTCGCCGCGCGAAGCGATCGAATTGGGCGTTGGCCTCCTGCCGGAGGATCGGAAGCTGCAAGGTCTCATGATGCAGATGAGCGTGATTGAGAATAGCACTCTCGCCGTTTTGAATCGGCTGCAATCGCTTGGTTTCATCCGCAGCAGCCGGGAGACGGCGGAGGTAAAGCCGCTGTTCGACGACCTTGCGCTGAAGTGTTCGTCGTACGGCGCCAGCGCCGGCAGCCTTAGCGGTGGCAACCAGCAGAAGGTTTTGCTGGCGAAGTGCCTGCTTGCCAATCCGGATGTGCTTTTCCTGGACGATCCGACTCGTGGTATCGATGTCGGGGCCAAGGAGGACATCTACCGTATCATCGCCAAGCTGGCGGCGGGCGGAAAGGCCGTGATTTTCGTCAGCTCCGAACTTCCCGAGCTGCTGCGTTGTTGCGATCGCATCCTGGTCTTGAAGGAAGGCCGCGTGACAGCAACGTACGATTCCGCCGCAGCGACACAGGAGAAGATCATGGCGGCGGCATCGTGATTCTCCTCAATTTGCGGGAATTCCGAAGCATTCTAGGGCTAGTTGGAATACTCATTCTGGCTATTGCCTTCAGCCCGGCTGCCGCGGATGGTTCACGGATTTTTCTCCAGCCGGGTAACCTGACCGATATCCTCCGCCAGATCTCGGTCATCGGCATCATCGCGCTGGCTATGACGTACGTCATACTGACGGCAGGCATCGATTTGAGCGTCGGCAGTATTCTCGCGCTCTCGACATCTGTAACGGCGATGATACTGACGCGCGCGTCATCGAGTAGCTACTCGCAGCACATCATCGTCGCGATTCTGGCGGCCCTTGCCATCTCGACCGCCGCCGGAGCGCTGAACGGCGCTGTTATCGCACTACTCGATATCCAGCCCTTCGTAGTCACGCTCGCCAGTATGATCGGCATTCGCGGTTTGGCGAAATGGCTGACGGGAAATGCCAACATCGATATCGGATTCGGGCGGGATGTGGCTGCCGCATTCGCCGCGATCGTCCGCCAGAAGATCGTAGTGATCGGCTCGTATCTGGCGCTAGCCGTAATGTTCTGGATCGTGCTGTCAAGAACCGTTTTTGGCCGCCATGTCCGTGCAATAGGCGACAACGAGTTGGCTGGGCGCTACACGGGCCTCCCCATTCGCAGCATCAAGATTTGGGTGTATTCTCTTTCGGGGCTTCTGTCGGGCTTTGCGGGCGTGTTGTACGCCGCTGAGAATCATCAAGGCAATCCCAATGCCGGTGTGGCCTACGAACTCGATGCAATCGCGGCTGTCGTCATCGGCGGTACCAGGCTGGCGGGTGGCAAAGGATCCATCCCTGGAACCATCGTCGGCGCGCTGACGATTGGGGTTCTCACAAACATGCTGCGCTTGAATAATGTGGATAGCAATGTCGAAATGATGATCAAGGCGGTTATCATTGTTCTTGCTGTCGCCGTTCAGCGGCAGCGGATTGCGGAATGACACTATTCAGATACACCGCTTTCGTCACGCTTTTGGTTGGCGCAGGCTGCTCTGGCTCCAAGCCCGCAAGCGAGAAACAGTTCTTTGTCGCCTTCAGCCAGTGCAATAACGCGGAGCCCTATCGCGCCGCGCAGAACGCCTTGATGACCAAGGTGTTCGGCGATACTGGCGGGGTGAAGCTGGTCATAGCCGATGGCCAACAGGACAACAGCAAGCAAGTCGCGCAAGTGGAGACATTTATCCGGCAGAAGCCGGACCTGTTGATCGTGGCGCCGAACGAGCGCGCGGCGCTGACTGCCATTATGGGTCAGGCGATGGAAGCGAAGATCCACGTCATCTGTCTGGAGCGCGATATTCTGCAGCCGAGCTACACCACCTATATTCACAGCGACAATGTCGCAATCGGACGAATGGCCGGCCAGTTCATCGTTGACGCCCTCACAAAGAAGTACGGCAAGCCCAAGGGAAATGTCGTCCAGATGCGGGGCCTGCTTGGCGTGGAGGGCGAGATCAGCCGCAATAGCGGCGCCAGGGAATTGTTCGACAAGAATCCGGAGATCAAGATAGTCGCCGAGCCCGTCGCCGATTGGATACAAGCCAAAGCGAAGGATCGCATGACCGAGGTACTGCGTGCGCAGCCGTCCATCGATGTGGTGTACGGCCACAACGATCCAATGGCGATTGGGGCCTATCTGGCGGCGAAGGAATTGGGCCGCGACAAAGACATGATCTTCGTCGGCGTCGATGGATTGGGCGGCCCGGCCGGTGGAATCAAGAAGGTGATGGACGGCGTGCTGGCAGCCACGTTCGTGTATCCGCTGTGCGTCGATAAGGCAGTCGAGATTGCGCTCAATATGCTGCGCGACCCGGCATTCAAGCCGGATAAAGAGTACAGCCTACCGTCCACCATGGTAACGGCCTCGAACGCCGCCCAGATGTATCGCCAGTTCACAGTGCCAGGACAACAGTGATGATCACTCGTCGAAATCTGCTGGCCGGAGCTGCGGCCCAGGCGCTTTCCAGGAGGACGAATGTCGTCTTCATCTTCACCGACGATCACGGCTCCTGGGCGCTCAATAGCGACGGCTGTACGGATCTGCACACGCCTAACCTGGATCGGCTGGCACGCGAAGGCGCCAGGTTCACCCGCGCTTCCGTCGCACGACGGCATCGCCATCTACGAGGGATACTTCCACAACAGCTCCCAACCCATAAGCTCTAAATTAGCACGCGACGATGCCAGGACTTTCGTGGCGCGGACACTCGTGTCTGCGGCGTCGAGACTCGTCTCGACGCTTTTGGCTGGCTGCACCATTGGCATGGCAGGGCGAGCCCCAATGGCATCGGAACGCCATGCATCGAGACGAGTCTCGATGCGGCAGCCTGAAGGCCGCGCCACGTTTTCTGATCCCGTAAGCTAGCGCCTATGGGTTCCCGACCCGCCCAGCGTCCTCAGAAGACATAACGCAATGTGAACACGATCCGCCGATTGCCGCCGTCGGTGCCCCACTGGTTCAAGAAGTTCGCCGAGCTAAGCGTGGCGTCCGGAATCCCGAAGTATCGGGTGTTCGAGGTGTTGTAAAACTCGGCGCGGAGTTGCAGCGTGTGCGTTTCGAAGAATCTCATGTTCCTGACCACTCCGAGATCGAGGTCCACCAGGCGTGACGACCGCAGCATATTCCGGCCCATATTTCCCAATGGATTGGCGGCAGTGACATGAGAGAACAGTCCTGCGCCTCCCGCGGCGAGGATTTGCTCGATCGACATCCGCGACACATCCAGGTTGGTATTGAGGTTGGCGCGGACGGTAGTGGCCAGGCCGCTCAAGAGCAGTCCCGGATCGGACCCGTCCAGCACGGAGAAGGGCGCTCCGGACTGGAGCGTCAGAAATCCGGTGGCCTGCCACCCGCCCAGAATCTTTCCGAGCGCGCCCTTTTCTTGGCGGAAGAACGGCAATTCGAAGACGCCGTTCACTGCGACGCGCTGCGGCCGGTCCCAAGCGGAGCGGCCCCGGTCTGCGGTCCGGTTGAAGGAGTTCTGTGGGAATCCGATCTCGCCGGTCGGAGACGGATTTAGAATGTCGGAGGCGCCGTCGATGAAAGAACTCCAGGTGTAATGGGCTGCCATGGAGAAGTTACTGGAGAGCCTCTTCTCCACGCTGGCCTGCAAGGAGTGGTAGATCGACGAAGTGCAGTTGCATTTCATGAGCAGAACGCCGCGGCTTGGATCGAGGCGCTGACGGCCTGCCGAGCCGGGAAGCGTCGGATTGGCATCCACTGTTTCGAGCAGCGCCGTACCTTTGGTCCCGACGTATCCGATATTCAGAACCCAGTTGGTCTTCAATTGCCGCTGGAGTTGCAGCGTGAACTGTTCGGCGTGAGACGAGCGCATGTCGGGCGACACCATGGCCCGCTTCAGCAAGTTCACGTCGCCCGAAACCGGAGACACGGCGGCGGCCTGCAAAGCGGCCACTGCATTCGGAACTGCGGACAGGGATACGCTTTTTACAAACGGGAACGATCCATACTGGTCTTGCCCCAGGATCGCAGTGTTGAACAAGAGGTCATAGGTTCTGGAATAACCGCCGCGCAAAACCGTCTTATCCTCTCCAAGGACCCGTTCCAGCCAGCCTGCGGGTCTCGAAAGCTGGTAGCTGAATCCAAACCGCGGCGCCAAATCCTTCAGATCTCTCCCTGGAAGCGGCCCTACGGAATACCTTGGGTCGCCACCCGCCGCTTCCAGAATCGACTGATTGTTGCTGCGAAGGTCGCTGGCCGGGTTGCGGGGCAGTTCGTAACGCAGGCCGTACGTCAAGCTTAAGTTGCGCCGCACGCGCCACTGATCCTGGGCGAAAAAAGCCGCGTCGTAGTAGCGATAGTGATACCACGGGCTTCCGCCGGCCAGCGGCGGATTGATCGCCATCAGTTGGGCGGTGTCATCCACCAGGTTCTGAAGCGTGTTGTAGACCAGCCGTCCGCGCAAAGTGGCGGCGAACAGTTGAGCCGTTTCCCGGCGGCCGAAATCCCCTCCAAACTTGAGCGAGTGCGCGCCGCGCACTACTGCCAGGTTATCCTGCGCCTGATAGATGTTTGAACGGTTGATGCGTGGGAGCGTACTGGCTAGTCCAATGCCCGTTCTAGTTGGTCCGTCCTGAAACCCTCGCAAGCCCAGCTCGTTCACTTCCACCGATGGAATCCGTGCCGCATCCGGGTTCAAAGCCTCAATGTCTGTGGTGGAGCGGTGATAAGAAAAACGCAGCTCATTGAAGATAGTGGGGCGCAGCGCACTGTTCAAAAACGCGGCCGCCGACTGGCGTCTCAGCTTGCTGACAGTATTCAAGCCTGCGGGGGTGATCTGTCCATCGCCGAAGTTAAAGCTGTCGTCGAAGAGATACCGTCCCCCGATCGTGTTCCGTTCGCTCAAGCGGTGGTCCGCTCTGCCGGACCATTGCCAGGCGTCGAAAGCGATATTGCTCGAGCCCGTGAGAATGCCGAGGGGGATCGCCGCCGTCTGGCCCGAAACTGTCACGGGAGCCGACAGGCCTGGCACGGCCGCTTGCGCCGGCGGGAGATTATCGAGCAGCATGCGGACCGACGGCCGGGTGCCCGCGAGGGAATCCAGCAGCGCTCGTCCTTGTTCTGTAGGCACGCCGCGGATGGTCGTGGCGGTGCCCAGCCGCCGGTCGGTCCAACGCTCCAGCGAGCCGAAAAAGAACGTCTTGTCCTTGACGATCGGCCCCCCGAAGGTCCCCCCGAATTCGTTCTCGATGCGGTAAGGCGAGCTGGAGAGCACCTGCTTTTCCAGGTTGCTCCGCGAGTTCAAATGGTTGTCGTTATGCACCCAGAAAGCGCTCCCGTGAGGCTGGTTGCCGCCGCTCTTGGTGATGACGCTCACCATGCCTCCCATTCCCTGACCGAATTCCGGCGCAACCTGGTTGGTGACCAGGCGGAACTCGGCGATGGCATCGGGGTTGTTCAGACGCTGGTCTTCCCCGCCGAGGTGAATATTGTTGACGTCCTGCCCGTCGATGGTGAAATTGTTGGAACGGACCCGGCCGCCGTCCACTGAGAAGGCCACTGTCGCGTTCGGCATGATCGTCGTGTTCTGGCCAGTTTGGAACGGGTTCACGCCGGCGACGGAAAGGGCCAGCTTGTTTACATTGTGGTTGGGGCCCAGCGGCAGCTCGGAGATCCTGCGCCGATCGTAGTTCGCTCCGACTTCCGCGTTGGCCGTGTTCAACAGGGGCGCATCGCCTGAAACCGTCACCTTGTCGGTGACAGCCGCCAGACTCAATTCAATTCTCAAGTCTGCGTTTTCGCTTAGCCGCAAAATGATCGGGCCCTGCACGTATTTCGCAAGGCCCGCCTTTTCCACGGCGACCTCATAAGAGCCGACTGGAAGCTCCGGGATGCTAAACCATCCTTCACGGTCCGTTGTGATCTTCCGTGCGGCGTTGGTCTCCAGGCTGCGAGCGGTTACCAGCGCATCGCTTACCGCCGCGCGGCTCGGGTCCAGGACGCTCCCGGAAATCTGACCCGTCGTGACCTGTCCACATAGATTCGTCGCCAGGAGAGTCGCGACGGCTAGTAACGTCGGAAGAATTGGATGCCGTTGAGTAACCATCGTGTCTCCTCTGTGCCGGCATACGCGCCGGGACTGGGTGCCATTATCTCCTATTGGTAAATCTACCTTGATACAACACGGCGCGAATCGGCTTCCAAAGCTCTAATCTCAATCGAAATTTATTTTTGTTATCATCAACACTGCGTAGCCAGCCATTATGCAAGCGCAACCGGCACAGGACGTGACCGCGATCCTACGGGCCTGGACCGGCGGGGACGAGAGGGCTCTGGATCGTTTATTGCCTGTGCTATACGAAGAGTTGCGCCGCACCGCCCGCGCCTATATGCGGCATGAGCGTTCCGGACACACGCTGCAGACCACTGCTCTGGTAAACGAAGTTTTTCTTAAGTTGGTTGACTTACATCAAGTCCATTTACACGATCGGGCGCACTTCCTTACCTTGGCGGCTTTAATGCGACGTATCCTGGTCGACCATGCCCGCCGGCGGGGATATCGGAAACGGGGCGGCGGAGAGCGGCCAGTAGCGCTGGATGAGGCGGCCACCGTTTCGACCGGCTCAGGGTCTCACCTGGTTGCGGTAGACGACGCGTTGAATGCTCTTGCCAAGCGTGACGCGCGCAAAGCGAAGGTGGTGGAAATGAAGTTCTTCGGCGGCCTTTCCGTGGAAGAGACCGCCGCGGCGTTGAGCGTGTCACCGCAAACCGTGCTGCGCGACTGGAGCCTCGCCAAGGCGTGGCTCCGTCGCGAGATGACCGCGGGCGCGGCATGAGTGACGATCGCTGGAGCCAGGTGGAAGAGTTGTATCACGCCGCTCTGGAGGTTTCGCCGGAACGGCGGGCCGCCTTTCTGGGAGACAGGGCGGGCGACGATACCGAGCTGCTCCGTGAAGTAGAATCGCTGCTGGCTCAACACCAAAATAAGGATACTGTCTTCGACCAGCCCGCCTGGAGGGACTCAAACCCTGACGACGAGCCAGCCTCGCGAAGCCAAGCATTGCTGGCCTCGGGCGAGAACCTGGGACCGTACCGGATCACGGGCCTACTCGGCGCCGGCGGGATGGGCCAGGTATATCGCGCGCACGACTCGCGGCTGGACCGTTCGGTGGCGATCAAAGTATTGTTCCCAGGGCAGGATGCGCGCCGGTTCCAGAGGGAAGCGCGCGCCGTGGCCGCCCTCAGCCATCCCAATGTGGTACCCATCTTCGATGTGGGTCAAGCAGGCGGTGTCGATTACCTGGTGGAGGAACTGGTGGAAGGGGAGTCGCTGCGCGAGCTTCTGCGGCGCGGGCGGCTGGAGGTGGCGAGGTTCCGGCATCTGGCGGCGCAAATCGCCGAGGGCTTGGCGGCAGCGCACCGCGCGGGCATCGTACACCGCGACCTGAAGCCTGGAAACGTCATGGTGTCGCGCGAGGACTGCGCCAGGATTTTGGATTTCGGCCTGGCAACCAGCTACCGGGCCGGGTCCGATGAAGCAATTTCTGTATCCCAGCATGGCGGATTTGCCGGAACTGCGGCTTACATGTCGCCGGAGCAGGTGCTGGGGGGCAAGGTGGATGCGCGTTCGGACATCTTCTCGTACGGAGCGCTGCTTTATGAGATGATCACCGGCCGGCAGGCGTTCGCGCGCGATACGCTACCGGCGACGCTCACGGCCGTGCTGGAAGCCAACCCGCCGCCGGCTGGGGAGATCGTGGCAGGATTGCCCGACAAACTGTCGCAGATCGTTCAGAAGTGTTTGAACAAGGACCGTGGAGGCCGATTTCAGGCCATCGACGATGTAAGGCTCGCGCTCGGCGATCTTGCCGAAGGGCTGGCAACTACTGCTCCGCCGGCCGCCCCGCAACCCGAACCAGAACACTCGCGCGCCAGAGTCTGGCTACCGGCGGCCGGCGCCCTCATGCTGATCGCGCTGGCGGCAGTCTGGTTCTATGCGCGAACGGCTCATGCGCCAACCGAACCGAATACCGTCGTTCTAGCCGAATTCGACAACCGGACCGGAGATCCCGCCTTCGATTACGCTCTCAAACAAGCTCTCAAGATTGACCTGCAACAATCTCCGTTTCTAAAGATCCTGTCCGACCAGCAAATAGCGGACACACTCCGGCAGATGGGCCGCCGTCCCGATGAAGGGTTGACACAACCGGTAGCGCGCGAGGTGTGTCTGCGGACAGGAGGCAAGGCCGTGTTGGGTGGTTCCGTCGACAGGTTGGGCGCCGAGTATGTGCTGAACCTGGATGCGCTCAACTGCCAGACGGGCGAGGCGCTAGGACAGGAACAAGTGCGGGCCGGCGCCAAAGAGGAAGTGCTCCGCGGATTGGATAAGGCAGCGTCGAGCCTCCGCGGAAAGCTCGGTGAATCGCTAAGCTCCATCCGCCGTTCCGACCGCCCGCTGAACGATTTCATCAGCACGAAGTCCCTGGAGGCTTTTCAGGCGTACGTCAACGGTCAAAAGATGGTGCAGCAGAAAGGAAGACCGTATGGGATTCCGTTCTTTCGCCGCGCGGCGGATCTGGACTCGAACTTCGCTTTCGCGTACCTCCAGTTGGGGTTTCTGTATGGCTATCTCGGAGAGCTGCAGCTTTCCACCGAAAATGTCTCGAAGGCCTACGGACTCCGCGAGGCAGTGAGCGAGGCTGAGAGATTTCCCATCACCGCTCAGTACTACCTTACGGTAACGGACCAACCTGAAAGGGCCGTTTCGACTTGCCAGGTATGGATCCAGACGTATCCACGCGACGGATCCGCAGACGATCGCGTGACTGATGCGTACATGGAACTGGGCCAGCACGAACACGCGCTCGCGGAGTCGATCCGGGCGTATGAAAAGAGAGGGGATCTCAGCATCACGCTCCATCACCTTGCTCAGAGTTACTTGTTTCTGAACCGGCTGGAGGATGCCCGGGCCATTTATCAGAAGAATTTTGCGCGGAACCCGGATCAGTTGTTCTGGCGGGAGGGTATGTATCTGCTTGGCTTTTTCGATGGCAACACCAAGTTTATGGAAGAGCAGGTTGGTTGGGCGATGCAGACGCCGGGAGCTGAGGACGAGCTTCTAGCGATGCACGCCAACACGAACGCCTATTTCGGCCATGTCGAGAAGGCCCGAGAGTTGACGCACCAGGCCGTGGAGTTCTCCCAGCGCAATGAACTCAAGGAAAGAGCAGCCATGCTGATTGCGCGCGAGGCGTTATGGGAGGCCTGGTTCGGAAACTCGGAAGCCGCCAGCAGGCAGGCACGGGCGGCGCTGAGTTTGGCCCCGGGCAGAGTCGTACGGGCTCTGGCGGCGCTGGCCTTGGCGCACACAGGCGATCGAAGCCAGGCTGGCAAGTTGGCGGATCAGTTGGACGCAGAGTTCCCGGCCAGCGCCCTGATTCACAGCTACTGGCTTCCCGCGATTCGGGCTGAGATCGAGCTTCGTGGCCGGAACTACAGCCGGGCGATCGAGCTCCTGCGGCCCACCGCTTCGTATGAACTAGCCGATACCCCAGTTCCCCTGGCTCCGGTTTACGTGCGTGGCGAAGCGTATTTGGAGGCACGCCAGGGCGAAGCGGCCGTGGCAGAATTCCAGAAGATCCTCGATCATCGCGGCCTGGTTAGCAACGCGCCCGTCGGCGCCCTTGCGCATCTAGGTATGGCTCGCGCCTATTCCGTCTCCGGTGAGACCGCCAAGGCTCGCAGCAACTACCAGGGTTTCTTCGAGCTTTGGAAGCAGGCGGACGCCGACATTCCCATTCTGAGACAGGCCCGAGGCGAGTTTCACGAGTGATCCTTCCACAACAGCTCCGCGTCGGAGCGGCGGACGTAGTTGGCGTCGACCGCAGCCGGGTCGACGGCCAAGCCTTGACGCAGCTTCGAGGCAGCGATCCGGGCGATGGCGCCGGCCAGCGCGCGCGGTGCTTCAATGATCGGCGCGTCACCGAAGTGCGTGCCTGCCAGGGCGGCGCGGAAGGGGCTGAAGTCGGTCGAGATGAACTCCAGCGAGCCTGTGGGCAACGACTCCAGCCACTGCGGGAACTTCATGACGATCTCGGGTGCGACCGGGTTCAAGTCCGCATCGTAGACAGCGCCGTAGATCTCACCACGTCGCGCATCGAGCACGGTGGCACGTAGCGGCGCGGTCCCGAACGCTGCCAGCGCCTGGAGGTTCGAGACGGGCACCACGGGTTTCGCGACCGCTTCAGCTAGGCCCTTCACACACGCCAGTCCGATGCGGACGCCGGTGAACGAGCCCGGTCCTGAAGCGGCGGCGAAGCAATCGATGTCCTGCACCTGGCAGCCGTGCCGATCCAGCAGCCGCGAAAGGTGGCCGTAGAGGATCTGGCCAAAGCCAGCTTCCGCGTGCAGCAGCGTCTCTTCGAGCAGCTCACCATCGTCGAGCAGAGCGATACTGCCGAATTCGTGAGTAGTGTCGATGGCGAGAATCACTTGTTGAGCTGAACGATCTTATCCACCGTGTAGACCTTGCCATTGGCGTTCATGGCGGCCACGCGCAGTTGCAGCACGGCGGGGAAGTGATTGGCGATCCCGGGAGGGATCTTGAGCGTACCCTTCGGACCTGTGCCGAGCACGCGATAGCCTTGACCGTCTGTCGCGACCTCGCCGGTCCACAGGTACATCACCGAGCGGGTGGCGCGGGTCTCGCGCTTGAGCTTGGTTGCATAGGGAGCGGGGTTCGATACCGAGAGCGTATCGGCCTTGGGCTCGACGATCTCGAACGGGACCTTCTCCGATGCCTGCTCCACCTCCTGCAACACGACCGCTCGCGCTTCGAATCGAAACTCCTTCCGCATCGACTCCTTCTTGCTTTCGCGCGAGAGGCGCAGCACCCAATCGTGCTTGCGATCGGGAGGCTCGCCCAGGAATTTTTCGCCTTTGAACTCCTTCTTCTGCTTGACCCACTCGCCGTTGACCGGGTTGAACCAGGCCACGTCGTAGCCGTGCTTCTCGACGGCGACTTCCACTTGCCCGGGCTTCTCCACGTAGACGATGTACTCGATATCTTCGAGCGCCAGCGCGCGGCCGCCATCCACGTCGAAGTAGGGCTCCAGGTCCCAGTGGCGCGTTTCGGAGAAGAAGTCATACCAGGGGGCATTTCCGAATTCGGGGTACTGGCCGTTCATGGCGGCGTTCCACAACCTGTGGCGAAGCGTGTCCGGGTCTACTGAGTCGCCAAGGCCGATGTTCACCGCAGGCGCAGCATAGAGCTGATGCTCGACCGAGCCGAGCTGGTCGTCGGAGGATCGATATGTAATGTAGTTCATCCAGCCGTCTTCGAGCAAAGGCGCGGAGGTGGCCAGCGCGCCTGTCGAGCGGGGGTGCTGATAGGGATCGAGCTTCTTGAGGAGCAGTCCAATCTCTTTCATGAGCTCGCGGCCGTTCTCGTACTCCTCGAAGGCGTCGACGATCTGCCAGGTGACGTTGAAGGCTGCGTAGCGCGCCACTACATATCGGATGAAGTGCTCGCGTTCCTGCCAGGTGGGATACAGCTTGGTCAACTGGCCGCGACCGGTAGAAAGAACCAGATCGGCGATGACGCCTGAGTGGTTCATGGCCCGAAGCTGATCGTCGAACTGGGGCAGGGAAGCGGGATCCTGAGGGTTACCGGGCACTGACAACCGGAGGTGGTTGGCCTTCTGCTTGTCCGAGGCGCCGCCCATCCAGAGGTGCGGCACGTTCTTGTTGGCGTCAGTGTAGGCGAAGTGGTGCAGGTTGGCGGTCCGGATGAAGCCCAGGGCTGGATTGTCGACAGCGGTACCGGTGAACTTGCCCGTCATGCCTTCGAAGCGCTGTATGTTGCTCGTGACGCGGTAGTCCCAATCGCCGGGCTCGGTGGGCGAGAAGCGAATCACCATGCGTCGGCCGCCGTCCCAGAATGCCGGCATCAGGTACGTGCGGTGCGAGGACGAGCGGAATTCGGCATGGACGTCGACCGATACATAGGGATTCGAATGCGCGGCAGCCTCGGCGTCGTTCAGCTCGAAGACGATATCGCAGGGCGTATAGACCGCCATAGCGGGGCAGACTGTTTGAGCGGCCAGGCTCACGGAGCATGCCAGGAACAGTAGCGGATATCGGAGACCCATATCCATAGTGTAAACTCGGAGTTTGCCTGCATGTCGTCTAACAAAACCGGTGTAGTGTTGTTTCAGCTTGGTGGACCCGATTCGCTGGAGGCCATCGAGCCGTTCCTTTACAATCTGTTCTGCGATCCGGACATCATCGACTTCCCGTTCGCTAAGCTGGCGCGGAAGCCGCTGGCGAAGCTCATCTCTACGAGCCGGGCTAAGCACGTGGCGCATCATTATGCGGAGATTGGCGGGAAGTCGCCTATCTTGGAATTTACGCGAAGACAGGCTGTGGCGCTGGAGCGGGAGCTGCGGAGGGATTTGGATGCGCGCGTTGTCATTGCTATGCGGTATTGGCATCCTTTGACTGCGGCTGCCGTGGCTGAGATAACGGCGTTTGGGGCGGATGAGATCGTGCTGCTGCCACTGTATCCGCAGTATTCGAAGACTACTACGGGGAGTAGTCTCAATGAGTGGGATCGGGTTTACGAACAAGCTAAAGCATATTCCACAGGGGCGGTCCGGACGATTGAGAACTTCTACGAGGACTCGGGGTATCTGGATTCGGTTGTTGCTGCGATCAACCGGTGTGTTGACGGTCTGGCTGATTTCGACATCGTGTTTAGCGCGCATAGCGTGCCTGTCGCGGTGATCGAGGCGGGGGATCCTTACCAGCGGCAGATTGAGCATACCGTCGACCTGGTATGGAAACGCGGGGGCTGGCCTGCCAGACGGCACACTTGTTACCAGAGCAAAGTGGGGGCGTCGAAATGGCTCCGGCCATCTATGCATGAGACGGTCAAGATGCTGGCTGCGAACGGGTCGAAGCATGTGCTGGTGGTGCCGATCTCCTTTGTGTCCGACCACGTGGAGACGCTCCACGAGATCGATATCGAGCACCGTGAACAGGCGCTTGAACTGGGCATTTCGGATTTCCGCATGATGCCCGGGTTGAACGATTCGCCGGATTTTATCCGGGCTCTGGCGGGTCTGGTTCGGGCGCAGGTGGAAGCGACTGCGTCGGGCCGATCTCGCCGGTGAACTTCTCGAAGAACTTCTTGATGATCAGCTTGGCTGTGACGTCGAGCAGCCGCTGGCCGACTCCGGCGATCATGCCGCCAATTTGCACTTCTCCGTCGTAGCGGACCTCGGTGGCGGCTTCGATCGCCGCTAGCGTCAACACTCCTTCACCTTTCACGAACCCGACCTTTCCGGAGCCTTCCACCAGCAGGCGAAAGCTATCGGGCGGGCTCTGATCGGCCAGGCGGACTGTGCCTCCGAATAGGCCCTTGACGCTCGAGATGACCATCTTCATCTTCATCTCGTACTCGTCCTCTCCGATCTTGG
>Ga0210405_10002063_pt1 | contig 21502 bp, 19 predicted proteins | sample IncBWH11MmetaG_FD_155492 | JGI IMG/M metagenome (GOLD analysis project Ga0210405, IMG submission 155492) | Forest soil microbial communities from Barre Woods Harvard Forest LTER site, Petersham, Massachusetts, United States - Inc-BW-H-11-M | ecosystem: Environmental > Terrestrial > Soil >... | reverse complement strand
CGCTGTCGGTTACAAACCAGACCTTAGATAGGAAAGACATGAAAAGCCTCCGTTCCACTTATTAGATGGACTCATAGCCGCCTAGACCCTCAATGGAGACACAAATGGACTAAGTTAAGTGCCTTCGCGCACGGTCAGGGGACTCTCCAAGGCAAAGCGCGCAATCTCATCTTTACGCATGAATGCGACGCCAGGATGGGATTGCGCGTAAGTGATGAACTGTTCGAGCACCTTGGCGCGAGACGGCCGACCGGCGATACCATCGTGCGCGCTCACCGACATCATGCGACGCCGCGTTCCGGCCTCGGCATAGAGCGCGTCGAACTCCGCCTTGAAATCGTCAACATACATGGCCGTGCTTTATCCTCTCCCTCTATTATTTCTCTCACTGCGAGTCCCTCATCTGTGCGGAAGAACTGCCGGGATCGTCTTCCAGCATCTCCGTCGCCTTCGTTTTTTCAGTTATCTGGGCCTTCGCACTTTTCGTTCCTACTTCCAAAGTTCTCATTACGTCGTACTGGGCAAATAATGCGGCTCCATCCTTTGTAACCAGCACCATGCGCTGAAAGATTCCTGCGAACGCAGATCGAACCGAGTACGCCACCAGGAGCCAGAGGAAGGTAACGACAATCGCGAGGGGCAAGCCAGCAAGGACCATGAATAAGTGAATGCAAACGATATTGAAGATAATCGGACCTAGTATCGTGAGCGCCAGAGGAACGTAGCGGTTGGCCAACAGAAGCAGGGCAGGCACGATCTGAAGAAGGAAGATGACCACATAGAAGTGCGAAATAAAGATTGCGCCAAAGAATTGAGCCGCGACGCCGGTAGGCCCAGGCATGTGAAGAAAGTGGAAGAACCCATTGAGTCCAAACACCAAAAAGATCAAACCTAGCAAGTAGCGAGCAATTGCTGAAGCGCCTCTCATTTTGTTGTTCCTTCGTAATCGTGGCGTGGTGCAGAAGCCTAGGTGTCATTTTGAACGCAGCAAAATCGCCTGAACCCACAGTAGGGCTTTTTTTCAGGGTAGATCACGAAGATCCGGATGACAAACAAGGTCGCGAGTCTTCATTCGGGCATCGCGACGTCGGCTCCCGCAGGACATCAATATTGTCGTAGTTATCGAATCGCACAGCCTTCATTTCCACTCCTCCTTACCGGCACGAGTCTTTGGACGTAACGCTCGCCTGGGGTCCGAACCGATGAATACCCGGTAGACACCGTATGGTTGCTGCCGGAGTTCAGTGCCGTCGTGAAACTCCGCTCTCCGATCATGTTGAGATGTCGTGACATAAAGATACTGATCTGGTCCGATCGCCATCGTGTCGGTCCACATCAGCCTCGGATCCACCACCACTAGAGCCACGCGGCCGCTCGGCTCACGCCGATAAATCGCATTCTGCTCCATGTCCATGAAGTACAACTGCTCTTTCGCATCCAAAACGAAATGGCCGGCCATTCCGATGTCGCCAAGGTTACGCACGGAGGCACTCACTTTACCGTCGTCTGTTGCAAAGTCGGCGAGAAGGTCTGCATTTACCGCATATAATCGCCGCCCGGTGAATGCTGAGAAGTACACGGTCTCATTGTTTACGCTCAATTTGAGGGCATTCAACCCCACTAACCAGGGCGTCGGCCCCTCTTGGTGATTACCGTCTCCCGACACCAAGAGCGGCTCGTAGCCCACAATGGCTGTGCGTCCGGGATGTGAGCTTACGGTTGGGCTGCCGACGAGCCGTCGAACTGTCCGTCGTGACGCGAGGTCCACGACCATGAGAGCCTCAGCGTTCGGCGCACTATCCGTGATGAAGACAACGCCGTCTCTGCCGCGATTAAAATCAAGCCGGAAGTCCTTAAGCGCACTATTGGCAACTAGCGCCTCGGCTGGCAGTTGAACCGTACGCACGATCTTATTGGGCGCGAGATCTACCTCCAGGAGCTTCGGCGCTCCTGGAAGCGGTGGTTTTCCAAACTTAAGCGTTCCTGTGTCGAGCATCCAAAGGTGGTCGGACTCGTCCACTTGAAGTGTCTGAACCGAAAACAAAGTGTCGGCTGGACGCCTCGCATCTGCCCGATTCAGCTCAGCTGTTGGGTAGGCAACTGGGCGGTTGTTTTTTAACTCCGCTACCGTAAACGCAACATCGCCGTCGTGGCGGGGAAAACTTATGAAGACCCGGCCGGTCTTGCTAACAGCTATACCGGCCGGCTGATCGCCTGAAATAGCGGCGACCAGCTCAAGATTGCCTACGACAGTCGGGCGCGCAGGAGGCAACTGGCCAAAGGCTGCGGTTGAGATGGCTACGCATATCGCGCCGCTGAGAATGCGCCGCCCCGGACCACGAAGCGAAGTTACTTGTTTCATAGACATCGATGCGCACCTCTATAGCGCTCAGGGATACACGAATGCCTGATTCGCATTGGTCTGAGCCTCACCGCCGTTCAGCGGACCCCCTCCAGGAATGAAGATCATGTTTCCTAAGGTGACAGCCTGAGTGCCATGCCGTCCTAATGGCATCGGTGTTAATTCGGTCCACCGCTCACTGACTGGATCGAACATTTCCGTGTTGTTGTAGACACCACCAAACTTTTCCCCGCCGAACAGGAAGATCTTTCCGTCCAGAACGGCCGCTTGCGTTCCACTTCTGGGAGTCGGCATGAGTGGTAGAGTTCGCCACTCAGCGTTCTTGTCATGCAGATCAAGGCTGAATACTGTGGCGACATTTTGGGCGTAGTTCTCTATCCTTCCGCCAATTGCGTAGAGTTTGCCGCTCAAGGCAATGAGATTGAAATGCTCTCGAGGAAACGGTAGTGGGATCGATTCGGTCCATTGATCCGTTTGAGGATCGTAGATGTAATGTACGGCAACCGTGTGCCGGTCTTGCGCTGTCTTCCCCGTGGCGCCGCCGACCGCGTGGATCACTCCGTCAACAGCGACGACGGCCATTGTTCCAAGCGGCCGTGGTAACGGTGCTTTGTGAACCCACTTATCCGTTTGTGGATCATAGGCGGACACATCAGCGAATGCATTTGCGTTTTGCTCGCTGAAGCCGCCGATGGCGTAGAGATTGCCGTCCAAGCCGACCGCGGCAATGTGATTGCCGCCGCGTGGCAGTGGCGCGCGTTCATACCACATATCCTTATCGGGGTCGTACTCTTCATTGAGGGTCTGAGCGACGTTGCCATCCGCGTACCCGCCCAGCACATACATCTTTCCGTTGACTTCGCCCACACCGACTTCACTTCGCGAGTGGATCATGCCCGCCTTGGTGATCCACGCCCCCATTTCCGGCCCTGCCGAATAAGGCTCGCTGGATGAGAAGTTCCCGCTCCAGCCAGTTTTTGGCGAGCCCGGCCTTGGTCGAGTATCAAACGCTATCGATTGTGCAAACGCCGCAGGCACTAGCACTGCGGCAGCAAACGAGCAGAGACTAATCCGAACGAGGTTCATGGTTTACATTCTCCTTCCCAAACAAATGCCCGCGACGCCTGCCGTCGATACCGAACACGTCGTGGGATTCGCGGTAAAGAAACAGAACAAAGAAGCTAATCGAATACAGTAATTGCACGTGCAGCAACGTCGTTTGGTCGCGCAAGGCAGAGCCAAGCGTGAACATCGCCAGGAGCAGGGCACCTAAGACTAAAGCTCCTCTCGTCAAAAGGCCGAGGATGAGCCGAACTCCCACGATCGGCTCCCAGAATGGGATGACGTAAGCAAGCGCCGACACGCTCGCAGCCGGCAGGGGCGTATGGGCGAAATCCGCGACAAGTCCATTGGCGAACTGCTCCAGATTGCCCCAGCGGACAAATGAGTGGATCAAGAAATTAATCCCCAGCGTCAGCCGAAATAGCATGTAACCGAGTTTCGCGTCCAATTCAGAACGAGTCATTGCGCGCAGGGGTGACTCACGCGATGTGCTTGGGATTGTCCCTGCGCCGCCAGAAATCAGTTTTGGATCCACTTCGTCCTCCATAACTTCTGGTATTTAGGAGTCGACATCTAGAGATGCGGCTAGCTGTTTCTCGACGGGCTCGCCGTTGTACGGTCTCGCGCATGCGGCCGTAGCGGCACTACGGTAAAAACTTGTAGCCGACACCATGCATTGTGCGAAAGTGCGCCGGACGTGAGGGATCGCGTTCGAGTTTTTGGCGTAACCTCAGAATGTGGTTGTCAACCGTTCGCGTACAAGGATAGTTCTCATATCCCCAGACTTCGTTGAGCAGTTCGTCGCGTGAAATCACGCGGTGCGCGTTCTGAATCAAGTATTTCAGCAACTTGAACTCCATTGTTGTGAGCACAACGGGCTCGCCTTTGCGGAGCGCTTCCATTGCCGAAAAACTGATGGTGACATCACCAAAAGCGAACATACTTTCCGCCCTGGTAATCTTGAAGCGTTCCAACGCGTTTCCGAAGACTCCAAGGAGTGACGTGGTGGTGGAGCTTTCATTCGAAGACTTCGCCACAGTGATTTTGCGCGGAGCAACTTGGTTTTGGGCTCTGGATCTGGGAATAAAGACGATCACCGGAAGGAAACGGGACAACTGCTGGATTTCCCTTAAGTCCACACTCGGGATGCGGGACAGCGACTCATCGAAGAAGAGTTCCGCGTCTGGCTCCGTAGAGTCTCGTGCGAATTCAGCCACCTGGGTATTCATAACTGACGCTGTCGAACTTCCACGGTTTGGGGCGCCACGGCTTCGCAAACCAGTCAAGAATCGCTGGGTAATTGCATTCTTCCTTGGCTCATTCATCGTCTAGCCTCTTTCTTGGTTCCGTCTAGTTTGTTAAAAGACTTGGTATGTTACTTTTGTACGTCAGCGCGATGAGGAATTTGCTGCCACTGCCGGGACGATCCGATAGTCCGCGCCATAGACCAAATTGTGCAGATCGCTGGACGCGATGGCCCGGAGTACGGATAGCTGGGCTGCGGCATCCTCGTCGCTGAACACGTTCAGCGGCCAGTCGTGAACTGTCGTCCCTCGAAGATGAGGGTGATGGAAACCGCCTCCAAAATAGGCTTGTAGCGCGATTGGCTGGACCCCGGTTGCGCGCTGTTCAGGCCAGCTCAAAACCCAGGATGCGTTCAGCCCTCCATCCGCTGTGCGTCGTAGTCCCGTCTCGATGAGGTGGCCTGTGTCGAGCAGCAAGCCCGTGTTTATTTCGGTGAGAACTTGGCGAGCAATGGGAGCTAGCAGTTCGACTGCCTTCTCGAAATGGGCTTCCTTGTCCTTTCGACTTGCGGAGCCGCCGTGTGTACCGTCCCGAAGGTCCTCAAAATGGCGCATTAGACTGGTGATATACGCGGGCATCGCACTTTCTTGCACTGGTTGCCTCCTGCTGAGAATCAGCATGTTCCATAGATGTACAACCTGGATCGATTCCGTCAAGGCGGGTAGCCCGTCAGACAGCAGCGGCACTCCGAATATCCCTTTTCGCCGCACATCTCTTTCCCGTACATCTGAGTGAACTTGCGCTTCAATACATGGTGCAATTTCCTCCGGCCCCGGAACACGCGGGTCTTCACTGCTGAGACCGAGAGGCCCATGACGCGAGCTGCTTCTTTTGTGGACAACTCACGAAGTTCTCGAAGCTCGATTGCTGCTCGTATTCCCGGTGTCAACTCATCCATTGCCGCTGACAGAATTCGGTTCCGCTCGTTCTGTAGAAAGGCACTTTCAGGGCCAGCGCGTGAATCCGGCATTTCTAGCCCGACTGTGGTTTCTTCATTTCGGCTTAAATCGTTGATCGATACCTCGCGCAGTCCGCGACCTCTGCGCAGCAACATAAGGGCTTCGTTGATGGCGATCCGCGTTAGCCACGTGGAGAAGCAAGATTTCCCCTCAAATTTGTGCAAGTGGATAAAAGCTTTTTGGAAGCTCTGCTGGGCGATGTCTTCTGCGTCTTCCCGGTTACGGGTGAAGCGTCGCGCAATGCTGAGAACCCTTCCCCGGTGACGCTCGATGAGAATTTCAAATGCGTGACCATCGCCACGTTTGGCAGCAAGGATAACCGCCGCTTCTTCAATGTCTTGGCCCACGATGTCTTGTCGGTGCGCGTCCGGAAATTGGCGTGACGCAGGGCTCCCCTTTTCCGTGTCCAAGCGTTGTATAAAGGCTAATGGCCTCGCTGTCGCCATGATGTTTCCTCTCGTTTCTAGCAATCAACCACGGCAGTCAATATCAATGCGGCGAAACCGACGATTGATGTGCTGCTGTTCAGCCAGATGGGCCACTACCCTAGACTTCGTTCTCTTGTGATCCATTCGCGGATGTAGGGTGGGCAGTTCTTGAGCTGGACGTTGTCGTCTTCGCAGCGCTCCAGAAAACGGACAGCGTCTCGGTCCACATGAGTTAGTTCCTTTAAGTCCAAGCTTATGCGGCGGTCTTTCCCTTCTGAGCTGAACAGCGTTTTCAACTCGGCTAAGTTTTCTGCGTCCAGTCGACCACTTACGGTAAAAATCACTTCCCCATTCGCCGCCCTCGTGATCCTGAGCATGTTGCCTCTCTCGGAGGATTTCTGGTTGGCGTGCAGCGAATGACAGACACTTGCTCGGATGAATGCAATCCCAGTTCCAACCGCAAGACGCTCAAGATCCACGAAACGCGCAAGCGAACTGCCGGAAACTTCAGCAATTTCCTAAAATTTCTGCAGCAGGTTGACGGGCGTTTTCGTCGAGCAGGAGAGACGCAGTCAGTTATTTTGTCGGGGACTTGGGGTTTTTGAACCGATACTTGTTAATCTTCAGCGAGGTAATTTTCGAATCTAAGGTTGATCGATGAATCCCCAGCTTCGCGGCCGCTCCAGACGGTCCGGCCACTCGCCCTCCGCTTTCGCGCAGGGCAGCCTCAATCATGTCTTTTTCCCCGGCAGCAAGCCTTTGAGATAGCTCCAGCTGGTCTTTTGGCTCGCTTGCAACAGGCTGCCGCGAAAGCCAACTCTCATCCACCGAGAAATTCTCTGTTTCGCATACGATGACAGAACGTTCAACGACGTTCTGCAATTCGCGAATATTGCCTGGCCAGGGATACGAGAGAAGAAGGTCCAGAGTTTTCTTATTTATCCCACGAAAGCATTTTCCTGCTTTTCTTGCGAAATGATCGATGAAGTATTCGACCAGCAGGGGAATGTCTTCTCCTCTTTGCCGTAGAGGAGGAATCTCAATCGGAAAAACGTTGAGACGGTAAAACAAATCGCTGCGAAATGTACCCCCAGCAATGGCAGCTTCCAAGTCGCGATTTGTGGCGGCGATAACCCGCACATTGGCTCGGATAGGCTGAGTGCCACCGACCCGCTCAAACTCGCGCTCCTGTAGAACGCGCAAGAGCGTAATTTGAGTTTCCGCTGGCAGCTCACCGACTTCGTCAAGGAAAATGGTCCCTTCGTCCGCAAGCTCGAACCGACCTGACCGCCGCTGCAGGGCCCCCGTGAAAGCTCCTTTCTCGTGACCGAACAACTCCGATGCAATCAACGACGAAGGAATGGCAGCACAATTCACACTGACTAAAGCGCGCGAGGACCGGCGGGATCGTTTGTGGATCGCGCGGGCGATCAACTCTTTGCCTGTACCTGTCTCGCCTGTGAGCAGAACGGTGGAATCTGTGGGTGCTACCTTGGATACGCGAGAAAGCACCGCTCGCAGGGCGGGAGAAGCACCCACAATTTCCTCAAACATAAGAGCCTGATCGATTTGCTCCCGGAGCACTAAGTTCTCGTTTTGAAGACGGTCCTTCAGGCGCTGAATTTCTTCGAGGGCTTTTTCCAATTCGGCTCTGGCGTGCGCGATTTCGTGATAAGCACACGCGTTGTCTACTGCGATGGCGATCTGGCTAGCAACCTGCTCGAGAAAAGATAAGTCCTCCCTGGTATAAGCGTTAGTCTCCGTGCTGCCCACAGTGAGGCCCCCCAGGCGCCGGTGTACTGCCGTCAAAGGGAGCGCGCATACCGAACGCACTCCGAGATTCTTGAGCATGTCGACCACAACTGGGAATCGAGTCTCGGCGTCTAGGGAAGGAATGATCAAGGGCTGTTGATGCTGGTACACCCACCACGTGATGGTGTCTTCCTTGGGGAGCGGTGGAACCTGGAGGGGAACGCCCGGCTCGCCGTACAGCGCGAGGCGTGGCTCGGGTGTATTCTCGTCATATATGCCGACGCGCAAGAAATAGAAGCTCACAACGGCGCGCAACTCACGTGCGAGAACCCTGAAGAGTTCGTCCGAAGAGCGAATTGTAATGAGCGTTTGCGAAACGCGAAGTAGCACTTCATAGCGCTCAGTCAACACCTTCTCGGCTGCTCTTTGGACCGTGCCGCTCATCACCGTCGGCCTTGCTAACGTGGTGCAACGTTTTTAAGGGATTGGCTGCCGCCTACTCGAATTTCGTGGGCGTCTTAACAAGATACACCTAGCCTGAGGCCACGTCACTCAGCAGCAAGAAGCAATTCTACTCGATCACCAGAGGTCTGGATCCTGGCAGGCTCACCAGACCGGAGCACTCCTTCGTCGGCACATTTGGCGCCCATCGCGCAGAAAATCACCGAGGTATGAAAAACCGTTGAAATTCTGGTTGCACAAATGCTGCCGAACAGGGGTCTCTTGCACCATAGTAGTGCATCTCATCCGAACATAACTTATTTGATTCCGAACACCGGGGCTTGAAACCAAATCCATTTCATTTGGTCTCCCTTGGTAACAGTTTGAAATTGGGCGAGAGCGACGGGACTCGAACCCGTGACCTCCTGCGTGACAGGCGGCGTTCTAACGGGTTGATTCGATAAATTTCTGGGACGGTCTGGCGATCAAATCTGTATCGTGGTTCGCAGACTGTAGTCTTCCAACCAGCAGAAGCCTCGAATTTCGGCGTTGCCAATTCAATGATTTACGGGCACTGCGGAAACAACCCTTTTGAACCGGCATCGGTTTTCAACAAGTTAGCAAAGGCTGGCAATAGGAACAGCGGTCTGAGAATCCGAGCAAGTGGAAGTCGATCGGTAAACACAAGCGCGTCTAATCCGGCGGACGAACCGATAACTTCCGGGTCGCCCGTAATTCAGGACCTGTCCCCGTCCCTCATAGGTTTACACTTCGGTTGTTCAATCACATGCCCCTCCAACCAAGCGAGAAACTCGGGTGGTACGAAAATATGAGACTGCACAGGACCGCCATTCGTTTGGCCGCGTTCATGGCCCTCACCGGATCGCTGGTTTGCTCGGGGCTCGCCCAGACAAACTCACAGCGCTCTCGCCAGGCCGAACCGACAGAGGTAAAGAGATTCTCAGACTCGGACAAGGCCGCGCTATCGCGCCAAATTAGCAGTGCTGTCAGTCGCGGCGACGTGCCGGGCGTGGTCGCCCTCATCGTCGGCCGGGAGGGCGTGCTCTACGAAGGCGCAGCCGGTAAGCTCGACGTTGCGCACGATATAGCCATGCCCGTGAATGCCATTTTTTCGATTGCCTCCATGACCAAGCCGGTGACTTCGGTGGCCATCATGATGCTGTTCGAACAGGGCAAGCTCAAACTCGACGATCCGGTGTCGAATTACCTGACGGGCTTCGACAACCTGCAGGTCATTACGAAGTTCAATGAGAAGGACGCAACCTACGAAACGCGACCGGCCAAGCGACCGATGACGATCCGCCATTTGCTGACGCATACCTCGGGCATCGCCTACGGGTCTTTTAACCCGATCGTGTACCGGCTGAAGGAGGCGACGAAAAAGCACGAGTGGGAGCTGCCGCTCTTGAACGATCCTGGCGACAAATGGAACTACGGCCCCAGCACTGCGGTACTCGGCATGATCGTCGAGAAAATCTCCGACGAGTCACTCGAAGCATACTTCCAACAGCACATCTTCGTACCGCTGGGCATGGTGGATACGTCCTACGCCGTGCCGCTCGCCAAACAGTCGCGCGTGGCGACGGAGCACAGCCGTATAAACGGTGTGTTGCAAGAACAGCCGCAGGAACCGATGCCGGCGACGCCGACGGCCCCGTTCCGAGGCGATTGCTGCCTCTACTCGACCGCCCAGGATTACGGCAAGTTCATGCAGATGCTGCTCAACGGCGGGCACCTGGGGCCCGCGAATATTCTGAGCGAGAACTCTGTAAAGATGATGGGCGAGAACAACATCGGGCCGATCTTCGTGGAGTTGCAGCAGGCCGCCGACCAATCGCTCAGCAAACCGTTTCCGCGGGCGCCGGCCACGATAAGTTCGGCCTCGGTTTTCAGATTGCGTCCAGCGACCCGAAGTATGCAAAGTTCCGCAGCGTGGGCAGCATGAGCTGGGCTGGTATTTACAACACCGAGTTCTGGATCGATCCCAAGCGGCATATCGGCGTCGTTATGATGATGCAGGTGCTGCCGTTTTACTATGAGGGTGCCATCCGAACGCTGCGCGACTTCGAGGAGCTGGTGTACCAAAAAGTGCGATAGCCAAGGCCTGCGGCCCGCGCCCCAGAGCCCACGCATCCAGAGTCGATGCCAAGCGCGAAAATCACTTCCTGCAAGCCTCTTCCCAGTACCGATCCGCTCGGTGCCCATCTGGATTATTTCCGGATTGTCGGCAACCCGGAAGTTATCCAGGTCGGGCGATCAGTAACGATAAGTCGGCTAGTGTAGACCCATCCAAGTTGTTGGGTTCCGTTGGGGACGTTATGGCCCGTCCAGACAACTGCAGTTTCTTCGCTGGCCAAGTCGCGTTGCGGGAAATGTGAGAGACGCCTGGCTACTTGCAGACACTTCCTCGGTAAAGCACTGCTGCCTAAAGAATTCCAGCCGAAGCCGGACGTTCAGAAAACCCTTCAGCAGATCAGTTTGGAAGTGATTGATATTTCGAGACGAGTCAGACAGTTTTCCAGTGTTCGGAATTCATGTGATTCTTGAATCTCGATTGCTGAGTCGGTCTGAACCAGAGGTGAATGCTAACAAGCATGGCATTCACCAGTCCCGAGACGACGGCTCGGTTTTGAGTTAGGGAGGAAAAGGGCCGGTGTATTCTGTATCGCGTAGTACTACTTTCCACATCTCCTCGCCAGTCGCAAGATCGCGAGCAATCAATGTGCGCGGTTGCTCAACGAGATCCTTCTCATTGTTGATTCGTTCGAATCGTCTCTTGCTCTCGTAAATTATCCGTGAGCCAATCACGAAGAAGCGCAGAATCGGAACCGAGCTAGTAAACGAGCCCACCGGGTTCCCCGTTGTGCTGTCGAAGATTGTCATTAAAAATGCACCGGGCTCGGACTTTACACTCTTCTGTTCACTGACCAAGACATCGAGACCGTCAGCAGAAAGATACTGTCTTCCAGGCGGAGCAAGAATCTTCGTATTAGCGTGAAGGCTCTCGCTCTTATTCGGCTGTCGGGGCAGAACATCCCCTGCCGATACAGGGGAGATTTGGCCCGTTGAAAGATCTATTCGAAACGCCCCCTTCTCAGGTTGACTAGGGCCAATATCCTCAGCAACTCCTGTACCCGGTAACGTTCCCTTTGTACGTGGTGGGAGTCCTTGCTGGGCCCGCCTCACAAATTGCCACGATACAACCGCGTCTCCATTGAAAGCATCGGCCGATGCCACAAAATTCCCCTTGCGGGTCTCTGTAACGGAAGGCGCCACACTTTGTGGTAAACCTGCATTAGTTGAAACAATTTTCTTTCCTGTTTCAGGGTCAAGCACAACAATTCTAACGTCATTCACACTTCCGGATGATTCCGCCTGACAAACTAGCCCACCATTTGCAAGGCCGATGGGTTTTGCGGCTTCTTTTGAGGCCCAGATTAAGTCACCGCTCACAATGTTTAGTGCGCGAACTCCCCCATCTGGGGTCATCGCGTACAGGCGACCTCGTGATTGATCGACGATCACACCTGAACTCAACGCAAATTGCTTGGGATTCTGTGGTATTGGTCCAACCCGGGACAAGACAGCGTGGTTCTCTTGATTTGTATCGCCCGCAGCTGAGCGGGCATTCGTCTGGAGAGTAGTACCGTACAACTTCCTAGGAATGCTGGCCATCGTGAGCTGATTGTGCTCTGGATGAACCTGGAGTGATCGAAGCGTCCAAGCACCTCTTCCGAGCGTTCCTAGCAGATATAGCTCGTCCTCAGCTGAGTACTCTATATGATAAATTGGTACATTTGGTAATCCACGGCCAAGGCGATGCCACATTGAGAATTCCGGACCGGAAGCGATATACACGCCGGCATCACTGCCAACTACCGTACTTCCGTTCCCCGCCGGGTTATACGTTACAGATCGAAGCACCCCCGGCGAAAGCGACAGGAGATTTCCCGTTATCGGAAGCCAAGCATCACCTCCGTCGATGGTCAGGTACACCGCTGTTGAACTTAATACGGACAGCTGTCAGGACTCCGATGGATTTATAGCGATTCCAGAGACTATGTCACCGCTATATGTGGGACAGCGCCGTAATGAAGCCGGACTCGGGCCTTTCCTTACAAAGACCTGGTTACCGGATCCAATGTATAGCATGTCCGGATTTCCCTTTGCGCCATAAGCTATCGGGTTCGAGAGGGACGCATTAACAACGATCCCAGGGCCAATTTCGTTGAGGGTATCTCCTCGATCGAACGATTCGTAGACAGAATTCGCACCGCCTATGATCAGACGCATCGGATCGATGGTGTTCACCTTAATAGGTGTATAGAACTGTGGCTGCAAAACAGCGGCTTCGCCTAGGGGGGTAAGTTGTGGAAAATCTTCCGCCTGTCGGACATTCTTCGAATCATAGGTCTGCCGCCTAAATGCTCCCAATGAATAATAACTGGAGTATCGAACTGAATAGCTAGTACCGCTGGAAAAACCAACTGCAACGACTCCTCCGTCCGAGGTGGAGACGCTTTGCCAGGGCAAGGAAGATGGTGGCCATTGTTCGGGCGTGCCCGTATCCTGGGCTCCTCCAACAACCACATGAGAGATGGGGTCCCAAGCCACCGAATGAAATTCAGTGGCTTCAATGTTTCCGTTCAACGAGAGCCAGTCTCCGGCATTCGATCTAGGATGAGTTCGCCGATAAATACCTCCGTCGTCCACTTCCAATAAATCTCCATCCGCGGCTATCGCCATCCCGCGAGAATCGGCATGGGGCGCACTGCTGCTCTTCGTTCCACCGCCGGATGGCCCATAATTCTTAGAATGGGTAATATGTACCCATTGGCTTCCGGTGGGCTTTGATGCATCGCCTCGAAATATTCGTCCTGAAAAGTTCATAGCGCCAATAGCGTTGGGCCAGATGGCAGGATCACTTTCTTTCCCATTGATGAATTTCCCGGGCTGGCTATCCCCCCCGATATAGACCACGTTTATGTCACTTGGGTCTGCGGTCAAGGATAAATGCGTGCGCCCTTGACCACCGGGATTGATGCCACCTTCATCGATTCCGGGCAAATCCATGGGACTCCAAGAGTCTCCCCCATCCGTAGAGTGGAATATTCCGCCCAATTTCCCTGCGACATCAATCGCAATAAAGAGGCTCCTATGACTGCCGACGCTAATTTTGATGTTGTCCGCCCGACTCACAAGAGAATTCAATTGAGAATCGCCAATGTTCGACCACGACGCACCATAGTTATCGCTGCGATAAAGACCAGCGGCCCCCCCATTCGTGAAAAATCGCGCACGATTTGCGGGGTCGCCTGCTAGGCCAGCTGATGCGCCAGCAGGAAGCCCTGTGCCTTCAGTTCCTGAAATCTTCTTCCACGACTTGCCATCATTGTCAGTCCGCCACAGCCCAACGTTGTCCTTGTCATCGGCATCATTGACCGAAACGAGAATGATTTTTCCGCGTGGTGCGACCCCCGAAATATTTAGACCCCGAAGTTGGTCGTTCCCGGAGATGACATTCCATTTTTGTCCCCCATTCGTCGTTCGGAGTAAGCCGATAAGTTCGCCGCCATCTCCGAAGCTGCTGAAGCGACCCGTACCTGCAACCAACGTCTGATGACTCGGATCGGTAGGATCAAACTCAAGGGCTCCGATCGATAAGGACCTCTGCTCATCTGACAAGTGTCTCCATTTCGGACTGTTAGAACTGCCGTTGTTGGTCCTCCAAACGCCACCATTTACCGTCCCGACATATATGATGGCGCTATTTAAAGGATGCGGAGCTACCGCTTTTATTGCTCCGGTTACTTCTCCGTCCTTTATATTCTCAACTTGGCCGTTCCGATTGGGCCCGGGTCCTTCTGGGACCCAGAGCTGTGCCTTGCACGAAAGCACCCCTGTGATGGCGACCATAATCAAAAGAACACAGAAATCGCGTAACTTCCTAGTCCACCTCGCCCAAATTTTAAATTTGCATGAAGAATTAAAATAATAAACCAACTTTTCGATACCACTACGAGTTGACATAAATCCATCCTGAGTGCCTGCTATGGAACTCTTAACCAGCATTTTGGAAAACTTCTCGCCAATCTCTGCACGTCCTGCCGGGGCTCGCCTGTTGTATATTTATGGACGGTATGATACAACAGCGATGAAAATCGCTGTTATGTATATTATTCGTAAATTGTAATCACCTGACTGTACGTTTATAACTGGAAGAGACCTATGCCACGCGTCAGAACCGGTTGGGTGCTGGCCTGTTTGTTTCTGCTCTTTGGATCCGCGAGTCCGGCGCAGGAACATCTGATCCGACCTGAAGTCGATGACGACCACCAGAAATTTTTCTATTACTTTAATGATTCTAGATCGGTACCCGTCAGCGTTCTACACGAATTGGCTTTAGATTCGGAAAAAGTAGGTCGAAGTTTTGCACTGATTGCTGGTATATCAGAGTATCCCCATCTACCAGATGATAAAGAATTGTCTCCAGCAGCTGAGGACATCCGGAAACTCGCGGAGTACTTGCAGAAAGTGGAGTTTTTTGATGAGATTATTGTCCTGCGAAATGAGGACGTAACCAGCGATAACCTTGAATACTTTCTTCAGGGTTACCTTCCGGACAGACTGAAGAGCTATCCCAATTCTAGACTCCTTGTTGCCTACTCCGGCCACGGCTTTACATTCGGAACTAGCAGTTTCGCGCTCAGTTCACTCGCTACTAATTTGAAGGACAGGTTTCACAGTCTCAATCTCTTCAATCTGAGAAATTTCATTGAAATTGACCGGCCGCTCGCTCAACACACCCTCGCACTACTGAATACCTGTAACAGCGGGGCCTTCCTAGATCGCCCATACGGTGAGAATAAATTCGATCTCTATGGAACCGGTGCTCACGCAATTACAGCCGGCACTGTTGATCAGCTGGTATGGTCTTATCCAAAAGTCGGAACTGGGAGTCTGCTATTTGAAAAGCTTTTTGCTGCCCTCGACGGCAGAGCGAATAAGACAAATAAGGAGGGTCAGAACACTGGCCTAGTAACCGTTGGCGAGCTATTCCGTTATCTTTCGGATCAGATTGCGGAAACGACAAAGAAGAAGCAAACGCCCAAGTGGGGAGATCTCGATCCCGATGGCAGCAAAGGTTCATTCTATTTTTTCGATCGCGACAGATTAGTTAAAGCAAATCTTGTCGCTCCATGGGAATCAAATCCGCCACTTTTGGCTCTGAATCAAGCACTTTTGAGTCTGAATCAAGCGCTTATACTGGAAGTGACCCAAATACACCCTGCCAGCGCCCCCGTTGCTGCTGATTTGGGTCCGCCCCTCGCTTACTCGACGACAACGCCAGATCAAGCCGATGTACCGTGGCCATCTGGAGCCGTGGAAGGTGGAACGTATGTGGTGCAGCCCCAGGAGCGAGAGAAGGTAATCTCTTACCTTAAATTACCCAGGAATTTCACTCTATCTCTTGACCCCTCGATAGAAGAAATTCATTGGACCGTAACAAAAATGGAATTTGGCTCCGGCGCAACTATCGATCTGTCTTCTCCTCGGACGATACCTGCGCCGGGACCGTCTGGACAAGACGTTCCAGGACAACCGGGTGTAGGAATGCCTGGGATGCAAGGCGGAAGGGGAAGCGCCGGTATCAATGGCCGAAACGGCAGAACCATGACACTACGGGTGACTGAGCTTACGCCTCACGGATCCTTGTGGATTCGCACCGATGGAGGCCTGGGCGGTTCCGGCGGAAGAGGCGGAAACGGACAATTAGGTGGCCCCTCGAGCTGTGGACTTATTGCGGGGGGGCGTGTGGACGGAGGACCCGGTGGTTCAGGAGGTGATGGTGGGGAGGGTGGCAGAGGCGGCTCAACCTCGACGGTTGATATCTCAATCGATAAAATACCTGGAAGGAGCACCACCGGGTGGGTGGCCACCGTTACGGACTCGACTCTAAAATGCGGTCCATCTGAACGACCCGAAGGGCTTATGGAAGACGACGGTCGAATCGTAATATATGGCCATCCCGGATGTGCAGGAATAGGGGGGACAGGAGGGGCGCCAGGACCTGGAGGCGACGAGGGTCACGGTAAAAAATGCGGACTTATTGGAATTCCCGTGGGTGGAGCTTCGGGCGGGACCCCGGGAACGCCGGGAGGACCTGGGAGGGCAGGAGCCTATGCGGCTGCCCCATCATCTCGGCCGCAGTCGTAAAGCCTGTTCTCTCATACGAACTCAGACGTGAAGTTGCAAATTGGCTGCACATTCTAAATTAGGCTCTCGTATGTCCATCTCATTGCGCTGCAGCCTTGTTAGACATGACTTGCTTGGACTGCTCAGGGGCGACCGGATTCGTCGCGACTTGCTTTACGCTGCCTCTGAACTTGGCAGCGACCGTACGCGTTTTATTTAAAGTTAATGCGTTATCAGCCGCGTCGGAGCTACCTACGGCAACTCCGGTAGGTAAACCTTGATAATTGATATCGGGGTTTGACCAATAGTTTATTCGGGAACACTTATTCGTGGGACATTCATATGCCATCACGGTTCGAAATATTGGATTACTCCCGGTTTGTTGGTACCCGTACGAATACGCGAACGCGCCGGCCCCATTCGCATCAGCCCTATTATGCTGGCAACCCTGATTGTGCCCCATTTCATGGCCGAAGGAATAGTACCCTGTGGCGCAGGTCACATTCACTACGCTGTACGCTGACGACTCAAATGACGGATCGACTTGTGTCATCAAGTAGGCTAACCCGCAGCTCTCGGAGTTCTTGATCCAAAGGCTTACTAGATCAGCCCCATATTTATTTCGCAAACCCTGAATTTCGTCTAAATATCCATCGTTTGGTGTGGCTAGGCGATCAAGCGTAGCGCTGAAGCCAACGCTCTCGTCATAGTTTAGCTCCACGCTGTAAACAACCCGGATGCGTTGAATCACCCCGCTGTTTTCATAACCTTGGTTGGTTTCAATCTCGCCGATGCGTATTAGATTCTTAATTCCAGCTTCTCCGCCTGCCGTTAATTTCGCCAAAGGCGTGTACGCTACCAGAACATCGATGATTGAACCGTCGTCCGAATTAGGGGCAGCGTCAGCGGCGTGAGGTCGGCTAGGTTTTGGCTTAACGGGTTGCGACTCTTTAGGAAAGGACGCCTGCTGCCTCTCAAGGATATATGAATCTCCTTTTTCAATCGCACTTGGGCGAATCTGATAGATACATTTCCTGATACACTTCCGTCGGTTGCCGCCAGACTAACCTGGGATTCCTTCAGCCCTTCGAGAATTCCGATCCATGTCACCGTCTTGCCATCGGTCGAAATTGATACTCGTTTCAGAGCAGCTACAAATGAGACATCGTCGAAAAGATTTAGTTGTATTCGATTAACTGTCTCAAGTGAGTCCAGGGGCCCTTCCCCAAATGACTTCGGAACTTTGTCTGCAGCCTTTCGATCGATGAGCGGCAACTCAATCTGAACAAGCCTTGAGCGCTTTACCGAGATTCCGCCCGTGACCGTCGATTTTTCTTGTTCGCCACCAAAAGCTATCGGCCCTTCGGCAGCCTTGAATAACGGTGGTGGATTCTGAGCTTTGACATTCTGAGCCGGAATCAGAAAAATAACGACACCCAGAAAGAGAAAAAGTTGCCGTTTCATCGTAACCTCCGTAGCAATCGAATTACCTGATTTTCCCAAGTACAACTCTTACTGTGACAGCGGAAATGTCAGCGTCAATGCGAAACCGGGTTTCCACGTCACAGTCGTCGGCGGAGACGTAAGAGAGCCTTGAGGATCACCAGGCTTGAACCCGGGTAGGTATTCCGTTCTTTGACCGATGAGAAATGCCGGCGTCGCGAAAAAGGTTCTTCTATGGAATGAGACAGAGGGTCCAAATAGAAAATTAGCACCGACTCCGCCCCCTCCTGTGGTGCCGATAGCTGCGCCGATGCTTGCATGCAAACCGGTGCCGCCCCAGAGGTAAGACTCATGAATGCTAGCGTTAATTTGTAATGCGAAAATTGGACTAACGTTCGATTGATATGAAAAGCCTAGTTGTTGTTGCACGGTTCCGTTGCTGGCCTTTCCAGCAACAAACGCCGGCGTCTGAACTGTTAATGTAGTGAAACCGATGCCAGACGTGACCGTCAGAGGCGAATTGCATACGATTGTGACAAGGTCAGCAGACTGTTCGGCCGCCGATAGCTGAAACCGATCCTTTGTCGTCAGTTTAACAACGGTCGTCTGGGATTTCCCAAACCACGCGTTACACGGGACATTATATGTGGGGGTGAACCCATCATCCTCCAAATGAGCTACCTTAAAGAACTGCTCCCTCCAGCCTTCAACTGCCTGTTGCGCTGCATTCAACTTATTGGCGGCATCGCTGCTTGGTCCAAGTGTGGCGAGATGTTGTTTCAGCGCTGCAATCTGACTCTGGTAGTAGGCGAACAGCTGCTTGTGGCCTTCGTCCTTAATCCAGTCAGAATACCCAGGCAACTGAGCCAGGTTCTGAAATTGATCCGCATAGATGGTTAAGCTACCCGATAAAAGATTGATATCAGCTTCTGGCCACGGAAAGCTGTAGTAGTCTTTGAAGACTTTGCCATCCTCGACAGCTGATTTTAATATCGCCGGATCCCCCGCATTAAGTAGAACCGAGGAATAAGTATTCAGAACGCGGCTGTAGGCATTCGTGGCCAGATTGGTGGCCTGAATAGCCCCGTTTATTCTTTGATCGATTAGCTCCATCCGTTGCTCATGATCCGCAAAGCATTGCTCATAACTTTCAAATGTCTTCTCAAAGCTAACAGCAGCCGCAATGGGAGCAGCAGCGGGAGCCGACGGAATAACGTCTGCAGCCGCTTTCGGGACGCCACCCCCGGTGGGTGCGGGCCCCTGCGAAAAAGCAGTTACTGCCGGAACCAGTGCCGACGGAAGCTGCGGCGCAGCCCCTAGAGTTGTCGCCGCGCCCAGCGAAAAGTCAAAGCGTAGAGGATTGACGAATTGGACCTGAACAGTTTTAGGACCGGTTACTTGATTACCGGAGTTCTTGATTGAATTCACGGGCAAAATGCCGTAGTCAGGTTTTATTGTCGGCGAAGTTTTTGCAACATAAGTTGGAGCCGCATACACACGCGCCGTGCCCACGTCGACCGGAGCGGGAAGCTTTACTTCACACTTGGCTACTGGAGGCGGTGGTGGTGGAGGAGCTTCAGCAGGTTTTTGGGCTTCGACACAGGCATCGTAGTAGACATCCAGAATCTTTTTCTTTTCCTCCGCGGTCCCTGCTAGAGTTTGCTTAAGGATTAGCTTGTTTCGCTCACAAGTCATCTGATGAATCTGGGAGTCTAGAGCATTTTTCACTTCCGGCCCGGGTATAAATTGGGGATCGGCCTCAATTTTCCCCAATTGTGTAATCGCGTCTCCGAGATCTTTTATTCTTGCTGTGTCAGATTGCCCCAGAGGTTTGTCAACTTTTTTAGCCGACGGTGTTTGCGTTACTTGCGCAGCCGAGGACTGTTGGAGAAGGAGAGTCACAATGATTACGAGGAGGGATTTCACTAAATGCATTCTTAACCTCCGTGTGGATAATGAGTGTTTTAAGTAATGCCGGACTATAACTCATAATGGTCTTAACGTAAACAAGCTAAGTTTCCTGGTGTGGTAGGTTGACGGGATGAGATAGGCGATATGGTGGCGGGACAGTGTGAATTATTCAAACCGCTTGAACCAGTGTCTTTTGCAACGTCATTAGTGTGTTTCGTCATACTGACGGCGTGACCGGGGCGTCGTGCTAGTCTGCGAAGACTGTCACTAGCAACTTGAGAGTAGATTCAAAGATTCCACTGGAAAAGTACTCGCCTACCGACGCGAACTTGGACCGCGCGATCCTGAACGGCGCGAATCTGTACGGTTCACACTTGACCGACGCGGATCTGAACAATGCCTTTCTGGGCGACTCTGGTCCGACCCGCACGGACCTGACAGTCGCCGATCTGACCGACGCCCACCTCACGGGCTCGCACCTGAACCACGCAATCCTCAGCAGCGCGACCCTGACCGGGGCGGATCTGGGTTACTCCGACCTAACTCGCGCGGATCTGCAGCTCGCGAACCTCAACGATGCGAATCTCAACGAGGCGAACCTAAGCGGTGCGGACCTGCGTGGCGCGAAACTAGCAAACGCAAGTCTCTACGAAGCAAAGTTGGCTTACACCATCTTCGAACCAATTTCGATGCCTGAACTAAGGAGCATTGCAGCAGCGGCGAACTTGGAATTGTTAACTTATCAAGACAATCCGGACGCGCTCTTTCAACTTCGCAAACAATTTCAAGACGGGGGCTTCCGTATGCAGGAGCGGAAGATTACATATGCACTGAAGCGGAGGGAGACAGAACGAGCATTGCAGGCCTGTAAATCGAGGACGCCTGAAAAAGACAAGACCCGAGCGTTATTGTGGTCGTCAGACAGTAATTTGGCGAACTGCGGGGCCCTCGTTCTCAATCGAGTCTTTTTCGACTGGACCTGTCAGTATGGGATGAGCCCGGGACGGCCTCTCCTGCTTGGAGTTTTTCTTTGGCTCCTATGCTCGGTGCTTTATTTTGGTTGTATTCGGACTCGGGGACGATCCGGCTTATTTCGCGTAGCTAGCCCAAGCCTTGAGCATGAAGCCGATCCGTCCGCACACAAAGCCGTCCATCCAATCGTGGCGAAACCCATTGAGCATAAGCACGGCTTCCGCCTACTTCACATTCTACGGCGCGAATGGCTGCTATTCTGCCCCGCGATGTTTTTCAGTCTTATGAGCGCATTCAATATTGGATTCCGGGATATCAATTTTGGCCGATGGCTGCGGCTCTTGACGCGAAAGGAATTTGACATTAAGGCAGTCGGCTGGGCGCGGGTTGTGGCGGGATGGCAGTCGTTGTTGAGCGTCTATCTTCTTGCGCTGTGGGTTCTCACGGAATTCAGCCGACCCTTTGGGTAGCAATGTTCCTCCAGATCGTCTTGCCGTTCCGGACCCAACGACTGAACCAAAGCTGGCAGTATGCACAAGCGCGGTAATGTCTTCGAGCAAGTTCCTGCTCAGCACCTCGGGAGAAGCCCCGACATTCTAGTTCATAAACTAATACTTGACTCCGAGTCTCGAAGGATTATCCTCCGGCTC
>Ga0210405_10002060_pt1 | contig 21521 bp, 16 predicted proteins | sample IncBWH11MmetaG_FD_155492 | JGI IMG/M metagenome (GOLD analysis project Ga0210405, IMG submission 155492) | Forest soil microbial communities from Barre Woods Harvard Forest LTER site, Petersham, Massachusetts, United States - Inc-BW-H-11-M | ecosystem: Environmental > Terrestrial > Soil >... | reverse complement strand
AGTTTCAGGTCGCTTCCAATCCCGAATTCCTGCGCGAAGGCACCGCCGTGGCGGATTTCTTTCACCCGGATCGAATCGTCGTCGGCGTTGAGGACGAAAAAAGCGCCGCCACCCTCCGTGAAATCTATCGGCCCATCCTCGAAAAGAAATTTCATTGCCCGATCCACGTGGGCAAGTGCCCGACTGGCACCAGCGGTGAACTCCTGGTGACAACCATCAGCAGCGCGGAACTCATCAAGCATGCCTCGAACTCTTTCCTGGCTCTGAAGATCAGCTACGCCAACGTGATTGCCGACCTCTGTGAACGCATCGGCGCCGACGTCGAGGAAGTCACCTACGCGATGGGCCTCGACCCCCGCATCGGCACGCAATTCCTCAAGGCCGGCCTCGGCTTCGGCGGGTTCTGCTTTCCCAAGGATATTCAAGCCTTCATTCACCTCTCCGCGACCGTGGGCGTTGAGTTCGACATGCTGAAGGCTGCAGAACACGTCAATAAGCAGCGCATCGACCGCTTCTTCGACAAAGTACGCAAGTCGCTTTGGGTGATTCGCGGAAAGCGCGTTGCGGTTCTCGGGTTGGCGTTCAAAGCGAATACGGACGACATACGGTTCGCGCCGGCCCTGGAAGTTATTCGCCGTTTACTTGAGGAAGGCGCGCAGGTACTGGCCACAGATCCACAGGCCATCGCCAGGACTAAATACTTCTTCCCGAATGTTTCTTATTTCGATGATCCCTACGAAGCCCTAAAAGGCGCCGATGCCGCGCTGGTTTGCACGGAATGGCCCGTATTCCGGGATCTCGATTGGGAAAAAGCCGGCCACCTGATGGGTCGCCGCCTGGTCATCGATGGCAGAAACCTGTACAACCCAAGAAAAATGCAGGAACTCGGATTCGACTACTACTCTTTCGGCCGATCCTAGTTTTCTGAGATAGTTTTTGCGCGATGGAACCATCGGGCGCAGGCGAAGGTGCTCATCTCTGAAACTCGTGCTCAGCTCGATGACAGTCGACGCAAAGGGTGATGAGGTTTTCTCCAGAATCATCTCCCAACCTGCTGCGAAATGTTCTGTGCATCGCGGCGCGTCAGGGGTGGCAAAATCAGCGTCGCCGGCATAGATTCGGCGTGATGTTGTGTGTGCAAGCGCTTTCCAAGATCCTGGCAGCCCTTACTCGACTGGGCTTCGCTTGCTTTGCTTTCAATTGAGAAGAAGAACCGGATGGTGTCGTTTGAACTCCCAACCTTCTGGTTCGCAGGAGTCGGTTCCAAAAATCCAAATCGTTCCTTGGCAGAGAAGATTCGTTGCGGGAGTCATACGTCGAATCCAAGATAGACCAGCATGCGACGCTATGCAAGCTATACCGAGTGGGATTGTTTCCAAGTCAAGGGGGGCAGTTCTAAGTTGGCAGCGCGGCGCAGATATACCATCGCATGGGCTGCCGCGCGGTCTTTCCCTTGTTCAATATCTTCCACGGCCTCGGACGGAGCGATCCAGTTCTTTGCGTTTACATTGTAAACGGATGCTTGCACTCCAAGCGCACTACACTCTGAGAATAGCCTAAGATGTTCGCCACCTACTTTGACTTCGGCCCAGACGCCTTGGTCCAGCATAAAAACCCCCCTAGGACTGCCGGCGCGCAACCTGTGCCCTTAATTCAAAGTTGAGCTCGCTGCATTTGGCCTGGATCCGCGACAGACTTTCCACTACCTGCGCACCGGCGCGCTGTGTTTCTTTCTACGGCTTTAAGACCGGCCGGCGCCAGCCGACGCCGCGCGCGAGGAGATGTTCTTGTCGTCTTCTTTCAACGCGCCCCTGTCGATTTCGATCGAGCCTTTGAAGTTCGCGCCGTCTTCGATCATGATTTGGGCCGTTATCAAATTCCCGATCACGGAACCGTTCTTTCTGATCTCGATCCGTCCCTTCGCACTTACGTTCCCCTTCACATAGCCGTACACGACCACATCTCGGGCATTGATGTCAGCCGTTACCTTCGCCGTCGTTCCGACCGTCAACTTGCGTTCGTCAAGCTGGATCCGTCCTTCGACGGCGCCATCGATCTCCAGATCCGCTGTTCCGGTGATGTCGCCTTTTATCCGTAAGTTCGACCCCAGCCACCCGGTTTCCTGCTCGCTCGCGGAATCCAAGGGATTCACGTTCTCCGCGCTCGTCAGCAAGCCTTTTGATTCTGGAGCGACGGCCTGCTGCGTATCCGGTCTCTTCGTATTCCACATCGGACCCTCCTTAAGGACGTCCTACCCTCACACATTTTCCAATCGGGTGCATCAAACCGGATCCCTCGCTCCAGCTTACAAATTCCCGGACGGAGTCAGGCTTACCCAGAAGCGTACTCCGGCGAGACGAGCGCATCAACCGAATCCTGATGAGGGCGATTGCCCATGCAGTTGCCAGCAGCTTGAACAGCGATTTCCACACATTCTTCAGGACCCGGCGAAACTTTTCTCTTGATACCGGGTCGACCGCCGGCCCGAAACGCAGTGTCCTACGAGGCAACCGTCGGATCGTTTTCGACTAGGGGGGCAACTTCGGAGAAGTCGGATTGCCGCACAAGTGAGTTTACTGGATCCCACCAGCCCGATTACGGCCACAATCGGCGTCCTGAAAGAGACCGGCTCCTCCGGAAACATCATTGCGGGAAACCATTTCTTCAATACGCCCGTGTCTGTTCAGGATCCTCAATTCATCGACGTTGCCAGACTCATTTCGCCGAAGCGTTGAACGGCTGTACTTTGCCAAGTGAGTGGCCTCTGCCGTGGCGCGATCCCTGGCAACTGTGCATGCTCGACGCCGCGAAGCGCAGCGTTAATCGGGAGTTGGGCGCAAATGCGACGCTGACTTCGGCTCGCTCCATTTACCAACCATTCAAAAAATGTGGATTGGATATGTCGCGGAGGAGGAGTAAACTTCAGGACCAGACTAATCCCCCGGGCATCCTGCCTAACCTTTCGGCGAGGGAGCCAGCTGTGAAACCTTTCCTTATTCTCCTGCTGTTATTTGTCGTCGGGCTTTTCCTGACCACTAATGACCGCGTTGCAAGCGCGACCACGAGGCCGCATCCTTGGGCCTCGGAGAATGTTGATCAGAGCGCGATTTCCTCCCGGCCCGAAAATAGCGTGACCATCCCTGGACCATTGCGGTCATTCCTACGCATGAGCGGGATCAGGCAGAGCGTTACGCCCTCGGAAGTATTGCCGCAGCTTGCTCATGCTGTGGTGCTCTTTGGGTATAACTTAGGGAAAACGACGGAGTACCTGATTTTACTGCGGCGCTATCTTCATCAATCGAAAGAGCTGAGCGCTCTGGCAGGCCAGGGCGGGAGCATTCGGGTAAACGGCTGCAAAGATGCGGAACCTCTTCTTCGTATCCTCGGGTATAGAACTCGAGGAGAGTGTGGGCGTATCGGGATGGCCTTAGAAACAGCGGATCCGCAGAGAGCCTTTCTGAGCGTTGATTCCGGGTTCCCATTGCTCGACCTTGAAGAGAGCTTGCAGCACGATGGACCATTTGAGTATGCCTACACAGGCAGCTCCGTACCAGTACTGTTTGCGGCAGACGACTGGATTGTATTGGCAAGTCACAAGGGGCACGAGAATAGGGAATTCTTGGAGAGCATTCTGTACGAACCTGGCGTGGCCCGGCTTTACTGGGCCATGTCGCAAATCGAGCCTGAAACCAGGGTTGAAATGAAGGAGGGGATGGGACTGGCGAAACTCCTCCCGCTCGCCTCGGTTCTTGATTTCTATGGGACCCAGTTCTGTATCCGCGATGGGACAGTGGTTGTTCCAGGTGGGCGAGAAGCAGAGAAGGAATGGCAGGCAATAGTGGGAGCGAGTCCCCGGGCGCCGAGAGAATTTATTCTTCAACTTCTAAAAAAGGACCACGGATGGGCAGCCACCTATTTTGATGCAATGGCGCGAACAAGCCAGGGCCAGCAGGAACACTTCGCAGGCGGTCACAGACTGAGCCGTTATTACGGGGCGTTCCGAGCAGCGGGAGTTTCGGAAGAAGCAGGTGCAGGGCTGCCGTTTAGACCAGCACCTGCGCTCATGGTGCTGGTGACGCGACTGAAATGGGATGGCAATGGCGAACCGTATGTGCCGGGGAACTTGCAGACATGGAACGAAATTCTACGAAAGAAGGGAGATTCCGAAGTAATTCGTCACAGAGGCAAACACTCCATGGAATGGCGAACTCCGGATCAGTTGGCCGAGGCATTGTTCACTTCTTCAAGGCTGGGCACGGAAGACGGACCGTTGCAGTCTTATCTCTGTTTGAGCGAATTGGACCACAGGCGCGCACCCGGGCGACGACTGAGCAATCAAACGGTTCTCCTGCTCGCCGAGAGGTACGCAGACTTCCGTGATCAGTACCTGATGTTTTCTGAATTTCCGGATCTCAACGATAACTCAATCATTCGTTACATGACTACAGCCGAGTTGCTTACTAAAATCCCCGACCACGCACTGCGCGGCAACGCGATGGGAATTTTTCAGGCAAGCGTGGGACTTTGGCAAATCCTGGCGAGGCAAGGCGAAATCGACCTCACTCAACTGAATTCCTCATGGATGGAAATGATCAAACCTTTCTCTGAGGTTTCTACAGCCGCGCAACTCGTTACGGCGGGGCGCGGTTCGATTGAGCAAGTGCTCCTGGCAGCGACGGGCAAAGCGAGAGGATCACAAAACGAGATCATCAATCTGCTGGCTGGCGCTCAACAAAAGACCGCGGAAGGACATCAAGTGCGCATGGAAATGGCCGATCGAATCCGGTCGGTAATGGAGGACCAGCGACTGGTTTCAATGGACACCCTGTTTGCCCTGGATGATGGTCTAAGGAATCCGGAGCAGGGAGCAAAAAGCAAGGCTGAGCTGGCCGCGTTGGCGGGTGAACTTCGTGAATTCGAACTGCCGCAGCCGATCTTTACCAACAGTGAGAGGTACGAATGGACCACGGGAACTTATAACAATCGCCACACCGAGCTACAGATGCGGACCGATCTCGCGAAAGTCATTCGGTCCCCCAAGTCACCGCAGCAAGTGGAAGAAGCTCGGGGGCAACTTGCCACATTTCTAAGAGACACACTTGTGGGATTGAACTACGCATACTATGAACCGCCGGGTTCGCAAGTTTTGCACAATAATCCGCTGTTTGTTCGTTCGCACGACTTTTCCGGTGACACGATTCGAGGAGTTGAACACTTATGGCAGGCGCCACGGTTGTTTGGAGCGGGATCCCCGGCGGGGGGTGGTGCACATATGATCGGGTCGCTTGCTGATCTGCCCTACGTGTTGGCGGAGACGGAGCAAGATTTCATTGCTCCAGATCACGTCCAAGCGTTGATTTGGCAACAATTTGTTCCGGGACTTTTGAACAATGCGATTGTGCCACGGTGGTGGAACGTCACCCGCAACGAACTGCATGCAGTGGCTCTCTATCAACGGGCGGGCGAGGAACTGTTGATGGCTTCGTCGAAGGACGAAGAGCTGAAGGGCAAGGTGATGGCCGTACTCTCAGATCGAATGGTTCCCGAGCGACGCGCATGGCTGGAGCGAACTATTCGCGCTGGAAGAATGAATGAAATGTTCGAAGGTATAACCCCGGCTGATGGTTTCTATCTGACGGCGAAGTTTCGAGAGAAGTTTTCTGGGGAACTCGAAAGAAATAGCGACGCGGGACGAGAGCTCGAAGGTTTGATTCGGGAAGAACCGGAAGAGGTGAATTGGGAACGATTGTCGCATGACTTTGGGGTGATGCACCCGGTTTTTACCCAGACTTACGCGCGCGAGCTTATCGATGTGAGACCGTTTCCGGCTTTGAGAGGAAACTATAACCGTTTGATGGGCGAATGCTGGGATTCAGGAAATCTCTATTGGGCACGGTTAGCGGATGAAATGGGAGAATCACCGGTTCTGCTGAACCGTATCGTTCCTGTGTTGACGCGTCGAATGGTCGAGAGGATTTCGGCGAGTGATCTGGAAGACTGGCCAGCGACATTGCGTGCTTTACGGGAGACGGGAAAAGAGTTCCGCGAAGGGAAAATCCCGTCGGTGGCAGGAATCGGAGAAAGCCAAAATTAATTGTCTTCGAACTCGTGAAGAAATAGGTGTGCCGATGGTGAATAAAAAGTTTTGTTCATTATTGAGTGCAAGTCTTGTGTTGTATCTCTACGCGAGCGAGATTGGGGCTGCGCAAGAACCGGTGCAGGTGGATTCCCACATACGAGTGGCGGTCGACTTGGTCCAATTGAGTGTGGCAGTGACAGACAAGCATGGGAATTATGTCACGGGGCTTCTTCCCAGCGACTTTTCCATTGAGGAAGACGGAATTTCGCAAAAGGTAGCCACCTTTGGAGTAGGTAATGAACCTACTGAACGGTTGGTGGACGCTCCATCGTCCAACATCGAGGCGAGACGTGCTTCTGAAGGCGCCGGGGGAGCTGGCAAAGAACAAAATGACTCACGTGGGCGACTATCGGCGGGGGACCTAAGCGTGGCGGTAACAGGGGCAAACGTATTTGTTCTCTTCGATACCAGCAACTACATGTATCGCGGATTTGTTTTTGCGCAGGACGCCATATCCGAATTCATTCGCTCTTTGGGGAGCGCAGACCGTATTGCTTTCTATTCCTACAGCCGGGATTTGTCGAGAGCTACCCGGCTCACTTCGGAAAGGTCGCAAGTTCTTCGTGGAGTGCGCACAACTGTGGCTGGTGATAATGCAGCACTTTATAATTCCTTGTTGGTGACTGTGAAGGATGCGGCGCAATATTCGGGCCGCAGAGTCATTGTGGTCTTCTCCAACGGACCGGACAATGCAAGCGTTGTTCCGCCAGAGGACGTTGCGGAGCTAGCGCAATCCACCGGAACAGCAATCTACATGGTATGCACTCGGCAGGCCCAGTTGGAGCCAATCTCTACGGCTGTATTCGAGCGCATGACAGCAGCAACGGGAGGAAAGGCTTACTTCGCCAAGACGTGGAAAGCTGAACAGCAGGCTTTTGCGTCGATCAGAGATGATTTGGCGCACCTCTATTCTCTTAGCTATTACCCGCGGCCGAACCCCAACAAAGGCTGGCGCAGAATCACGGTAAAACTGACTTCTGATCGAATGAAAAAATGTCACGTGCGAACTCGTAACGGGTACCGTCTTCAAGTATCGCAATTCTCCAAAGTGCAAGGTGCAATGACAGCCAGTCCGAACTGAGCTTTGGCCTTGATCTGCTAGGGGCTTCAATAACAATTGCGGATTTATTGGGATCTGGCATCCTTTGAAAACTATCAAGGGGGTTCAGGAGATCATTGGCGGAGGGAATTCACCGATCTAGCTCTCGGCCGGTGCGCACATACGGATCGGGCCCGCGGCAGAGCCACGTTTGGCCGCCAACTCTACAGCCGCATTAGGCTTAAGAGAAGAACAATCAGACCCAAAAAGACCACGGAATAGCCGAGCCAAGCGATGGCCGTCTCAATCCGCTTTTCTCTTCTCTCGTCCATGTACCTCCCCTGCCCAGGGCATCGCGTCTGTTCGTGGAAAACGAAAACAAGACGACGCTGATTGTTCGGGTCGTCTGACCGAACATCTGCACCGGAACCGGGTTTAGCGCCTCCGATGTAAAATCGGGACACAAACACCTTGCTGGTGAGACTACTCAGGATGTTGGGTTTCTAACACCGAAGAGGGACAGCGGGGACAGTAGGGGTAACGAAATTGGGTTGCTTCGACCGCTCTCTTTGCTCGACGCGGATTTCGCCATCTCTAGTCGGGGAACCAAATTGCAGCGGGGAAGTCGATTTCTGAGTTGGTCGCATTCTTTGGATTGAATTCTGCAGCACCTGGGTTAAGAGCAGCGGAGGGTGTCCGCACGCCACTATCTGAGACTCATCGTACGGGGTCTCTGGCAAATCTTGCGCCCGGAGGGCGAAAGCTAGCCCTAGCAGCGAAGCCCCAAGCAAAAAGAGTGCTAGACCGGATTTCCTCATCGAGGCATGGGATCATAGCCGTCAGGTTGGACCCGGTCAACACGGTTGTTGCCGATTATCCTCGTAAAGTCGTCAACTCCTGATTAGTCGTGCCAGCTCAACCGGTCGATGCAACACCATCTAATCAGTTGATCCGACAATACTTCCCCTAGAAGACTGATCTGCTTGGCTGTACTCGGTCAAAACCTAGCCAGGGTAGCGTTCCGGCTGATCTAACCTAGCGAGCGCTTTTAGGTTTTGTGTCAATGCAAGGTGGGTTCGAGCTGAGTGTTGCGTCGACCCATTGAGACCACCGCGTTAATCAGGAGTTGAGCAGTGTGTGACCACTCACACAGTCAAAATCGAACCAGTGTAAGAGGCGAAGAAAGCCTATTGTTGTGCTGATGCGCCCGATTGACTGCCATCCGCGTTCGAGGCAGGGACGCTCTGGTTAGCGCGAATTATTTTGTATCCCTCTGGAACCTCGAACAACGCCGATTCAGGCTCCACTTGTTTTATATCGCTGATGACAGTCATGATTTCTCTCTTCGGCTTGTCATCCAAAATGTATTCACCCATCCGTGTATCCAGTGAAATAGAGCACCAGTTTTCATAAACCCGTACCGGCGGTGTACCGGATTGCTTCGCCTGTGCGGAACTGTAGTAGCTTATGCGCTCGCCACGAGCCTCTACGCCATCGATGAACTTGTGTCCAAGGTCTTCAAACTTTCCTTCTGGCCCCGTGTAGGGAGGGTTCTTCAAATCAAGCTCCTGACAGCAAGGTTGGTCCGATACTTTTACTGGCGTTACCGCTTTGGCGATTTTGGCTGTCTGTTGGGCGGGCACGAGACTCACGGACGTTCCACAGTTGTCATCTATCCAAATGTCAGTTGGAACGTTTTCCAAAGGGTCGTCTGTTCCATCGTAAAACCGCTCCTGTCTTATGCGCCCCTTGCTGTCGCGGAAAAGGTTCGACTTAATCACAACTGTGCGTTTCGTCTCATCGCTGCGGTAGGTCACTATCGTCCTGACTTGCTTCGCCTGATATGGCTTTCCTTGCGCGTTTGAGACCTCCTCGTCAACAACAGTGCCCCTGTTCGGACATTGAGCCACTGCGACCTCAGTTGCCGACGCCATCCCCACACATAGGAGAAAGCGAATGAGTGCAACACAAGGGAGGGTAGCGGCAGATTTCATTTGAATTACTCCTACATTTTTTTCGAAGTATATAACGATCGCTTGCGTGCGCGACACCGGAGGTTGTCACATGCCTGGTTAGTCGGCTAACCGGACATGTGGCTACTAGTACGACCTCGGGCTGCTACTTCCACGCTGTGATGTGAAGGCCTACCGAGTCGCTGTAGAGGTAGACACGAACGTCATGCTTGTTGCCTGGCTCGACGGCGCGCCACGCCGTGAGGGTTGCGCCGGTCGGCTCATCCAACTCGTTTTCCTGGCTACTCGACCAATCCGACGGTACAAGGACCTGGAGGCGAGAAACCAGATCGCGGAATCGGACCTCGGCAGCGGACGCGGAAGCATCCTGCCAATAGCAAACGAACTGCGTCCCCGAGTCAACAGAAAGAGAAACTTTCACTGAGTTGACCATACAGTTCTTCGCCCCACCAAGTTTCAACGTACCTTCTGAGGCTCCCGCATTCGAGTTGGCGGTGCGGACGTCCTCAAATGGCCTCATGCGTGCCTCAAACGCTTTCTTCAGGCTTTGGCAGAAATCATCGCAACCCCCACCCTTGGCGGCTGGGGCCGATGGAGTCGGCTTGGTAGGAGGAAGCGCAATGTGATGCATCAAAAATGGCGAGGAAAGCGAGTTCATCATCAAGTAGAGCTTCGCTGATCCGTCACTCTGCTTCGCCACTTGCAGATGAAGCGGGCATTGCCCGATATAAGGTCCCTCCGTGGGAGTGATTTCACAATCGGGTGGACCTGCGTCAACGTAATGGTCGACACCCGGGGAATTAACGGCGAAATGCCAAGATGGATTGAGTGTCTTAAGCGCATCCATTGTCCTCGCGTACCAGCTCGCGCCGTTTGCAAAGGGGACTTGGGCGTAGCAGATACACATCAGCACGTTGTTAGCCCACTTCGTCAGTTGGCAAGGGACCTTTGTTCCTTCCGTCGAGACGTCGGGAACGGCGGATACATGCGACTGGTACCCTCTAAAGTCGATGATGGCTGCGTCGAGTATGTTCTGCACATTCGAACAGAGCTGGTCTTTGCACTGCGCAGATGCAGGAATCGGGAGAAGAGCGAAGAGCATGCCGGAAATGAGAGATGCGGTTTTCCTATTCATTTTATCCCGTCCGAAGAAAGAGCGCGGGTAACGCAGCGTCGGGGCAGGGTGGGAATTGTCCTTCAGCGAAAGACTGCACTCGGCCGAGCTCCCTGTCAACCGTATCTGGATGAGGGCGATTTCCCACACAGTTGCCAGCAACTTGAACGGCGATTTCCCCTCATTGTCTGGTGCCGGAGCTTTCCTCTTGATACGAGGCCTACGGCTGGACCGAAACGCGAATGTCCTGCGAGTCAACAGTCGGATCACGTTCGACTGCCGGGGTCAACTCCTGGTAAGTCGGGTAACCGGACAAGTAGCTCCTAGTACCCATTTTCCCCTTGGGCCGTACCAGCAGAAGATGGTGCGAGTTTAGAAACAGCTATCATGGAGTCCCTCAGCCCTTTAATCTCGGACTTCGTATACTTGCATTATGTCCCTGTTCTCCCACTCCAAGAATCCGCCATGGCTCGACTCTGCCCGCGAATTCTGCCGTGCTCGCAACATCACCATTGTGGGCTGGGGCCCGCGCGCTCTCGTGGTAGAAGCTAAATCCCAGGAACGCGCTGCCGAAATTTCTGGCCAACTCGCCAACCTTGGTTTCCAACCCGTCCCCGACCCAGACGACGACTACGCTGGCATTCTGACCCTCTCGCATTGAGTGATTGTTCTAATTTTGCTTCTGGCCGACTACTGATTGCTAGTTTCTCGTCATTTGGAATCTTTGGTAGGCATTGAGTCCCGATTAGTCGGCTAACCGGACATGTTGATCCCAGTGTGCTGTCCCGTAAATAACGGACAGGTGCAGCGGATGCGATTGCATTGATCTTGCAAAACTTAGACCGTGGAACTTAGCGAAGGAATTTTCGGGACACCGCACTACCCACTTTCGATTGGTCGCCTAATCGGACATATAAAGTATGACTTCATTGGACAGGGCCGATATTGTTAGAAATGTTCGGTAAGCGTGAATCGGGACTTACGGCCTCCCGCGCCGATTATGTCTACGAACGGCAGGCAATCGGTCTGCGGCTTTTAATTTCTATTTCGCGGGCGCGAGGATCGCATCCAGCCAATTTGGTGTTGTCTCGGTTCTCTCCAAATGCGGGTAACGCATCCCGCCGTGGTAGTCGAGAGAGATCGAGACAAACTCATCGCCACGTTTAAACAAAAGTTTGATCGGATCCTTACTTTTCTCGGCAGCGAGGACCGCTTCCCGCAGGCCTGCGGCAGTGTACTTCTGATCGTTGACGGCTTGCAGTTGCATATCCGGCGTTATGCCGGCTTTGAAGGCCACACTGTCCCACCACACGTAATCAAGGCTGCCATGAGAATCAGAACCGGCTTCTGCTTTTATGGAGAAGCCCAGTGAGGTAGCGAAGCTCACTCCACGAGAGCTGTCTGGCTTCTTCTGCCACTCGGGCTCGTTATCGTTATACACGAGTCGATAACCACCCTGCGTGAACCCGTTCTCCGGGACATTCGGGTTGACCTCGTGAACTCGCGTGCGGAAGAATTCTGCCCAATCGTAGGGCTGCACAGTCTTCAACGCTTTTACAAGGTCGTCCAACGAATAGGTAATGGTGATGTAGCTCCCATTTTCGGTCCCGAAAAACAACTTCGCAAAATCGTCAAGAGACTTCTTTCCGCTGCTGAGCTCGCGGATCTTCGTGTCAGCGTCGAGCCAGATAAGGTCCGATTCCGGGTAGTAGTCAAACGAACGCTGCCAACTCGGCCAAGTTTCCGGCGCGGCGAAATGAGACGAAATAATGGGCTGATTGGTGGTGTCTTCCAGAGAGCGCCACGTGCGTCCCGGACTGATTTCGAAGGACGCAGCGATTTGTGCAAATACATCGCGGGCCTGCTCGGGAGTACGCATTCCGGACCGCGCCGTAAGGACGTTGCCGTAATAGTCCGTCAAGCCCTCATAAACCCACAGCAGGTCGTTGCGCATCGGCACGTTGAAGTTGGGTGTCCAAAGGTCGGCCGGCCGGCGGAACTTGCCGTTCCACGAATGGGTGTATTCGTGGGCCAGCAGGGCGCGACCAGGGACTCCTGCTGCCCAGTCCGTAAAGTAATTGGCACGCAGGCCGTCCTCACTCGATTGGTGGTGCTCCAAGCCCTTACCACCAACCGTGTCGCTGACCGAAAAGAGAAAATCATAGTGATCATAATGATGCGAATTGAAAAGCTTCAGCGCCTCGATGACAAGGTTCTTATGGTATTGCAGTTGTTCCGGAGTGATCTCGAGATCGGCAGGCTTGTCGGCGAAGACATCGAGGTACACCAGGTTGTCCGGCCCGGTGGACAGATCTAAACGCTTGAAGTTGACGCCAGCATAAAGCGGAGAGTCAACTAACGTATTCAGAGACGTTTCTTTGAACCGAACTAGGTTGCCGTCCTGTGATTTCACATCCAGCGCGCAGGCGAATTTCCATGACTCTGGCAAGCGAAGCGCAGGTTCGAATTTGATATCCCGTGAGAAGTACCCTGCCGGATACAGAAGCACGCTGTTCCAGGTGACGTCGGCGAACTTCGAGGATATGCGGCCTCGTTTGGGATCCATAGGAGCCAGGAACTGGAAGTCTATCTCCAGCGCCGTTGCACCCTGTGGCACCTCGAGATGGAATGCGTACATGTTCACGCGGTCACGCAGCCAATGGATGCGTTTTCCATTCGCAATGATAGCCAGGCCGGCAAGTTCGCCTACTGGATTGGAGGGCGAATGCGTCCCGGGTAGCCATTCAGGGTAGAGCAGCGTAATGTCGTGGCCTTTTACTGGAATCATCTCATGCACATTCAGCACGCGACCCGTGACGTTGCTGACGTCGACGAGCAGCGAAATCGTGCCGGGATAAGGCGTGTCCGACGGAGGAGCAATGGGCGGAAGCAGTGGCACTGGCGAAGGACCAGATGTTTTTTGCGCACGCACGGTTGTTGTCAGGGCAATGCATAAAATCGCGAAAACCGCTGCCGTACCTCTATGATGGAAAAATAAATGTGGCATGCAATTCCTCCGAACCCAACGAACTATCGACTGGGGGAAACTGGGAGATGATTAAATAACTCGGCTGAAATCCTACGTCGCGAGAAACGCTCAAGTCAATAAAGGCTGAGGAGTTGATAGGCTTCGGTGGGAGAGTTGGCGCGGCAATTGCGTTGATCGAAGGGGACGAGAAGGCCGTCTCTGCGGGATGCGTTAGCCCGATTTCCTTGGCTCACAAACTGCCGAAAACTCATCCTAGACTTGGCCTAAAAAAGTCTGGGCCGCCCAGTACCCACTTTACCCGCAGCGTTAATCAAGGCTTGACGCAACCGTCAAACTTGTTCGGACTCTTTTATGGGGAACTCGCCGACTTGATCGAGGCTGTAAATCCCCTCTTTGAGGCAGCTTCTGCAGCGTTTAAGGAACACCCTTGAACGCAATTGTTGAATATTAATGTCGTCAGGCGCTTGAAGGCGGATTATCGGAATCTTCCGCACGCGGTACTGATTGAACAAGATTGCCCTCTCTTATTGTGGGCCTCTCCAGCGATTCCTTTCACACTGCGAATGATACTGATAACGAGGAGGCTCGGGAATGGCACACAGAAGTAGCTTCGCAGAGATGAAAGCCGAGCAGGCAAAAATGACAGCTAGTTGGAAAGCAGAGGGCCGACTGAGCGAAGCGTGGGTCGTCGCAGACCCGGAAATTATCGAAATTTTTTCTGCCGGTGTCGCCTTTGGCATGGAAGTGGGACGCCATGGTCCCAGCGACCCCGCTTATTCTCTGGACGAATGGCGCAGAGCACTACGTGAGGCCGTAGAAAAAGCCGCTGCCCTTGAAGACAAACTTGAAAGAGCCAGAGGGCAATGCCCAAAAAAGACAAGGAGTAAGTCTTGAAGGTTTGGGGGGCTGTGCCCAGTCCCGGTTAGTCGGCTAACCGGACAAGTCCGTACTGGAACCCACTTGTCCGGTTTGGGCGTTTATCAGGAGTTGAGAGCAAGACCTGTAGCATTCAGTCACCAAACAAATGCCCGGCGATCGCATCGGCAATTTCTCTGACGGGGGAATCGTCCTCGTTTGCCAATACAATTATGACGACGTGCTGGTCAGGATAGCGCACCTCAAATGCCACGAATCCCGGATCCCCGCCTTCATGATAAATCTTCTTCCGCGGTGAACTCTCCACAAACCATCCGTACCCATAATTCCCCGGCGGATGAGCCGTGAACATCAACTCCAAGACATGAGCACTCAATATCCCCGGTGAATCCAGCCCTTTATTCCAGCGCAGCATATCCTCCGAGGTCGTATAGATTCCCCCAGCGCCCGTCTCCATACTCCGGTCAAAATATTCCCGCCGCACCAAAGAACCACCTTCACGCGAATATCCCTCTGCCATCTGCGGCACTACCGCAGCCATCGTCGCAAACCCCGAATGCGTCATCTTCAATGGCTCAAAAATATGGTGAGCCAAATACGCCGCATACGACTCCCCAGAAAGCTTCTCGATGATGTAAGCCAGCAGGTAATACTCCGTGTTACGGTATTTCCACGCGCTCCCGGGTGGAAATCCTAGCGGACGATCGCGAAACGTCTTTACCTGCTCTTCTGTCGAATATGTCGTGCACTTCCCCTTATTAAAATTTCCCCACTCATTCTCCGGCAGTCCCGAAGTATGCGTCAGCAGGTGATGAATCGTCATTCCTCTCCAACTTGCAGGCGCCTCTGGGTAATACTTACTGACCGGATCCTCCACATTCAATTTCCCGCCGTCCGCCAGTTGTAAAATCGCCGCCGCCGTAAATTGCTTGCTCAAGGACGCGATCTCGAATTTCGTGTCCGTGGAGTTGGGGATTCGCCATTCTTCGACTGCCAAGCCATAACTCTTCTCGATAAGCACCTTGCTGTCCCTCTCGGCCACAATAATGCCGCTGAAGTGTTTTGCCGGAGCGAGACCCTTTACGTAGGAATCGGTCCAGTCGCTTAAATCCTGGGACCGGGAGAATGTGCCAGAGCTTAGGGCAAGCAGAAAAACGAAAGTCCATTTGGAGTTCACGGCGAACAAGCCTCCCTTACGCAAGCCTGCACATATTAGAACAGACTTTTCTCCAAACAGTCCGAATTGCGTCAAGTCCCGGTTAGTCGGGTGGTCTCAATGGGTCGTCACAACACCCAACTCGAACCCGGCTTGCATTGAAAACAAAAGCTAAAAGCGCTCGCTAGGTTAGATCAGCCGGAACGCTACCCTGGCTAGGTTTTGACCGGGTACAGCCAGACAGATCGGTTCTCCAGGGGAAGTATCGTCAGATCAACTGATTGGATGGTGTTGCGTCGACCCGTTGAGCTGGCAGCCCTTACCGGAGAAGTTAGGTAATGGTACGGCAGAGCCGCCGTAAGTCCGATGACCACGTTCTGATGATCCAGCGCGTCTAAGCACGAGGCATCTTCCAATGCGAGAGCGTTCTGTGGTGGTGGACACACCTCCCCGGAAAACCGGGACTCTCGCTTGTTCTATAGATAGAGGCGCGATGCGGAGGCTCATGTGAGTGACGATTCCGTACCCCTGGCGCTGCCGCTGCTGCGGCTGGCCGCCGGCACCTCCGAGGTTACGACTCTGTATCGCGAACTACGAAAGCCCCTGCTGCGCTACCTCGTCTGTCTCGGACTTACGAGCGACGAAGCGCAGGATGTGGTGCAAGATGCGTTTCTCAACCTGCAACGGCATCTGGCTTCGAATGGAACGCAGGAAAACATCCGCGGCTGGCTGTTTCGCGTGGCGCACAATCAGGCGAGAAATCGCCAGACCAGCTACCATCGGCGATTCGGTGAGCCACTCGACGGTGAAATGGATTTTCTGGCGGACGATGCGACGCCGGAGCAACGGGTGCTTGAGAAAGAGAAGTTCCGGCACCTCGCAGCAGCGATTCAGTTGCTGACTGTGTCCGAACGGGAGTGCCTCCTGCTGAGGGCGGGAGGGCTGCGCTACCGTGAAATCGGAGAAGTTCTGGGAATAGCAACATCCACAGTGGCGGACACGGTCGAGCGCGGGATCAAGAAACTAGCGGAGAAATGCAATGTGTGACGTTCAAGAGAAATTAATCGCCTGGCTCGACCACGAGCTACCGACAGATGAATCCGCCGAGGTACAGCGCCACATCGAAGGGTGCAAGCAATGTCGCACCCGGCTGGCAGGGTACGAAAAGGTAAGCGAGACCTTCGATGTGTACTGTGATGTTGTGGTGGCGGCGAAGACGCGTCGCCGCGTTCCGCGCTGGGTGCCGGTACTTGCGGGCGCCGTTGCGGCCGTGGCCGTGATGTTCCTGACTTTCCCGCGGACTCGCATCGAACCGCCGCCGATTCTCCCGACGATTATGGCTGCTTCTGTTCCTGTTCCCGCGCAGCCTGCGCCGGAGACTGCTCCACGCAAAACGATTCATAGGCGGCACGCGGTTGCACCCGTCCAGGTGCGAGCTGTGAAATGGCAGCCGAGGGAGACTGCTGTGCAAATCGCCATTCCAGCGGAAGCAATATTTCCGCCGGGCGCCATGCCGAAAGGAATGAATTTCATCGCGGAACTGAGTATTGCCCCGGATGGATCGGTCAAACAGGTTCGTCTGTGGCAATGAGTTCGTTGAGTTGAGAAAGGAGAGTCACCACCATGAAATGTGCATTGCTTCTTGTTCTCGCAGCTGCATCCTGCGTCTTCGCGCAAGAAAAAGGGAACGTAGTCTATCAGACCACTGGTACCGTGGGCGCCTTTGCCTTGGGCGGATTCGACAAAGCGTCCGGTCCTGTACTGGGTGCTCCGTATTCGGCCACGATCACGAACGAATCAATTCAGACTCTCGTGGACGGCAATCGCCTCGTGGAGACGAGCACGGGAACCACCGCGCGCGATTCGCAAGGCCGCACCCGTCAGGACACGGCCCTACCGGCGATCGGGAATTTATCGGCGGCTAATGCGCCGCATCTGATTTTCATCCACGACCCGGTCGCGCAGACTTCCTACACATTGAACCTGACGGAAAAGACAGCGCAGAAATTGCCTGCGCTTCCTCCCCTTGCAGGAGGTACTGCGGGCGCGCCGGGCGCAACGGTCACCATGAGAGTCGTCGAAGGGAACGGAGCGCCGTTACCTCCACCCGATGCTATGTCCACCGCGATGGGTGCGCCCGCGCCAGGAGTATTCTTCGAAAAGCATCTGATCACAAGTGAGCAGGATCAGGGGAATACAGAGGACCTTGGTTCTCAGACCATGGAAGGCGTCCTCGTGAACGGAGTACGGACGACGCACACCATTCCGGCAGGACAAATCGGAAATGAGCGGCCCATCACAATTGTTACGGAAGTCTGGACTTCGCCCGATCTCAAGACCGTGGTCTACAGCAAACGGAGCGATCCACGCATGGGGGAACAGACGTTCCGCCTCACGAACATCGTGCGCACGGAGCCGAGCCCATCGTTGTTCACTGTGCCGGCGGATTTCAAAATCGTGGACGGCCCGCAGCCGATCTTCTATCGGACGAAACTGTAGGAGCATGCCACGGCGTGCATGACTTGCGCTCGGTCCTATAATTGCAACCCTGGCAATTTGGAGCAAGCGAGGATGATGGTGGAGTCGCAGCCGCAAATGGCGGGTGGCACGGTAGAGAGCCGTGACGAAAGGCACCTGTTCCCGATGCTAGGCGCGACCACGATTGTACTCGTGATTGCCGCGTGCAAGCTGGTGGTGCATTGGTACGCGGGGCACAGGTATGGGTACTTCGTTGACGAGTTGTACTTCCTGGCCTGCAGCCGTCATCTCGCTTGGGGCTATGTCGATCAGCCGCCGCTGATCGCGATGATTGCCTGGGCGGTGCGGCATACGCTGGGTCAGTCGCTGCTCGCGATCCGATTTTTGCCGGCGCTCGCGGGGGCGGTGGAGATTGTGCTAACCGCGCTGATTGCGCGCGAACTCGGTGGGAGGCGCTTCGCGCAGGTACTTGCGGCGATTACCACGCTCACTGCGCCCGGCATTCTCGGGTCGGACAGCGTCTTCACGATGAATGCGTTCGAGCCGCTGTTTTGGATGACCTGCGCGTATCTCGTGATTCGCATCATCAAAACCGGAAATGAAAGGCTGTGGATTTGGTTCGGCGTGGTCGCGGGCATCGGTCTCGAGAACAAGTACTCGATGATGATCTTCGGCGCTGGGATTGTCTTCGGACTACTGCTTACGAACCAACGGAAACTGCTCGCGAATCGGTGGTTATGGATTGCCGGGGTGATCGCGTTTGTGATTTTTGCGCCGAATCTCTGGTGGAATGTTCAGCACCACTTTCCATTTCTCGAATTGCAGGCCAACATTCGACACAGCGGGCGGAACGTGCCATTGGGCTTCTTCAGTTTCTTCGGTCAGGAAATTGGTGACATGAACCCGTGGACCGCGCCCGTGTGGCTGGCAGGCCTGTGGTTTTTCTTCATCGCGGAGCAAGGGAAGAGATTTCGCGCGCTGGGCTGGGCCTGGGTGTTCACAGCGGGCGTGATCGTTACGATGAGTCCGCGCGTGTATTACCTCTACCCCGCCTTTCCGGTGCTGTTCGCCGGCGGCAGCGTCCTGTGGGAAATGTGGCTCGAGGCGCGGCGGCGAAGGTGGGTGCGAGTGGCCTACCCGGCACTGCTGATCGCGACGGGCGCGATTTCTGCTCCGTTTGCCACGCCGGTGCTGCCGGCCGAAACGTACATTCGCTACTCGCGCGCGTTGCACCTCTCGCCGCCTCCAAGTGAGACGCTCAAGCTGGGCCCCTTGCCGCAGAATTATGCGAACGAGTTTGGCTGGCCGGAAATGGTCGCGACGGTGGCGCGTGTTTACAACAGTTTGCCGCTGGATGTTCGAGCGAAGACGGCGATCCTTGCCCCCAACTATGGCGTAGCCGGCGCGATCGATCTCTTCGGGCCGAAATATGGATTGCCGTGGGCGATCAGCGGTCACCAAAACTATTTCCTCTGGGGACCGCGCGATTACACCGGCGAAAGTATGATCGTCATGGATGATAGCCAAGAGCGCCTCGAGCAACTGTTTGTAAGCGTGGAGAAGGTCGCGAGCGTGTACCACCCATACTCGATGCCGTACGAGCATTTCGACGTGTTCTATTGCCGAGGGCTCAAGCAGCCGTTGAAGGAATTGTGGCCGCAGCTGAAGCACTGGGACTGAAGAGCCCTCAGCGGGAAGGCATCTAAGCGTTAAATCCTGGGGGTGCGGGGCAAAGCCCCCGTTCGCTTCCCACTAAAAAACCGGAATTCCCGTTTTTTTCAACAAGCTGCTAATCAGGAGTTAGGCCGCCGTTGCAGAGCTATTGACCGTCGGTAATGCCTCATTTTGAATTCCTAACTGGCAGAAGGTCCCTTGACCGTCCATTGTGACGCGGAGTAAATTTCGCCACTCGGAACCCAATCGCGTCTTTCGGATTACAAGGAGGTCTTCATGAGTTCCATTGGTTTCTTCGCTGGCATTTGCGCGCTCTTGGTTTGTGGCTCAGCCGTCGCGCCATCCTCCACCCAAACTCAGTCGGCTAACGCAACGCCGCTCATCCTCGAAAAAGATGAAGGCGAACGTCGAGTGTGGAGGCCCATCGAGGGTCTCGATAGCAAACTCTCTCTCTTCATCCTCAAAGTTGATCCACATAATGGCGGTTCGTCCCATCTGGTTTTCGGAACCGAAGACATTCCGGTCGGAGGAAAAATAGACGCTCATCGGCACCCTGGGTCGGACGAAATCCTTTTCCTACAGAATGGATCAGCGAAGGTAAGTCTGGGCGACAAGACCAGGGACGTGCATGGCGGTGCCACCGTGTTCATTCCGGCCGGCACCTGGATTTCTGCCTCCAATACCGGAAAGGAAGCCATCAACGTAGTGTTTATTTTCTCCGCGCCGGGTTTTGACGAATTCATGCGGGCGGAATCCGTTCGCGAAGGAGAGAAGGCCGTTACGCTGACAAAGGCCGAGGATGCGGCGATCCTGGCGAAGCACGCCCACGCCGTGATCTACAAGGAACCTTGAATTCAGTCGCATTCACTGAGGGCTCATGCCTGATTAACGCGGTAACCGGAAAAGTGGGTACTGGAATGAACTTGTCCGGTTAGCCGACTTCCCGTTACCTATCCGCATGTCCCGATCTGGATTACTTCCGGTTGGCCGACAATCTGTCCGGAACCTTGGTCATCATTTCCCAGAAGCCCGTTTCTGGAGAGCTTCCGGTTCGGCGACCGCCGCCCGAATGAAGCGATTATTTTGGGGAGTCGTTGCCGCGCCGAAGTCCTACCGAGCCCGAGTCGGTATCGACTTATGCAGTGATTTCAACGAGGTTGCCTTCCGTGTCGCTCACCAACGCTTCGTAGTATCCGTCTCCAGTTACCCTCGGACCTCGAACTATGGCCACTCCGGCTGCGCGCATGGCAGCTACTAGACGGTCAACTGCATCGCGCGAACCCAACGAAACCGCGATGTGCGCCATTCTTGGGGCCTCACCAGGCAAGTTCATAAGTTCTAGGCGTGCTCCAGAACTTAGCGCGAGAAAGCGAGATGTGAATGGCCGTGTGCTACTTACATATTGTGGACCTATCGTAGCTCCAAACCACCGCTGGTAGAAAGCACATGCTCTCTCGAGATCAGATACCCATGCGGCTGCACGCTCGATTCGTCCGTTTGCCACAAAGATTCCTTCTTCGATTAGCTTGGCGTCGACGCGATCCACAAGTGCATCAATGTGCTTCAGCAGGGCCCCGGAAGAGGCCTGGGTGAGCGCTCGTACGAGTGAACCCCACGGTTCCGGGAGGTGAGACAAGAGGCGCTTTTCACCCGGATGCGGCTTTCGTTCTAGAGCGAACCACACGTCAAAGAAACTCGCCAGGAAAGCGGTCACGCGGTGCTGAGCGCTCACAGTGTCACCGCGATTTAGGGCGACTTCGATTTGGTGTCGATACGATGAATGGTTTCGCCGTAGCACGGGCCAGTTCTTCATCAGTACCGCACGCCTGAGCCCTTCGGGATACGGCACACGACCACGATTCTGCAGTCCCTGATACCAACCTCGCGGGTCAAGTAGTGCTTCGGAATGAACGATGTTGTACCAAAAACAGGTGGTATACCCGAGCGAAGCTTCGTGACGCGATAAAATGCGCTCGATTTGCCCCTCAATCCACTCAGGCGAACGGTACATAATATCGATGTGCGTGCCGGTGGATGGATCGCTCCACTCGTCGCCGGGTTCCCAGAAGCGATTGTCGATTTC
>Ga0210405_10002058_pt1 | contig 21524 bp, 16 predicted proteins | sample IncBWH11MmetaG_FD_155492 | JGI IMG/M metagenome (GOLD analysis project Ga0210405, IMG submission 155492) | Forest soil microbial communities from Barre Woods Harvard Forest LTER site, Petersham, Massachusetts, United States - Inc-BW-H-11-M | ecosystem: Environmental > Terrestrial > Soil >... | reverse complement strand
CATCGCGACTCCGTCGCATTAAAAAATGAAATAATCGCCACGCCCACAATCCACGCTTGACAACCCCCATAGGAGGGATGCGCTCCTGCGCGTCCGGCGCTGCACGTTCATAGAACGAACAAGCTCACAAAAAGGTAGGAATCAAGCATAAAGGGCTGCAACAGTTTTCGAACGTGCAACGCCGGTCGCGCAGGAGCGCAACCCTACCACGTCACACGCGTGGGAGCGTGTTCCAGAGATTCAACGCCGGTCGCGCAGGAGCGCAACCCTACCACGTCACACGCGTGGGAGCGTGTTCCAGAGATTCAACGCCGGTCGCGCAGGAGCGCAACCCTACCACGTCACACGCGTGGAAGCCGTTCCAGAGATTCGACGCCGGTCGCGCGGGAGCGCATCCCGCACGCATCCCGCACGTTTGACTGTCAGACCTTCACAGCGCAACTAGCGCATCGGCCCATCTCGTATTACCTTCGCCATCTTATGCCCAGGTCTGCCGAGTATCCGCAGAATGCAATCATTATTCGTGGCGCGCGTCAGAACAACCTGAAAGGGATCGATCTCGATCTGGAGCTTAACAGGTTTCATGTGATTACGGGCCCAAGCGGTAGCGGCAAATCCAGCTTAGCCTTCGATACGATCTATGCGGAAGGCCAACGCCGATATGTCGAAACTTTCAGCCCTTACACCCGCCAGTTTCTCGAGCGGATGGACAAACCGCTGGTAGACGAAATCCTCGGGATTCCGCCCGCTATTGCAATCGAACAGGCGAACCGAGTTCGTACGACTCGATCCACGGTCGGAACAATGACCGAGATTAACGATTACCTGAAACTCCTGATGCCCCGTGTTGCGCGCGCTTTCTGCCCTGAGTGTGAGCGCGAGATTGTCCTCGAAACGCCTGCGAGCATCGCGTCCGCAGTTCTAACAAATCTCAAAACCCGTGCAATCGTCGTGACGTTCGGCGTTCCGGTCCCAAACGGCACCGAACCCGCAGATTTTTTCTCCTTCCTCAATCAGCAAGGTTTCTTGCGCGTCTGGCTCAATCACGAACCCATGCGTACGGATAGCCAACCTCAGCTAAAACGGCTTCCTGCGATCGTACCCGTTATCCAGGACCGCACCACCGTCGAGGAGTCGAATTACGCGCGGTTGACTGAAGCGATTGAACAGGCTCTGAAATACGGAAAGGGTCAACTAAGCGTCGTAGCGCTGAACCCAATCGAAGAGCATCGTTTCTCCACCGGATGGCATTGTCCCTACTGCGATATTGACATTCGGCCACCGGCGCCCGGTCTATTCTCGTTCAACAATCCGCTTGGAGCTTGTCCGGCTTGCAGGGGGTTCGGACGCACGATTGGTATCGACCTGAACCGAGCTATGCCGGATCAGAGCCTGAGCATCGCCGACGGCGTAGTGAAGCCATTTCAGAGCGGTCAAATGCGCGAGTGCCAAAATGATCTGGTTTCCCGAGCATTGGATCGCCAAGTCGATATCCATTGCCCGTTCGAAGTTCTACCGAAGGGCGACCAGGAATGGGTGATCAACGGCGATCTTCGTCCTGATATGACCGCGGATGAAGTTTGGCAAAGCGGTGGTTGGTACGGGATCCGTGGTTTTTTTGATTGGATGGAATCGCGCACCTACAGGATGCATGTACGCGTCTTTCTGAGCCGCTACCGGGCGTACACCCTTTGTCCGCAATGTCATGGGACGCGGTTCAAACCGGAGACCCTGAATTTTCGGGTAGTGATCGGAGAACAGCGCCTTGCGCTGCCGACTCTGCAGCAGATGCCGGTCGGGGAATTGGCTGCTCGTCTCACACAACTGCCTATCCCTGAGAGAGATACGACGACCGAAGTGGTCCGCTCCCAGATCGTCTCCAGGCTCAACTATCTGGTCGATGTCGGACTCGGATACCTTACTTTGGACCGTGCGACTCGTTCCCTGTCCGGCGGCGAAGTGCAACGAGTTAATCTGACGACTTGTCTGGGCGCCTCTCTTGTCAACACACTCTTTGTGCTCGACGAACCCAGTGTCGGACTTCACCCGAGGGATGTCCATCGCCTGATCAGTGTGCTCCATGGCCTGCGTGCAAAAGGGAACACGCTTCTGGTCGTCGAGCACGAAGAGGCCGTGATTCGAAGTGCGGATAACCTGATCGAGATCGGACCCGGCCGCGGCGAACTCGGCGGGCAACTGGTTTATCAGGGTCCGATTGACCGCATAGAGGAAGCGTTACCGAACTCACTTACGGCAGCCTACCTTACGGGTAAAAAGCGCATTCTCCCGCCAAAGCGACGCCGAAAGCCGAAAATGTTTCTCGAAGTAGTTGGTGCTCGCGAACACAACCTGAAAAACGTCGATGCCAAATTTCCTCTCAACGTATTCTGTTGCGTCACCGGCGTTTCCGGTTCAGGAAAAAGCACATTAGTACAGGATGTTCTCTACCAGAATCTGATCCGTTTGAAAGGCGGTTCGAGCGAAGAAACACCTGGCATTTGTGACCGTATCCTTGGTGCCCATGATATCGATGAGGTCGTCCTGGTGGATCAATCTCCGCTCGCCAGATCGCCAAGATCGACACCAGCCGTCTATGTCGGAGTGTTTGATCGGATAAGGGAACTGTTCTCAACACTCCCCGAATCCAAAACAGCGGGCCTGACTCCATCGGCATTCTCGTTCAACTCAGGTACAGGCCGGTGTGAACGTTGCTCGGGCCTTGGCTACGAGAAGGTCGAGATGCAATTTCTCAGCGATCAATACATCCGATGCGGTGAATGCGATGGGAAGCGGTACCAACCGCACATCCTTGCTGTTAAGCTGCAGGGCAAATCCATTCACGATGTTCTGGAACTGACTGTAACCGAAGCAATCGCATTTTTCCGGCCCACAAAAGCAGACGAGGGGTTAGTTGAGCCGCTGGATCTTCTCAGACAAGTAGGGCTCGGCTATTTGAGACTCGGTCAACCAGTCAACGTATTATCCGGAGGAGAATCGCAGCGCCTGAAGCTCGTCGGCCACCTCGCTGAGAGCAAAAAAAACAGCCGGCACGCGCTCCTGATCTTCGACGAACCGACAACCGGCCTGCATTTCGATGATATCGCCTCTCTCTTGAGTCTTTTTCATCAACTTGTGAGTCGAGGCAACACTTTGATCGTAATTGAACACAACTTGGATGTCATCCAGTCTGCGGATTACGTCATAGATCTCGGCCCCGAAGCCGGCGCGCATGGCGGTGCAATTGTTGCCGAGGGGACGCCCGAGGAGTTGGCGAAAAACGCCGGTTCCCAAACCGGAATTTTCCTTCGAGAAAAGTTGGCAATTCGGCAGCCTCAATCGAGCGCCCGGGTCGCAGAGCTTCCCAAAGTATTCGCAAAGCCTGCGATTTCGGTTCACGGAGCGCGCCACCACAACCTTAAGAATCTCTCGCTCAGGCTACCTCACGAGAAGATCATCGTGATAACGGGCCTGAGTGGTTCTGGAAAGTCGAGCTTGGCCTTCGATATTCTTTTCGCCGAGGGTCAACGCCGCTTTCTGGATAGCATGTCGGCTTACGCGCGCCAGTTTGTCGAACAACTGGAACGTCCTGACGTGGATCACGTCGAAGGAATACCGCCAAGCGTGGCGATCGAACAGAGACTCACTCAGGGAGGCGGCAAGTCTACTGTCGCAACCCTTACCGAGATTTACCATTTCCTGCGGCTACTGTTCGCTAAGCTCGGGACACAACATTGTCCGCGGTGCGGCATTCCGGTAACCAAACAAAGCGTCGCAGCGACGCTCAGACTAGTGCAGGATTTCATCAAAAAGGCGCCTGCGACGTTGACGGCGCCGCTGGTGAAGGCGCGAAAGGGGTATCACAAAGAAGTTGCGGCCTGGGCCGAGCGCGAAGGTTACCGCGAGTTGATTGTCGACGGTAAGAGATGCGCAGTCGACGAATTCCCAAGCCTTGAACGCTACCGGGAGCATACGATTGATGTCGTCATTGCCCAACTGAAGAGCCCCGATGAGCAGGAGATCCAACAACTGGTCAAGACGGCCCTCCGGATTGGAAACGGCTCAGCCTTTTTATTGCCCGCCAAGGCCAAAGCGAAACGGGCGTCCCGAAGCTCTCTCGCGAACCAAGGGTTGGATGGCCACGTTGTCGAAGTTCAAAGGCCGAATGCTCGTCCCATTTTAAACCGCGTCGTCTTAAGTAGCGAAATGACCTGTTCAAACTGCGGAGATGCGTTTGAAGAGTTGGATCCCCGCCTCTTTTCCTTTAACTCGCCACACGGCTGGTGTCCGGTCTGTAACGGATTCGGGTACGTTCTCCCGTTCGCCATGGACGAGGAGAAAGCTGAGTCAAAGTTGGCAGCCGAGCTAATTGCAGAGCGCAGGAGCGATTCGATCGACGAAGATACCGTAGAGCAGTGCCCGGGATGTCGCGGCGCCCGTCTGAACGCAACCGCGCGCGCGGTCAAAGTGCAAGGATACACGATTGATCAAATGACTGCGGCACCTATCAATCGCGCCATCTCGCTCATCGAAACCCTTAAGTTCTCTGGCTCGAATCATACCATCGCGGCTGATATTCTGAACGAAATCAAGCAGCGGCTCTTGTTCATGCTGCAGGTCGGTCTCGAGTATCTGACGCTCGACCGATCCGCCAAGACATTGAGCGGGGGCGAGTCCCAACGAATTCGACTTGCTGCACAACTAGGCTCAAATTTGCGCGGTGTATTGTATGTCCTGGACGAACCCACCATTGGTCTACACCCTCGAGACAACGAAAGACTTCTCGATACACTGAAAGCTCTGAAAGAAAAGGGTAACACCCTGGTCGTTGTCGAACACGACGAAGAGACGATGCGACGCGCTGACCTGATTGTCGATCTGGGACCTGGCGCTGGACGCAGGGGCGGTCAGCTGGTTGCACTCGGCCCAATCCGAGAGATTAAAAAGTGCAGTAAGTCAGTGACTGGGAAGTTCCTCGTGCTGCCCTTGGCTCACCCTTTACGAGGTTCTTGGCGCCCCTTGCAGGGGGTGAATTGGCTCGAAATCAAGGGAGCGTATGCAAATAACCTGAAACACATCGACGTACGGTTCCCCATTGGGCGGCTCTCGGTCATTACCGGCGTCTCCGGCTCGGGCAAGAGCACGCTTCTGCGATCGGTTCTGCTGCCCGCGGTTCACAGTCACCTGCAGAGAGCAAAAAAGAAGAGTGGATCCGGAAATTTGGCTTGGAAAGAGGTCGCGGGGATCGAGCACCTGGGAGCCGCATTTGAAGTGGATCAATCCCCAATAGGAAAAACGTCACGATCAATCCCAGCCACCTACGTCAAGGTCTTTGATGCCATTCGGGCCTTGTATGCCCAACTCCCGGAATCACGGATCCGCGGTTACAACCCCAGCCGTTTCTCGTTTAACACTGAGGGTGGCCGCTGCGAGATTTGTGCGGGCCAGGGAGTCATCAAACTGGAAATGAATTTTCTGCCCCCCAGTTACATTCCTTGCGAAGCGTGCGGAGGTAAGAGGTTCAACCCGCAAACGCTGTCAGTCCAATTCAATGGCAAGAGCATCGGCGATATGCTCGAACTTACGATCGAAGAGGCCGCAGAATTCTTCAAGTCGCAGCCGCGGATCTATAAACCACTTGAACTCCTCGCTCAAACCGGTCTTGGATATCTCCAACTGGGCCAGCCTAGTCCAACACTTAGCGGCGGTGAGGCGCAGCGTCTAAAGCTAGTTAGTGAATTGAAGACCGGGGTTACCAGGGGCTTAAACGAGCGGCTCAGAAAAAATGTAACTCCTAAGTCCACACTCTATTTGTTGGAAGAACCGACGATCGGTTTACACACTGCTGACGTAGAACTGCTCATCGAGGTCCTGCATCGCCTGGTCGACGATGGAAATACGGTAATCCTTATCGAACATAACCTCGATGTTATCGCCGAGGCGGATTACATTCTTGATATCGGCCCCGAGGCAGGCGATGCCGGCGGAGAAGTCGTAACGGCTGGTCCTCCGGAGGAGGTTGCACGCCACAGTGTAAGCCGCACCGCCCCCTTCCTCCGGAAGATACTCGGAACGGAGAAGAATCGCCGGAGAGCGGCGTAGGGGCGGAACGTGTCGGCGTATCGGCGTAGGGGCGTGTCGGCGTTCGGCAAGTGCACTCCGACACGCCTCTCACCTCTCACCTCTCACCCCCCCTCCCCCCACCCCTCACACACCGCCTCAACCACCTCCCTCACCCCGATCGATCCCATCAACCCGTCTGCGCTCCGCACCACCCTAACGTGCTCGCCAAGTGGTGCCCAGACGGCTGGATCCGTGGCGCCGAATAACACGACCGTTGGTGTTCCGACCGCAGCCGCCAGGTGAGTTACCCCTGTGTCGTGACCAACGAAAAGCCGGCATTCATTGAGCGCTAGGGAGAGTTCCGAGAGATTCGCGTTCAAGAGGCTTCGAAGACGCCGAATACGACAACGGGAACAAAATTCACGAACGAGTTCGTTGTCCGCTTCGCCACCGACCAGTAGAAAATCGTCAAACAAGCCATCCAGACTTTCGGTCAATGCGATCCAACGATCGACTGGCCAATTCTTTATGGCAGAACCGCTGCCCAAGTGGAATCCGAGACACAACGGGTTCTTGAGGTTCGATCCGACAGACAATCTCGGGATCGGGTCGTGCAGAGTCAATCCAAGCTGGTCGAGCGCCGCGGCTAACTGGTAGACCGCATGAACTCCAGATCGTACTCGGCACGAACCTCCAATCACCTTTTTCACTCCAGCGGTAGCCAGATTTCGTGCGATTGTCATATCTGGATCAGACAAAAGGGTGATTGCCAGATCGAATGCTTCCAGCCTGCTCCGGACCATGGGCGGCATCTCCCCGGTCACGAAAAGGGGAGCGAGTTCGGCCGCATCCAATCGTTCGACTCGATCAACGAATGCTGGTGCAGCTAGCCTCGCTTGGGGATAGATGCCCCACAACTCCGTGGAAGCGTACTGATAACTGATCCGGATTTCCCGCAATAACGGGAGGGTTAGAATCAAGTCTCCAAGGGCGCCTCCCCGTAGAACGAGAATTCTCAAATTGAAATTCTAATGTTGCTGCTCGAACGCGGGCATTGTGCCCATTTGTCCGCCCTTCTCCCAGTCCGTCGGCTGATTCCAGGGAATCGAGCTTTCGGGCTTCCCAAATTGAGGAGTTCGATTCGCTTCCTTGTTCTTAGAGTCGTCGTCGGCAGCACACCCAATCAAGAACAAAGCCAAGTTCAAGACTAAAATCAGTTTCTTCATTTTGTGGCGAGTAACACTGCATCTCCTACAGCAACTTTTGTAAGATTGTCGGGGGAAGCGGAAGCAAATTCGGCGACGCAACTATTCGACTCGACCGATACAACGCGCAGTTGGGTTACCTTTTCTCCATTCTTCACCACCGTTAGCCTGGAATTAGTTGCTACTCCAGCGTCACTTCCAAGGCTGACGGTCAAGGCTTTGGCCTCCTGGTTGATCGAAAGAATACTCCCCTCCAATGGAAACGTGGCTCTGATTTTTCCTTTGTTGGCGGCGAGCCGGAATTGATTCAGTTCATCTTCGACATCTATCAGTCGCCGAGCTAGGGCTTGGCGATCCTCCTCTGCCCGCTGCTTTTGTTCCAGATTTCTGCCCGCCTCGGTCAAAGCGGCGGTCAACGCCTTGTTCTCGCTGTCACGAGCAGTAAGCTGTTCGGTCGCTTGGTTTAGCTTGGCCTTGGTAGAATTCAATTCCGCGGTGCGCGCATCTCGCTCTTGTTGGGTCAAACGCTCTTGTGTCGCGAGGCGATCTTCCGTTTGTTGCAGATTCTGCTGCAAATCCTTCAATTTCTTTCCAGTCTCGTCGCCGGCTGAACGCGATTCAATCAATTCCTGACTCAGCCAGGCAAGCTTGGCCCGGTTGAGAAAGCCCAACCCAGCCGCGCCTAAAGCGCAAAGAACCGAGACTATCAGTAAAAACCTTATCATCCCAGACTAGTGTTTTAAGTTTTGAGTTTGCGTGAGCCAACGAGCAAACACCGTCTTCAGCCTGCCTACCACGGAAAACCCAAAACCCAAAACGGACAACCCAAAACTCCAAGCCCCAAGCTCCAAATATCGATTACGGCTTTTTCGATCACAAGACCGCTGACCAAAGGCCGAGGACGAGAACGACGACGAGGACGAGAACGATTAGGGAAGCGGGAGGAAGCAAACAGGAAGGCCATCCAGTAAAATCATCTATTTACATACAGTTTTAAGGAAATGCTCGGGCGTGTTTTAGCAATGCTGACCCGATTGATCGATCGCTTTGAGACAGACGATAGCCGCAATGGTCCTCCGCTTCCCCAATCGTCCTCGTCCTCGTCGTCGTTCTCGTCCTCGACCTCTTTGCACGCGGTATCATCCGGTTGGTTCTATTCCTTCCCAAACACAGACGCGCGGGCATGCCACAAGAAAGCCGTTGCCCTTCTGTTCTAATTGGTCCATTGGAATAGAACCGTCAGGGGCTATGGATCGCCGACTTACAAACCCCGCCAGGGCAGGAATGCAGCAACGGTAGTATGCTCTTCGTTGCCGTAGTTCTCTGACGGCCTTTCCTTTGGCAGGTTGCGCTCCTGTACCGACCCACGTCTAAAACCAATCCTCAACCTCGCTGAAGCGGAGGGATCCAGAATTCTCTTCAATCGTCGTCGTCCTCGTCCTCGTCCTCGATTTAAGGAGTGAATCCGAGGACGAGGACGAGGACGATTGAAGACGGCTCACCAGGGATACTCACCCATTTGTCCGTTGCGATCGAGGAAATGCCCGTTTAATTCCGGTCCAATTCTTTTGATCGCTTCGGCCAGGGATTGCGCCGATTCCTCTGGAGAGAGTTTAGCGTCTTCACCTCCCATCTCGGTCCTTACCCACCCTGGTGAAATCGCAACCGCGGTCATCCCGGTCGGCCCGAACTCGTGAGCAATCATTCGAGTTAACATATTTAGAGCAGCCTTTGAGATCGAGTAAGCATAATAATCATGGTCGTCTTTGGTCGAAACTGAACCAAGGCCGGAAGAAACATTGAGTATGCGCGGCCGCTCGCTCTTAGCAAGCATCGGATAAAAAGCACGAATTACCCGAGCGGCGGCGAGCGTGTTGGTGTCAAAGGCCTGCCGAAACAGTTCCAGGTCGATCTTCAGAATTGATTCATTACCGTGTTCCGGCATGATCCCGGCGTTATTGACGATCACATCCAGCTTGTGGCGTCGTTTTCGGAATGCTGCTGCAGCCTCGACCACTTCTTCCTCGCGATCTACGGCGCACTTGACGAGATCGATCGCTTTGGGATGCAGAAGAGTAAGCTGTTTCAACTCACTAGACTCCTCCGGTCGCCTGCAAGCCGCGATCACGGTGTCTCCGTTCGCCACCAAGACCTTAGTGAGTGCCAATCCGATTCCACGATTCGCGCCCGTTACGAGGATTATTTCCATAAAGAGTTTTAGTGTACCAAATTCAAGTTTGGCGCATTTAGTGTCCCGTCCTCCAAATAGCATGTATTTTGTTGCGATCAAAATGGGCCGCCGGCAAGGGAACGTGTCGGCGGGTCGAAAAGCAGTCTTACGTCTCCAGACGTCGATACACCAATACGCCGACCCGCCGATCCGCCGACCCGCCGACACGTTCCTCCCAGCCGCCAGCCTACAAAACGACGTCGCTTGAATTTGATCGCAGTGTCCGATTAGCTAGGTAAAAGAAACCTTGGAAACACAGATCTCCATTCTTGCCGGTCTCCCACCACGCTCTGAGATGCTTCCCAGCGAGAATGTCGTCGTGGGCCGAGCGGCGGAGGTTGATTTGATATTGAGTCATCCTGAAGTGTCGCGGCGCCATTGCCGGATCCTGCGAGAAGGCGAGAGTTGGTTCGTCGAAGACCTCGGCAGCCAACGAGGCACTGCCGTCAATGGAAACCGCATTTCAGGTCGGACCGCTCTGAGGCCAGGCGACCAGATCCAGGTAGGACCTGTCCTTTTGGCGCTCGGCGTCAGCCATGAAGAATCGTCTACGGCACCGGAGTTGGTAAATCCCCTCGGCTCTTGCATGCACAAGGGAAAGCCGGCGGAAAGTATCTCGCTCGGTTCCGACCTGATCTTTGGACGAAGCGGCGACGTCGATGTGCTCTTGAGCGATCCGGTCGTTTCGCGGCGCCATGCGATGATCGAGTCTGGGCCGAAAGGATATCGCTTGCTCGATCTTCATAGCAAATCCGGATCGTTCGTGAACGGCAGGCGTTTTGACGAACATGATCTCGTTATCGGCGATCAGATCCAGTTCGGACCGTTTTTCTTCATCTACGACGGCAAACAGCTCACCCGCGTGCGTCGCCTTTCCGTTGGCCGGATCATTGCCATCGGTCTGATCAAGCAAGGCGACAATGGCCCGATATTGAACCGCGCAGGTTTCGTGGCGGAACCCGGTCAGTTCATCGGAATTCTCGGACCGAGCGGGGCCGGAAAGACGACCCTATTGAATGCTCTGAGCGGACTTCGCCCCGCAGAGAGTGGAAAAATTCTATTCGATCAAACAGACCTGTACAAAAACCTCGGCCAACTCCGCTCGCTCTTCGGGTATGTACCGCAAGACGATATTGTTCACTCTGATCTAACCGTCACCGAAGCGCTGACCTTCGCTGCCCGTCTCCGTTTACCCGCCGGAACACCTCGATCAGAAATTCTCAAGTTGGTTGACCACACCATTGCCAGTCTCGGGTTGTCCGACCGGGTGAATCTGAAGACAGGCCGACTATCCGGCGGCCAGCGAAAGAGGGTCAGTGTCGGAGTCGAGCTACTTAGTCGGCCGCCCCTTTTGTTTTTGGACGAACCGACTTCCGGGCTGGATCCCCTCGCGGAATTCAAACTCATGGAGTTGTTACGCCGTCTTGCTGATACGGGTTGTACGGTCGTTTGCACCACGCACGTGATGGAAAACGTTTACTTGATGGATCAGATCGCCATCATTTCGGATGGGCGCGTGGTGTTTCAAGGCGCGCCCGATGAAGCGCGTTCAAGATTCGGTGTCACGCGGCTCTCTGCGCTTTACGACGCACTGCAGGCCATCGATCCAAAAACTCTACCTTCCTTCGAGCCAGCAGTCCCCAGCGAACCAGAACAGGAAAGGCCCGCCGCGGTGCCTCTGGCAAAGAAAAAGAGGGCATTTTCGCTACCCATTCTTTTACAGCGGCAATTCGCCATCTTCCGGGCAGACGTTAAGAATTTGATCATCCTTCTCGCACAGCCGATTATCATTGGAGCTTTGGTCGCCTGGGTGGCAAGTGACCCCCAGCTGGATCAATTTTTTGCCTATATCGCTACCCTTTGGTTCGGGTGCAGCAATTCGGCGCAGGAGATTGTCCGGGAATTACCGATTTATCGGCGAGAGCGCTTGGTTGGGTTGAGCCGCTGGAGTTACCTCACAAGCAAGTTCCTATGGATGGGGGGGCTAACCGCGATTCAGTCGCTTCTTATTTACGCGACGATCACTATTGGACGCCTCGGCGCGCATGGAGTTGCTCATTGGCAAGTTATCGGATTAGTCCTGTTGGCCTTTGCCGCTACGGGCATCGGTTTGACAATGTCGGCTTTCGCCAGGAACCCGATGCAGGCGGTCATGTTGGTGCCCCTCTTACTGATCCCGCAGATACTCTTTTCCGGTTTCACTGTCTCGACCGAGGATATGACGCCGCCAGTCCTGATGCTTAGCCAGATCATGCCCAGTTTCGACTCCGAGCGGATCGCTGACGTCAGTTTTTTGATCGACCAGAAGATCTCCGGAGAACTGGCACACGATTATTCGAAAGCCTATTTCAACATAAACGACTGGTATCGATCGAGAACCGGCGAGCGACTCAAAACAGGCGTGGTTTACACCGATACACGCCCTCTCTGGGTCGCCTACTTGTCGCTCATATTGTGGACGATAGCCGGGTATATAGGATCCTTTTGGTTACTTGGAAGGAAAGAACATGAGTAACTAGCCTGCATCGCAACTCTCCGGCTACGCCGAAAAATTCCAACAGACGTGCAATTCAAGAAGTCAGAAGTTACAGGGAGTTCAGAAGTTGCAGAATGGGACGCCGGCTTTCCGCTCTGAGGATGTGATTCTTACGCTTCGATGCGATGAAGAATTCGACTCGCTAGCAGTCGATTCGCCAGGATTTGTTCCCGGCCATAGGTGTTTGCCTCCTGAACTTCTGCAACTCCTGACTTCTTGACTTCTTGACTTCTTGACTTCCTAGCCCGCAATGAGCTCGTCGCTTCGGCCTTGGCGTAATTTTTGCCGGGCAGACTAGGGCGTGGAAGTATTTCCTCCTTGATCCGGAAATCCGTAGACACGCACCACCTGGCTTTTTCCTTTCAATTGGAATTCACCAAACTCCACGAATTCGTATCCAGGGGGCAACACCGTAACAAAATCCTGCGATAGAACCAGGTTCTGGTTCAGTTCCTTCATTACTCCCTCGAGACGAAACGCCGTGTTAACTGTGTCACCAATTATGGTCGCATCTCTCATCGCCACTTGGCCAATGTTACTGCTCGAAACGCGGCCGAAATGGACCGCGATTCCAACCCGAAAAGGAGTCTCCGTGCCTGGCCACACTCGATTGGCCGCGAGTTGTAGAATCGTTAGCGCAACGTCAAGGCAAACCGCGCATTCGGTCCCCTGCTGATCCCTCGCAGGCCAATACGCGAGCAATGCGTCGCCGATATATTTATCGATTATACCTCCAGCGGATTGGACGGCATTCCCAATATCGCGAAACCAGTTTCCTATAATCTGCGCGAGTTCGCGTTCATTCAGTTTTTCCGCCATCGAACTGAAGCCCCGGATATCGCAGACAAGAATTGCCACCGACAATACCGCCTGATGCCCTTCCATACTGACTGCAGCAAGGGTTGCATCCACATTTCCTGCGGGTTCATCGTCGGGAGTTTGATCGAAGACAAGCTCGTAATTCGCGATCCTCACCCGAGCGCCCGGCTCAAGTGTAACGGGCATTACCACGCGTTGATCATTCACGAATGTACCATTCCGACTTCCCAGATCCATAATCTGATACTGGAAACCGTTATGACACCGTACGATCGCGTGCTGGCGCGAAACATGATTGCCCGGCAATGCAATGGTATTATCCGGCGTCCGACCGATCGTGGCGGTATTATTGACTGCTCGTTCGAATGGCTCTGCCCCGAGGATATTGACGCGAAACTTTGCAGGCATCTGTTTTCGGAAACAGTCGCTATGATGACATGCCACGCATCCGTTTGCCAGCGGCAATCGCGCCAGGGAAGCGTCCCTAGGACAGAAATCAGTTGACGCGCCAATCGCTATCCCCTACCATGCCGAACATTCCATCAAGAGTGGCGGAGGGACTGGCCCGACGATGCCACGGCAACCGGTTTCGCGAAATGCGAGACGACCAGGTGCCAATTCCAGGTCTGAAGAGGAATATTCAGACGAAGATGGAGAGAGCGTGAATCTTGTAACTCTCGCGACTCTTGGTGGGATGAATGAATACCTTAACCCACTTGGTTTTATGGATAAACGCCCGTTCTTTTCGCACCTTCGATGTCGGGAGTGTGGCCGTCGCTACCCCAAGGAGGCTATTCACGTCTGCGAATTCGACTTCGGCCCCCTCGAAGCAGCCTACGATTATCAAGCAGTCGGCCAGACCCTGACTCGCGAGAAAATCCTCAGTCGCCCTCCATCGATGTGGCGGTATCGCGAACTCCTTCCGATCGAGAATGAACCAACTGTCGGGCTCCAGGTCGGGTTCACTCCATTAGTTCCTGCTCGCCGGTTAGCTCAGCGCCTCGGTGTCAATGAACTCTACGTCAAGAACGATACGGTGAATTATCCCACCCTTTCTTTCAAGGATCGCGTCGTCGCCGTCGCCCTCAGTCGGGCCAAAGAATTCGGAATCGATACGGTTGCCTGCGCGTCAACTGGTAATCTGGCGAACTCGGTGGCGGCCAACGCAGCTTCCGCGGGCCTTCGAAGTTTCGTCCTGATTCCGGCAGACCTTGAGCCGAGTAAAATTCTCGGCTCTCTGGTCTTCGGGACGAACGTGATCGGCATTCAGGGCGCCTACGACCAGGTTAACCGCCTTTGTTCCGAAGTTGCTGGAAAATATCACTGGGGATTTGTGAACGTAAACCTTCGCCCTTATTACGCCGAGGGTTCAAAGACGATGGGGTTTGAGATTATCGAACAACTCGGCTGGCGCCTGCCTCGGCACACTGTGGTCTGTATGGCAAGCGGCTCTCTCTTAACAAAGATTCACAAATCCTTTAATGAGTTTTCTAAACTCGGACTCGCTGAGCCTGGCGAGTTTAGCATCTATGGCGCTCAAGCTGCCGGCTGCTCGCCAATAAGCACGGCGATCAAGAACGATACGGAGGTGGTACGGCCAGTTCCCAAACCTCAGACGATCGCGAAATCTTTGTCGATCGGTACTCCGGCCGACGGCTATTACGCGATCCGAACGATGAAGGAAACGGGTGGCACAGCCGAGGATTGCACAGACGAGGAGATCGTCGACGCAATCAAACTCCTGGCCGAAACCGAAGGCATTTTTGCTGAGACAGCAGGAGGTGTCACCGTGGCGTGCGCACTGAAACTGATCGAGAGTGGGCGCATACCACGAAACGAAAGTATAGTTCTCTGTATCACCGGACACGGCCTCAAGACTCAAGAGGCTATTGTCGACAAAGTCGGCAAGGCCAAGCTTATACGCCCAAATCTGCAAGAATTTGAAGCTCTCGTAGAGCACTCACTTCAAACAACTTAAACCTATGACAATCCCCGTTCGAATCCCCACTCCATTAAGAAAACTTACCCAGAACCAGGAGGTTGTTGAGGCCGAGGGCTCAACAATCCGTGAGCTCATCAATAGTCTGGAGAACAATTACCCCGGTTTGAAAGAGCGCATCTGTGACGAACAAGATCACATCCGCCGATTCGTTAATATCTTTCTGAACGACGAAGATATCCGTTTTCTGAAAGAATCCGAGACTCCCGTGAAATCGGGTGATGAAGTCAGCATCGTGCCCGCCATCGCAGGCGGATAGATCGCTTTTTACAGCTCCCTTTTCTCGTCCAATACTGGTTGCCGCTGCCGGGCCTTCCGACCGTTCGTAATGTTTCGATATTGCGCATCGTACGCTTTTGTGTCTTGCCTGGCGCTTAATATTCTCTCAGGCAGCGGATACTGCGGGCAGAAATTTGTCGTCGTCCAAGCAATACGAGGCGACCAAAACCACCTCTTCGTGCCCGTATCTATCAATAATCAAAACAAATCTTGGTGGTTGGTCGATACCGGAGCTCCCCTTTCGACGATCACTGAGTCTGCGGCTAAGAAGGCGTCTCTCCAAGGACCGGAGATCGCATCAAAGATCCCGACCTCGGTCAAAGTGGAAGGTCAGGATCATCAAATCGTCATTGCTCATAGAATGGTGGCAGAAGGTTTCGATTTCGGGGAACAACCTCTGGTAGTTCTTCGACTCGATGGACTTGAGCACGAGCGCATGCAACGGTCGCCGGAATCATTTAAGAACGGCGGCATCCTGGGACTTCCAATTCTTAAGAGATATGGCGCCCTGATCAACTGCCGAACGAGGCAAATATTTTTAAATGGCGGCGGTGGTCCCTTACCCGTGCGGCGGAAAGCCTATGAGCAGATGGGGTTCACCTACGTTCCGATCAAGATCACCTCGGCGAACCATCTTGAAGCGGTAGGCACGATCGGCACCGGAGAGTATAGCTTTCTCATTGACACCGGAGCACCTGATACTCTGATCATGGCCTCGATTCGGCAAAGAGAAAAAGTCTCCTTCTATAACGAAAGGGCAAGGTTAGTGGGGATTCACGATTTTAAAAATCCGAGCATCACCAGCGGTTTGCTTCCCAGTTTCCGCCTTGGAGATCACGACCTGAGCAACTCATTCGTCGGGTTCGCGAATCTCAACCTCCACCAGAGTGAATTTAGCCGTCCCTTTGGCGGTATCATCGGAGCCGAGGTCCTTTGGGACCAGCGGGCTATCATCGATGTTGGCAACCGTGCACTTTATCTGAAGACCGATCGGCAAGAACGAAAACGTAGCTGAGGCTAGCCCGCAAAAATCACGCAAAAACCGAGGCGACGAGCTCATTGCGGGCTAGGAAGTCAAGAAGTCAGGAGTTCAGGAGTTGCAGAAGTTCAGGAGGCAAACACCTATGGCCGAGAGCAAATCCTGGCGAATCGACTGCTAGCGAGTCGAATTCTTCATCGCATCGAAGCGGAAGAATCACATCCTCAGAGCGGAAAGCCGGCGTGCCATTCTGCAACTCCTGAACTCCTGTAACCTCTGACTTCTTGAATTGCACGTCTGTTGGAATTTTCCGGCGTAGCCGGAGCGTTCCGCTGCCTCAGCCTGCATCGCTCACAAATCTCCAAAGATTTGTGAGCGATGCAGGCTAATGCGGGCTCAAAAAGAATGCAGGGTCGAACTGTTTGGGTAACTCGACATGAAAAGTTGTGCCTTTGCCGGTTTCGCTCTCGAGCCAGATTCGTCCGCCATGCGCAACGACTGTTGATTTTGCGATCGCCATGCCGAGACCGGTCCCATGCTCCTTCCCATAAGTCACGAACGGCTCGAATATTCTACCTCGGATCAATTCAGGGATGCCTGGTCCATTATCGGAGATGGAAATGTTCAACTGCGATCCAGCATCACGAATGTGGATCGTGATCGTTCCTTCATCCCCAAGAGCCTCCTTTGCATTCTTGATGATATTCGCAAGACAACGAGCCATGCGCATCTCATCCAACGTCAACTGGCCGATCTCATCGATCCGGATAACAAGTCGTATCTGACTATTTCGGATTTGGCCAAGGATCTCTTCCTCCAACAGTTCAAGTAACCGCCTGACTGAAGTCAAGCGGGGCCGCAAATTTACCTTCCCTCGAGCAAATCCGAGAAGCTCTTCGCTCATCTCGACCATTCGCAACGCAGACGCGTGAATGATTTCGGCCAACTGCCGCACAGACTCCGATGGCGCCGTCTTTTCTAGATAATCGACCGAGGACAAAATCGCCGACATCGGGTTCTTCAGGTCATGAACTATCGAACTGACCATCGACCCAAGAATCGTTAGCCGCTCGCTTTGCAAAAGCTGCTCGATATATCGCGCATTCGTAAAGCGGAGACGCTCGACTACCACCCGTGTGAACGTCAACGGGAGCGTGTCGGGAGCGCTATGCAGTAGCCGCGTAAAAGCCTTGTGATCGACCTCGCCGACCAGCGTCGGCTCTAAAGCAATCGCACGCGCCGAACGTGGTCCGCGATCGATCACCGCCAACTCTCCAAAGAAATCATTTGGCTCAATGGTAGCTAGAGTCTCCTGCAGCCCTTGCCGCCCGGTCTTCGAAATTTCCACCAGACCACGTCCTACAAGCATAAGCGTCGACCCAGCCGTGCCTTCGTCAAAAATTACGTCGCCGGGTTGATATTCGATCTCCTGGATCTCAACCGAACGGAGCGTCTCCGGTCCTAGCCCTTCAAAGAGCCGATTGGATAGAAATGCTTCGTTCATGACTGGTAATCCTAAAGTCGACAATTCCATTCTGCAGCTGCGTATTTTTCTTTTGCGATGCGTGCTGCTTTTTCCATCGTCACGTCAGAAAGGGTAAAGACGTCGACTTGCTCGCCCAGCGCGCCGGCCAGCATCTCACAAAAACGTTCCGGTACCTTTAGACGCTGAATGCTCCCCTGAAGTAACAAGCCTTTTCGGGTGCGACGGATTGCAGCTCCGGCGATTTTTGCCCCTTGAAGTTTCAAGTCAAACTCAACTGCTTTCTCGAAACACGCGCCCGACCGCACCAGATCGGGGTGTAGCGCCATTTCGACCGCGTAGCCGTTTGTTCGCAGGAGATGTTCAACCGCCAGGTGAACAAACCGATAAATTTCGCCAGTCGCCGGGACACTTCTCCCACCCGGAAGGACTAGCGAATAGGTAAAGTCTTCGCCGTGCTCCACTATTCCTCCCCCTGTCCAGCGGCGTACAAGATCTCGCTCGGGATATTGTGAAACCACCGCCTTCCAAGCGCTGAAATATCCAAAGGAGACGGAGGGACGAATCCAGCTGTAGGATCTCAAAATGGGATAGTCCGCCGTGGAAAGCAGCACTTCGTCGACGGCCATGTTTTCCGCCGCCGATCTTGGTTGGTTTTCCTCAATCAAGCGTAGCTTCTCAAACTTCATCGCGTCTTCTTCTCCGTTGCTTTCACCCGTCCGGTCCGTTAGCTTCAAATTTCCTATGGCAAAGGTTGTTCTCGGCAAAGGACTTGGTGCGTTGATTAGTGCCAACAAAGCAGCCCACACGGTAGAACCGTGGGAACGCGTCGAACGGGTCGCATTGTCCGAAATCATGCCCAGCCCGTTGCAACCCAGAAAGATTTTTCGATCGGACCAACTTCAGGAACTCGTCGAATCCATCCGCGAACACGGAATAATCCAACCGCTGATCGTTCGTAAGATCGAGGGCAAATTTGAACTCATCGCAGGGGAGCGGCGTTGGAGAGCCGCCAACCAGCTTGGCTTGAAAGAAGCGCCCGTCATTGTACGCCAGGCTTCGGATCGGGACGTGCTCGAGTTGGCGTTGATCGAGAACCTGCAGCGTGAAGACCTGAATCCGATCGAGGAGGCTCACGCATACCAGCGACTCGGGCAGGATTTTTCTCTCCGGCAAGAGGACATTGCACAACGCGTCGGCAAAAGCCGATCGGTCGTTGCAAATTCGTTGCGCTTGCTCGATCTGCATTCTCAAGTGCAAAGCTACCTCACCCAGGGGCGCCTGACCGTAGGCCACGCTAAAGTTTTACTCGCGCTGCAAAATCCAGATGAACACCTAAAGGTAGCCGAGCTCGTAATTCGACAATCTGCTACCGTCCGGATGACCGAAAGGCTCGTCGCGGCACAGCTAGCCTGCCAGGGACTCACCAAAAGTGGAAAAACAGGGGTACGGCCGAGCCACGAAGGCTCAGCGGGAGTGCACCGAGCAGTCAGCCATTTGGAAAACCGCTTGCGTGAACGGCTTGCCACGCATGTCACTATTCAGCATGGGGAGAAAAAGGGCAGGATTGAGATCCAATACTATGGTAACGACGATCTCGAACGAATTCTCTCTCTTCTAGGAGTTTCGGCTCAGTGAGAAGTGTGGGAGCCGGCGGACACGGCAACTACCGCGTCTCGAAAGACCGCATCAGCGCTCGTTCTGCGTTCGGAATAGCTTGGCTATTCAGCCTGTTTTTTTTTGTCTCCAGTTGCAAGCCCGGCAACACCCCACCCGCCGCTAACTCCCAAGTGACACCAGTAGATCCAAACCAGGCGCGGCTTCCTGTCTCAAGCGACCTGCCACCGCGCCGGGAAAAAATTTGGACCGATTTCGACGGTACCCTGGCCTTGGCGGAAGCGAGGGTTTTGACCGATTTCGGCACCCGACCATCCGGCACCGAAGCGAATAAGCAGGTTCGGCTGCACCTGATCGATCGCTTAGCCAAGCTCGGCTGGCAGACGACAGAGCAGCGATTCACCCAGCATGCATCAGACCGTAACGATATCGAATTCTGTAATATAGTCGCACGCTTTACCCGGTTCCCAGCTTCACCCAAAAGAATTCTGATCGGTGCTCACTTCGATACGCCGCGGGTGCGGGAATTTCGAGACGTCGGAGCCTCCGATGGCGCAGCGAACACCGCCATTTTGATAGAACTCGCGCGAGTTCTGGCCCTTGATCCCCAGTTAGCTGGGCATATAGAACTTCTTTTTCTTGATGGCGATGCGCCCTTTCAAGAGCTCGACATGAACGACGGCCTATTCGGAAGCCGCTTTTACATTCAAATGCTGCGTATTAATCAGCATGCCGGTGATATCGATGCCGCCATCCTTCTAGGCAACGTCGGGAGTGCGAATCTCAATCTTGCGCCAAACAGCGACCCCAAATTGGCGAGTGCGCTGAAGACCGCCGCGGGCGTTCTCGGAGTAAAACTCGAGCCGGCAAACCGTTCACTTCTCGCGGATCACGTGCCGTTCGCCCGGGCGGGGATCCCTAGCACCACCCTCCTCGATGCCGAGTCACCTTTCTTGAACACCGCTGATGACACAGTCGAGCGATTAGATGCTGATTCCCTCGCCAGAACCGGTAATTTGATCCTGTATTTCGTCGCCACGACGACAACGGTCCAATGAGCTCAACATCAATGATTTTATATGTGAAGCCCGGTTGTCCCTGGTGTCGCATCGCGGAGGAGTACCTGAATAAACGCGGATACAAGTATGAACGTACGGACGTTTGCGTAGATCCTGCGGCGTTTACCGAGCTTAAGCGTATCTCGGGCCAGTCATACGCGCCGACGCTTGCCGTCGGAAATTTGGTGCTGCCCGATTTCGGGCCCGATGAGCTTGAAGATTTTCTAAAGCGGCATAACATCCTGCCGTAGCCATCCTGGCTTAGCATGCTCTCTTCCATTCTTCTAGTTTTAGGGATCGCCGTCCTCGGGATGGCGTTTCGCACCTTCGACCAACCGGTTGCCCAACGGCTGAGTGTCCTCTGCGTCTTAGTTGTCTCGTTTTTAATCGGATACTTGCCGTCTGGAAGCTGGGTTGCTGGCCTCGCGATTGCTTCGCTCTGGATCTTCCTGCCCTGGCTCGAGATTCTGACTAAGATCCGAACGTTACGCATGCCCGTTGAGCGGGAGCTTGAGCACAAGAGTCCGCCCGGGCGCGATTTGTTCCCGAACTTAGACGATTTGACGGAGGAGATCGAGCAGGTCGGCTTCGAACTAATCACTGACCTCGGATGCGACTGGGACGCGCAACGTCAGTTTCTCCGGCTATTTCACCGATCCAGTGACCAGACTCAGGTCGCTGTTTGTCTAATTGATCAGGGAAGTATCGCCTTTTATTACATCAGCCTCATGACACGGTCTGTCGACGGCCAGGTCTTTACGACATGGAATTATCCGTTCGCCTACGCGCTAAAGTTCTCGCCGCAAACCCACATCCAACGCGTTCGGCCGACCGTTTCATTCCATGCAATGTGTGGCGCACATCGTACTTTGCTTGCAAGGAACAAAGTTGCCGCAGACAAAATTCTAAAACTTGATCCCAAACAAATCCAGGCACTGTTGCAGGAAGATCTGACCGCGCAGATCACTCACAACGTGAGAGCCGGACTCCTGGCGCCGGTCGACGAACAAAAGGTTCGCTACACCTGGCGCGGAATGTTCTACATTTGGTTCAGGTTTCTTTGGGATTTCGTGCGGTTGTGATTCTTACAGAAGAAAACCGAAGAGAATTGAACAGAAGGCAGCAAAGGAAGCAAAGGTTTGAGTGAGACTAGGGGCGGCCAAAGTTCGCTCCAGAGTAGAAATTACAGTTTTGCTTTCAGTGGGCCGCACCCACGTAAGTCGACGCTCACAACGAATCTACCGAATAATCAGGCTGGA
>Ga0210405_10002057_pt1 | contig 21536 bp, 15 predicted proteins | sample IncBWH11MmetaG_FD_155492 | JGI IMG/M metagenome (GOLD analysis project Ga0210405, IMG submission 155492) | Forest soil microbial communities from Barre Woods Harvard Forest LTER site, Petersham, Massachusetts, United States - Inc-BW-H-11-M | ecosystem: Environmental > Terrestrial > Soil >... | reverse complement strand
CCGTCGCCGCCATTTCCGCGCGCCCCGCCGCCACCTCCGCCACCGAGAGTATTGGGGGCGTTCCCACCATTGCCGCCGAGGCCGCCGCCACCGCCACCACCACCATAGTTGCCACCACCGTTTCCGCCGGTGGCGACGTTGCTCTCAAAAGTGCTGTTCTCTACCGTCAGCCCCCCGGATTGGACGTAGACTGCACCGCCGGCACCGAGACCTCCTCCGCCGCCGTCTGTGCCATTACCTCCCTTCGCGTAGAAACCCGTAATATGGACATTTTGCAGCGTGAGATTCCCGGTGCCAGACGAAACGCCATTAGGTGTAGTGATCGTGGCCGGCCCGACAGCGAAAAGCCGGGCATGCCCCGCACCGGCCCATTGCAAAGTCGCGCCGTAGCCCTGGATGGTGATGTTCGAGTTGATGATCGGCGTGGCCGTTGGCCCGTAAGGATTGTGGGCGTCCCAGCTTGTGTCCGTGAGCAACTGGAAGGTCGGAGGAATTGCGCCGGTGGGCAGGATGATTGTGTCGTTGCCGCTGCCAATCTCGCATCCGGTGGTAATGAAATGATCGGGAATGGTGTAGTCGATGGCGATGCCATGGATGCCATCGAGCGTGTCGTGCAAGGTGGAGGAATAAATCGCCTCCTTCAACGAGCAGCCGCCTGTGGTGCTTACCTTGTCAGTGAGAGTCGTGACGTAAATTACGTTCGCCGAACCGGGCTGGCAGAACGCGAGTAGGAAAATCGCGATGCCAACTAGAACAATAATTTGACGAAAGCCGCGGGGCTGGGGCACGGCAACCTCCTGCTCGAAGCACGTTGAGGGATGAATGATCCCTTGTGAAGCTTTCTGGACCGTCGAGAAAGACGCCGAACGCGGAAGGCGACCGGAACTCTCTTTTGGATCTCTATCTATAGAATCGGAAACGGGGAGCAAAACACGACAGCAGGCTTCACAAAATTACCGAGGAATTTTGTATGCAGATTGGAGTTCCCTCCGATTTGCGCGAACCAGGGCAATGCTGGGGTAACCGGGACCTGGCTGGCGGCGTAGCAAACGAAGGACGCGCTTGTACAGTGCGTCAGATTCTCCGAGCTTGCCGCGGCGCGCGCAAACTACCGCGAGGTTGTTCAGGACGCTGGCAAGACGTGAATGCTTGCGCCCGAGTACATTTTCAAGCGCACAGAGGGCGTGGCGAAGTGCTCTTTCCGCTGCACGGAAACGGCCGTCTCGCGCATACAAGGCGCCGAGATTCGCGAGCGCTGCTGCCGTTTCGCAGTGGTGTTCACCGAACCTGCGGTGATAAGCACGCAGGACAGCACGCAGAATTCCCTTCGCCTCGCGCAATCGTCCGAGGTCAACCAGAATGGCAGCGAGGGCCGCTCGATCCTTAACTATAGCTAAGGGATCTGTCGCGGAGAGCGCATTGCGTAGCCGCAGACCTCGTTGTGCGTACACTAACGCTCGCGCATATCGGCCGCGCGCATGTTCGAGCCCGGCAAGATTGTGGCAAAGTGTCGCGCGAAACTCTCCTGCACGCGGATTCTTGCGCGAGATTAGGGCGCCGGCGCGGCGATACAGCTTCTCGGAACGCTCGAACCGGCCCGCATATTTCAAGAGGACGCCGAAATCATTCCATAGCGCCGCAACGAAAAGCCGGCTCGAACCCGAGCATCCCGCGGCGAGCGAAATCGCACGCCGGAAGAGAACCGCAGCTCGGGCATATTTTCCGCGCGACGTCAGCCGAAGCGCCTGAGCGTGAAGCGCTTCGGCCGATTGCGGAGCGCGGTGATTCTCGCGCTGCTGCTGACGCACGGAGCCGAACCGGCGCGATTTCCTGTGTTCCGCTCCGCGCAACGGGTTGGCCGCGGAACGGGCCGGCGCCATACTACGCGCGCAAGGCGATTTCGTTGTGGTTGACTGCGATCCTTGGAGACTTATTAGGTTGCACAGGCTTGGGAGTCTGGAGCTTCTTTTTCGCTGCCATTTTAGTTTCCTCCACTGATTTGCCTTCCGAGAGAACTGCCGAACGCGGATGGCGACCGGAGCTCTCTTTTTTGGGCCTCTACCTATGAAATCGGAAACGGCAGGAAAAAGACGACACAGCGTAAGAATATTTTGCTACGGAAGCTCGCCCGTAATGAGTTGGGAAGAAGGCTGTTTGTTCGCCAGGCCGGGTGGCGCCGCCGAATTGCGAGTCATCGGCGGAGCACTGCGACGCCAGATCTGGCGCAGGGACTGGCGAATCAGGAAGTTCCCGTTGGGTAGCTTGGTCTTCCAATGGCTGAATAACTCCGCCCGCTGTTTTTCGAGTTGGAGCGCGTCGTTAGCGCGTCCGGCGCGGCGCAGGAGAATTGCAAGCCCGGTCCAAGCGCGGGCGATGCAGGTCGCATCGCGAAGATCGTTCTCTACGTCAGGTTTCCAGGCCATGAGCTTCGCTGAGAGCTCCTGATACGCTGCAACCGCTTTGACGATTTGGCCTGTCTCCGCGTAATCGTCCGCTTGGGCCCGCAACGCGTCTTCGGCCTCGCTCATCGGCGCGACTTGATCCGCCGGGTAGACGTGCAGGTCGCGCAGAAGCTGGAACGCATCTTTGATGCGTCGCTCGGCATCCTCACCGCGCCCGGTCCAGCGGGCAGGATAAGATGAGACAGCGAGCAATTCTGCCTCAACCAATTGAGAGCTGTCATTCGGCTTTACTTCTCTGAGGCGGCCCAGTGCGTGGTCGTAGACCGTTAGAGCCTTGCGGGGATCTTCGTGCCGCAAAATATTGGCAAACTGGACGCTCGTAGCAGCCAGGAGAAACCGGCTCAGATAGTCGCTGGCATCCTTGCTGGCCAGGTCCTCGCCGGTTTCCATTCCTCGCTCGATCAGCCCCAGTGCCTGGTGATATCGCCCAAGGCTTGGCTCTGCGTCCGCTTTCCCCAGGATCAAGCCTTCGGTCAACAGGGCGTTCGCCAAATTAACGCGCAATGACGCGTGACCGGTCGCGGCCTGGAGTTGTTGCAGATCAACTTCCCTTTTCGCATCCCTGAGTGCGCCATCGAGGTCACCCGTTTGCCAGCGAGCAAGCACTAACGTTCCCATGACACTGCCTTCCACCCGGCGGGCGGATGGAACGGGTTGCACGATTTCCAAGGCCCGGTTGGCAGCGCGTACGGCTTTGTCAAAATGCCGGGTGTCGGCATACGCCTTGGCGACGTTTTGTTCGAAATACCCCATGCTGTAAACCTCGTGCGGGGTAAAGGGGCCACCAAGATGCGTAAAACGTTCGACCAAATCGCTGGTGTTGTTCGCCCACAAAAGCATTTCCTCGTAGCGCTCCTGAAAGCTGGCTAGTTCCATCCGATCGTGCGCGATCGTGGTTGCGATGAAAAGCCCTCGCTGGTTCACCGGATCTCGCGCGAGAACGGCGTCTACAAATTGCTGTGCTTTGTCCAGGCTGACTTTTGCTGCCGCAAACTGCCCCAAATTGGGTGAAGTCGGATCACCTTGAACGTGCGCGACTCGTACATAGGCGTAGGCAGTTTCCAGTGCGAGGTCCTTGTCGCCGCGAACGTCACCACCGAGCGAAGTCAGGTATTGCAGCGAATCGGAAACGATCTGCATTCGGATATTCGTCGACCCGGGCAGACCTCGAATGTCATTGTCGAGTGCTATGAACTTGTTGGCCAGTTGGCGGACCTGGGCGAACCGTTGTTCGGCGGCCTTCCGCTCGCGATTGGCGATATAGAGCCCGGCGGAAAGGCTGCCGATCACAAGCACAACAGCGGCGGTCGTAGCCGTCAGGAGCGTCCGGTTGCGGCGCACGAACTTGGCGGCGTGATACGCGAGGGTATCCGGGCGGGCGCTAATCGGCTGCTGCCCGAGAAATCGCCGCAGATCCTCGGCAAGAGCCCCTACCGACGCGTAGCGTTCCTGCGGGTTTTTCTTGAGCGCCTTGCCCAGGATCGTGTCCAGATCGCCCCGGAAAGTGCGCCGCAGTTTTTCTGGCGACGCGCGCCGCTTCCTCGCTGACTCTTCGTCCCGCGCGTCTACCGCCTCCGAAGGCCGCGCCGATTCCTTCCCGGTGATCGCCAGCAGGAGATCAGCCGGTGAGTGTGGAGCTGGCCCCGTCGGATGCTGTCCCGTCAGCAGCAAATAAAGCAGCACTCCCAGCGAATAAACGTCAGTCGCCGTTGTAATTTTGCCGCCACTCACCTGTTCTGGGGCTGCGAACAGAGGAGTCATGGCACCGCCTGCTTCGAGCGTGAGTTGCGTTGCTGCGCTGGGATTGGTTTCATCCGCGAGCAGCTTGGCGATTCCAAAGTCAAGAAGCTTGACGTTACCCCGGTCCGTCACGAGCACATTGGACGGCTTGATGTCGCGATGGACCACCAGATTCGCGTGAGCTTGCGCAACGGCATCGAGGACATGCAGGAAAAGATCGATTCGCGCTTCCACCCCGAGCGTGTGCTGATCGCAAAAGTCGTCGATCTGCCTTCCCTTGACGTATTCAAGGACCAGGTATGGCTCGCCGTGGGTCGTCACCCCGGCGTCGACCAGTTCCGCGATGTTCGGGTGCGCCAATTGACCAAGAATTCTGCCTTCGCGCTTGAACCTCTGGGCTGACCCTTGGGAAGCAACCGCAAGACGCAGAAACTTCACAGCAACCTGGCGCTCGAACCGGCCATCGATGCGCTCGGCCAGCCAGACACTGCTCATTCCGCCTTCGCCAATATGCGAGATGAGCCTGTATGGGCCGAGCGCCTCCCCTGATAAACAATCCTTCGCGGGCCGCGGCGGCTCTTGCTCGAGGAAATGTTCCTGCGCGAGCGTGCGATGCTCCTCGAGGAGTTTTTCAAGCAGGCCGGCCAAATCCGATCTTTGCTCGCGGAAATCCGTCAGCCAGGTTGTGCGCTCTTCATCTGACAAGGAGAGCGCATGATCCAGAAAGGGGCTTACCTCTCGCCATTCGCCAGGCGTAAGCGTCGGCACAGTTGGTCAACTCTCCAGGGCTCTTCTCAGAGTGCTATGCAAGTAGATGCGTGCTTTCTCCCATTGGCGCTGGATGGTTCGTTCGGAGACATCTCTGGTGGCAGCGATTTCGGCAAATGAAAAACCGCAGAAGAACTTCAGATCAACGATTTCGGCCAATGCCGGCTCAGCCTTGGCCAGTTCGTCGAGCGCCTGACTGATCTCGTCAAGCTTGCTTTCATCCAGGCCGTTTTCGATCCCGGTTTCGAGCGAGGTAATTTCGAATTGGCCGCCGCGCTTCTGAGCCTGGCGGCTCCTGGCGTGATCAATAATCAGGCCGCGCATGACCCGAGCGGCATACCCCATGAACCTGTTGCGATCCGGGAAGGAGGTGCCCTCTCTTCCGGCCATTTCGATATATGCCTTGTGCAGGAGCGTTGTGGCGCTCAGCGTCATGGGCGCGCCGTGTCGCGCTAGTTCATGCAGCGCGATTCGCCGCAATTCAGCGTAAAGAGCGCTAAACAGCGCGTCTGCAGCCGGCCTGCTCCCGCCTTCGGCTGCTTGCATTAACGCCACGAGGCTGGAGCCATTCCCCAAGACAGTCCTCGCAATTGGGAATTTCCCGGACAAGGGATCGAGATAGAATTGTCGCGCATTCTACCTCAAAACTCCTGAGAACACCCGTTCCCAGGCGAGACCTCTATGGGGATTCAAGAGCGCCTACCGATGACACCACCGCCGTCACCAGCCGGTAATCTCCCAGACCCCCGCTTGCGTTCGGGCGTTAGGCTTTCAACCCACTACCCCAACTTCGCTCACGCCACATGAGGCTTGGCTAGAAAAGGGACAACTCGCTAAAAGCGGTGACTTATCAGGCCTTACGACCAGAGCCGAATTTCATTGAAGGTGAAGAGTACCAGAGGTGATCAGCTTCCGGCCCTCCAGATAGAAACGCACGGACAGGTCGCGCTCTAGAATGGGGTCCGCTACCTAGAAGAATTCGTCTTGCAGCGGACTGGCGAGCGCCTCGTCGCGGGTCAGGGGAATTTCAACCTGTTTGAAGTCTAGGTGCCGCGATTTCTCTCCCTCCTCGATGTGCGTGTTGAATGCTGGGTCGGAAGGTCTAACAGTTGGCTCAATCCAATGGCGCTCGGTCAGGGCATCGACTGTGAGCGAAGCGTTGAACTCAATCACGATCCGGAGGCGGCAGCGGGCGGGTCGTTCACCCCGCAGAACTAAAAGTTACGCAAACCTGCTCGTCGTGAACGATCGCAGCGGCACCTGACCCGAATGTTGCACGCACGGTAACAATAGACGTCTGCGACCTCGTAGTGGTCGACGGCGAAGCGACACATGAACTGAGTAAACCAATTGCGCAAATCAAAATACACGCGTCGATCACATAGGCGCGTCGGTTTGAAACTCCGAGAAACAAGAAGCTGAGTGCGAGAAATGAAAAGGAAAAGAAAACGAGCGTCGATCCTGACTGCTCGGCGATGTCCGCAGAATTCCGTATCGTAAGCGTAGCCGTAGCGTCGCCTTTGGCGAAACTGGGAGAAAATTCGCACGTGTAACCCGGTGGAATACCGGCCGCACAGTTAAGCTGGGCAGTCCCTGCAAACCCGGCCGACGAGATAATCGAAATCCCCAAGGTGCCCTTGCCGGATGGCCCGATGTTCAGGGAATTTGATCCGACAACCAGGTCGAATCCTGGCCCAGCGGAGGGCCAAACGTCGATGAGCGTCGGAGAGACCGACGGCGCGAGCGTATTCACGGCAGCGAAGCTGGCTGTCAAATCGTGGTTGCCGCTCGATAGCAGACCGATAAGCAGCGACGCGATTCCATTCGGACCTACCGTTGCGGTCCCGAGAATCGCTCCGCTGTCCATGAACGTGACTTGTGCCCCGGTGATGGCGTCTGGTGCGGCAACGAATGCCGACAGTAGCGTTCCGGAGGGCGAAGCTGTTTCGGAGACGGTAAGGGCAACGAAGACGGGAAGCAAATTCGCCGGCGCATTCGACACCGTGACAGTCTGCGAGGCAGACGTGCTAGCAGCAAACGGTCCGTTCGCATTAAAAGCCGCGGTGAACGTGTGCGTTCCGGCGCTCAAGGAAGCGGTGCTGTACGTTGCGGTGCCGTTGGATTGCAGCCCCGAAGTTCCGAGGTACGTGGAGCCATCAAAAAACGACGCGCCGCCAAAGGGTACGCCCGAGGTGGAGGAAACCTGTGCGGTGAGCGTGATTACGGCCCCAGCGGTAGGAGAGCCGGGAGAAGCGGAGATTGTGGTGGTGGTGGAATCCGCATTCACTTTGACACTGACGGCAGCCGAAGTACTCGCCGAGAAGACGGCTGCGGTGTACGACTGATCCGTGTTTGTGAAGCCGGGCTGAGTATAGCCGTCGTACGTCGCGGTCAACGAATGGGTTCCTGCTGCCAGGAGAGAATCGTCGTAGTAGGCGACGCCGCTGGAGTTCACGATTGCAGCGCCGATTACATTGGCACCGTCGTAAAAGGTGATCTCGCCCGCAGGCACGGCGGGGTTACTGCTGACCGTGGCCATGAGCCGGACGGTCTGACTTGCCAGTATGGCGCTGGGTGCGGCGGTTAGCGCGGTGGTAGTGGAATAGGTGGGCGGATTAACGAGATGCTCCTCGGAGAAGCTACTGGGCGCGTAGGTTTTGTCGCCGCTGTACTCCGCGAGAATGGCGTGCAATGTAGGAATCAACTGGTTGGCGTAAACATAATGGGCCGAGCCGTTGGCTAGCGAGACAGTGGTGAGTAAGACGCCGTCAACACTAAAGCTGACCGAACCGGTGGGAACGGGGGCGCTTGAGCCTGAGAGCGCGAGCGAAAGCGTAATCGCCTGATTGAAAACGGAGGGCTCCGGTGAGACCGAAAATATTCCCGAGACTGGCGCGCCACCGCCCGCGGGGCCGTTTTCTTGATTCAAGAGAACGGTGACGGTTGTGCCGCCGGGATTCGCGACGACAATGTCCGGAAGGCCGTCTCCATTCACGTCGGCGACGTTGATAGCCGAGACTTGTCCGCCGGCGACGTAGTCCACTTCGGCGGCAAAAGTGCGACTGCCCTGATTGAGCAGAACCGCGACGCCGCTGCCATCGGTCATCACGAGGTCGGGTTTTTTGTCGCCGTTCAGGTCCGCGACTACCACCTGCGAATAACGATGCGACACGGGGATAAAAACCGGAGACTGGAAGGTTCCATCGCCATTTCCGTAGAAGATCGCTAGCGGGCCGAAATTCGCGGCGGCGTTCGGGTCTGGAGCGAGGACGATGTCGGCATTGCCGTCGCCATCTACGTCGGCAACGGCTGCCACAACGTCGCTGGCGATTTGCGATTCTTCGAAGGAAGTGCCGAAGGTGAATGTGCCGTCACCTTTGCCGAGCCAAATTTCCATGTGGTCGTAATAGTTCAAAACGAGGTCGGGAATTCCGTCATTGTTCACGTCTCCGGCGTTGTACAGGCCGGAATCCAAGGGGAGCCGGAGAGGTGTCGAAACCGAAGTAAATGAATCACCGGTTTGACCCAGGGATACGATGATCGCGTCGCCATCAATGTAGGCCATATCCGCGCGGCCATCTTTATTGAAGTCCGCGACGACGGGCGCGCCGTTCGAGACGGGCACTGGCGTGGAGAAATTGCCGTTGCCTTCTCCGAAAGTGACCAGGATTGAAGAGTTGGGTGGAAGAATGGAGGCAGGGCCGGTAGCCAGGTCCATCTTTTTATCGCCGTTGAAGTCTGCTGCGACGAGGGAGGCATTCGGAGTTTGCGAGCCGTAAGTTGAGTTTTGATCCGACTTGAGAATGAAAGTACCGGTGCCGCTGCCGAGGAGCACTCGCGGAAACGTGGCGGCGACGCTGACAGCAATATCAGAGAAGCCGTCCGAATTAAAATCGGCGACGGCCGTGGCGCCTACCGTATCGCCTATTTCGAAGTAATCCGCGCTGGCGAATGCGCCGCTGCCGTTTCCGATAAGGATTGCGATGCCCCCTTCCACGGGCATTGCGAGATCGAGCTTACCGTCCGCGTTGAAATCGGCGGCGACGGGCTTGGCGAGGCTGATATAAACGGTGGATGGTCCGCCGGAGACTGACTTCTGGGCTGACCCGAAGGTGAGGCCTCCCTGCCCTAACTGAATTCCGACGCCGGTGGCGTTGGTAAACGTCAGATCGGCAATACCGTCGCCGTTGAAATCGCCCACCAATACGAGCGGATCGGTAGTGGTTACAGAGCTGATTGTGGTGAGTGCTCCGAAGGTGCCGTCCGCATTGCCTTTGAACATTCCGAACGACGAGGGGTACCACTGGGAGATCATGTCCGGATGTCCGTCGCCATCGAGATCCGCAAGAAGCAGTGTGCCGGTGCCGGGCTGGCCTTTGTAGATGACAGCGTTTTTGAATGTGCCGTCGCCGTTACCGAGCAGCACGAAGAAACCAGCACCTAAGTTATCGGTGGCGACGATGTCGAGATGGCCATCGCCGTTGAGGTCCAGAAGGTAGGCGACGCCCTCGGCGTAGTTCTGGATCTGGCTGGAGAGGATAAAGCTTCCGGTGTTGTTGCCCAGGAGGATGTACAAAGCGCCATTCAAGATGTCGCAGAGAACGAGGTCGGCTTTGCCGTCACCGTTAATGTCACCGACCGCAGCGGGGCCGCGAAATTCTGGATAATCGCCACAGCAGGCAGGCTGGAAAGTTGACAAAACGGGTGCCTGAAAAGTGCCGTCGCCATTGCCGACGAGGACGGCAACGACCGCCTGCGTGGCTACGTTTCCTTGCAAAACAACGTCGAGCTTTCCATCGCCGGTTACGTCCGCCACGGTTACGGCGCAACAAACGCCTGCGGGAAGAGTGATGTCCTGGCCATGAGTGAACGTTCCGTCTCCGTTTCCGAGCAGGATGTGGAGGGAATAGGTGGTGGAGCCATCAATGTAGACAAGATCGGGCTTGCCGTCGTGATTTACGTCGGCGGTGGCGATACCGGGAACATCGGTGGCTGTGGGAATAATCGGCGGATTCTTAAAGGTTCCACCGGATGACGATGCGGAAGCGGGCGTGCAGAAGAACGAAAGAGCAAGGAGCAGAGCACACGATTGCCAACGGAGGGTTTGCATTTTAGGGCCGGATCCCTATTCAGTTGCATATAAGAAACGGCGAACTATAACATGAGTAAGACTGCGAGGAAGAGTTATTTAATTCGCCATTTGACCGTTCAAGATATCGAGAAAAATTGTTGACGAAAGGGTTCCTTATACAGATACTGACGGGCCCATCGGGTTGCGGACAGGAACCATTTAATGGCCCAGCGTAATAGTATCCTCGGCACGGCGAACCGGCTGCTGTACTCTCTGCTTTATTTGCTTTTTCTTCTCTTTGGGTTTTCAAGCTGCGGTGGGGGTGGCGGCGTTGGTGGGCAACAGCCGCCCCCACCCTCACCGGATTTCTCGCTGTCAGCGTCGCCGCCGTCCATCTCCATTGTTGCGGGCTCCTCCAACACAACATCGTTGAGCGCAACGGCTATAAACGGGTTCACATCGCAGATTTCGGTGCAATTGTCGGGGTTGCCAGTCGGGGTTACGGCGTCGCCAGCGACGATCACGCTCACGCCAGGCATTCCACAGACACTAACCCTTTCGGCTGCGTCCAACGCACAACCCACAGCGATGCCCGCCAATGCGGTGCTCACTGGGACGTCTGGATCGCTCATGCATACAGCGGATCTCAGTGTTGCGGTGAAGTCCAACGGGGGAGGTGGCGGAGGCGGCAATCTTTCAAGCCGAACCAAGTACGTCCGCGATGATGCAGTTACTGAATACTATCAATGGGTGAACACGCATTGGGCGGTGTACAACACATCTACGTCCCGCTTTTTTGTCACCGATCCGTATTCCAATCAGATTTTTATATTTGATTCCGCTACCGAGTCGAAGATCGGATCGATTGCGGTTCCCGGCGCTTTTGAAATTGATCAGACCGCGGACCAGAGCACGATTTGGGTCGGCACGTTGATTGGCGATGTGTACTCGATCGATCCCGTGAAAATGGCTGTGAAACAGCGATACTTGGCGTCCGAGATCGGGCCGTATGGGTTTCCCGCATGGAGCGCTCTGGTGCTTTCGGATGGTCGCTTGGCGCTTCTCGGCGCACAAGGTGGCATTCCCAGCGTTGACGGCTCAACGGCGATCGCGATCTGGAATCCGTCGACCAACTCCATCGTCATTTACGGCAATACGTTCGATAGCTCGATCCCGTCGATGCCTTACTGCAGTACGATGGAGAACATTGGCGGTTTCGCGCTGAGCGCCGACCGCACCACGGTTCTGATTGGTAGCATTGACAGCGACGGCACGGTTTGCGAGATCAACGCGACGACAGGAAATCTGCAGTCTGCGGAGATTGGTGGTAGTTCAAAAATCGTGGTCTCGCCCGACGGCAACTATTTGCTGTTTGCCGACTACCCCTCCAGTGTGAGTCTCTACAACGCTAAGACCCTCACTCGGGTATCGCAGGTTCCAGTGAGCGGCGACACCAGTTCGGCTGCAAGCATGGTGTTCAGCCCTGACTCCAAAACGATCTACATATCCAGTCCTTCGTTCGTTTACGCCTACAGCGTTGCGACCGGCCAACAGACCGGATGGACACCGAATATCGTCGTTCAATACGCGCAGGGTGGCGGTGCCGCGGGCCCGGCAACCGGGCCCAATTTTGCGGCTTTCGATGGTACGGGACTTTTGGTTGGCCCGATGGAAGAAGGCCTCGGATTTATCGATACTGCCGCCATGCAAACCGGTGCTGTGGGCACAGGCTTCCTGAATGCTTATCTCGATCCGGCGACCGGGCCAACTTCCGGAGGCACAGCCGTCCAGGTGCCCGTATTTCCGACAGAAACCGCTCAGAGCAAAGTCTATTTCGGGAGCAACCTGGCGCGGTCCGTTTCGGTTACCGGCGCGATAGCGACCATAACGACGCCCGCCGGCGCGGCCGGCCCAGTGGATGTTCGCCTATTTGCGAACGACGGCGGAATGCAACTGGTCCCTGACGGTTTTAGCTACGGGCCTTCGATCCTTCAGGTCTCACCCAACATCGCCACCGCCGATGGCGGAGGGACTGGGATCGTCTACGGGTATGGTTATGGAGACCCGAGTTCTTTCAGCGCTCCTTCTAGTCTATCCGTGACAGTGGGGGGCAAAGCCGCTCCGGTAGTCGGCTACAATCCGAATGTGTATGGCATCAGTTCCCCGCCATTCCTCTTGCAGGCCGTTTACTACACGATTCCTCCGGGGACGGCCGGGTCGAGCGTGGATGTTGCGGTGACGTCGAGTTCCGGCACTGTGAACGCGAGCGGCAGCCTTACCTACGGACCCGCAGCGCTACAATTCCCGCTGGCCGGGGCATCGCTCGCGCAAGGAGTCTACGATCCCACTCGGGATCTGTACTACTTCACGGACGCGACGAAAGTTCAGGTGTTCTCGCGAACGCAAGCCAAGTGGCTGGCACCGCTGGTGGACCTTTCGACGAAAGGCGCCCAACGACTGTGGGGCCTGGCGCTATCACAGGACGGAACCAAGCTGGTGGTGGCCGACATCCAGGCGGCGTTGATCTATCTGATTGATCCCGCAAATCCTGCGAGCGTGCAGTCGTTCGCGTTTACGTCGCCGTACTTCCCCTCCGGAATTCTCGCCGATCCGGCTGGCATCGCGGTGACCAATTCGGGCGTCGCTTACATCACGGTTTACGTTCAAGGCGGCGACGGATTTGATGCGTACTTCAAGTTGGACACAAATACCTCGACGCTAACGAACCTGCAGCTTACCGGGCCGGGTCTTACGACCGACCTGTACCTTCGCGCCGAGATCAGTACGGATAACAGTCGTGTGTATTTCAATGACGATGGAGCCGTTTTGGCCATCGATACCTCGACCGGAGTTGTGTTCCAGCAGTTCAGCCAAGTCGGGTGCTGCTACGGCAACTACGATCTGGCGCTGTCGCAAAACCAAACGCAACTGGCAGCGACGGGATACCTGTACGATGCGGATTTGAATGCCGAATCGTTTGAAACACTGAACGATAGAGACGCGAATAGCGGCATTTCTTACGTGTACGGTTCGAAGTTGTCGCCGGACGGCAGCCTGTTGTTCCAGCCAAGTTTGAATGGCGTCGATATCTACGATGGCCACGTGGGAACTCTGCTGAATCGGGCTGCGGTGAGTTTTACGCTGTCTTCGAACTACGATGCGCTGGTGGAAGACGGCAAAGACAACGTACTGGTGGCGATTACAGGACAAGCCGGAGACGGCGTGGCTATTTTGGATTTCAGCTCCATCAGTGAGCCGCTGCCGTCGCCATACCCTTCAGACGCAGTTGCTCGGACGCAACGAGCCACTTCGCCACGCCGATCGATGGACGGGCAACTGGGCGCTGATAAATCGCACAATGATTCGCTGCGCCGGCACGCGGTACCGTTCATCACCCGCCCGCTGCCCCCGCGCTTTGACAATCGCACTACTGGGAACGCGCTGAGATGACCGACTGTGACGCCACGCCCCTTTCGCAGTTGTTGACGCGTGCTGCATGTTCCCACGAGGAACGCGGAGAATCCTATCGCGGCAGAGGTCGCGGGTTCGAGTCCCGTCGTCCCCGCCATTCCTTCAGGGAATGGCTCTCCACGATTTTCGACCGAGTCGCGCATTTCCGTACAAATTTTCAAACTCGGTTCACAACAACTGTTGGATTCGCATCTTGGGTGAGGAAATCCGTGTTCAGCTTGCGAACCAGCATGGGCTTCTGATCGAGTGCGCTCCTATCCCCTGGAGCAGGGATCTGTATCCGACGCCTCATCAACGCTGCCAATTCACCGATCCATGTAACACCATCCAGTGTGTTGATTCGTCAATGCACCCGCACGAGAACCATCTGTTGTTTGGCTGCACGCGGCCGAAACCTAGCCACGGCAACGTTCCTGCTGGTCTAGCCCTGGCGAGCGGCTTTGGCCTTTGTTTTCAACGCCAAGGGGTTCAAGCAGAGTGTTGCGTCGACCCATTGATACCACTGCGCTTACCGGACACGTCCGATAAGGTCCCGGACGCCCGCTTCTGTTCGGGCGGTAGGCTTTCAAACCACTACTCCAACTTCGCGCACACCACATGAGGCCTGGCTAGAAAAGGGACAACTCGCTAAGAGCACTTGATTACGCGTTAACTCCACTGGCTCATATAATAAGGTCGCATATCCCGCCACACGAGCCCTGGATATGGCCGGTTCGAGTGTCGATCTCCTTAGTGGCGAGGTCTTCGGTGTGCGCGTCGCCTACAACGGCAGCATGCCCGGGCAATTCTTCTGTTGGTGGTTTCCGGAATCTCCGTATAGTCTTGGTCTCATAGTGCGCAGGAGCTTTCGCTCAAATGACGAATGACAAACTTGTAGGCACGTGGAAACTGGTATCTGCCTCAAGTACAACATCCACCGGGGAGCGCAGCGAAGCCCCCTATGGCCCCGGCCCTGCAGGTTTCCTCACCTATGGCGCGGACGGCAGAATGACGTCCCTGATCAGCTACGGCGGTCGAAAGCCGCTCTCTTTCGGCGGCGGGACTGGTTCGCCGCAGGAGGAACAAGCGGAGGCGTTCAACACATTTCTTGCTTATGCCGGGCGATACACACTGAGCGATGACAAGGTGACTCACCACGTGGAAATTTCCTCGATTCAGAACTACGCAAATAAGGACATGGTGCGCAGCATCCAATTCGACGGCGATCGCATCAGGCTGACCACACCGCCAATGGCGGTGAACGGAAAAATCCAGACCATCGAATTGATCTGGCAGCGTCTGCCGGCCGGCTCCTGATTCGGCCTCTTTATGAAAAGATCGATTCGAGCCTACAGAGTTACTGCAAGACTCTTGAGGCCGCGGAAACCGAAAGTCGGAGCCCACTCCGGCGGCGGACCGGCGAGCTTCATCTCCGGAAAACGCTGCACCAGATTCAATAGCGCAATCTGTCCCTCTAATCGCGCCAGTTGATTTCCAATGCAAAAATGCGGACCGGCACTGAACGCCAGGTGCTGATTGTTCAGCCTTTTCAGGTCCAACCGATTGGGTTCTTTGAATTGTTTTGGATCGCGGTTCGCCGCGCCGAGCATGCACAGAATCGACCATCTCTTCGGTATCCGCTGCCCGCAGACCTCGATATCTTCCTTCAGCACCCGAGCTGTGAATTGCACCGGGCTCTCATAACGCAGAATCTCTTCCACCGCTGAGCGGATCATCTCCGGCTTCTCGCGCAACTCCGCGGTCTCCTGCGGGTGCTTCAGCAGCGTATACATCCCGTTGCCGATCAGATTTCGCGTCGTTTCGTGTCCTGCGAAAAGCAGCGCGATGCACTGCGCATAGAGCTCTTCTTCGGTCAGCACCTCGCCGTCTTCCTCGATGTCTATGAGCAGACTGATCAGGTCGCTTCCTTTATTGCGGCGGCGTTCCGCAACGGCCGTGCGGAAGAAATCGGTCATCGCGATCAGCGCATCTTGCGCCGCGCGCGCCTGCTCCACGGTGCGTTCCGGATTGCCGCGAAACACCGCGATGGCCCGCGACCAATTGACGAACGTATCGTGCAGCTCCGGCGGCACGCCCAGCATTTCCGAAATGATCCGCACCGGCATGGGGTTCGCGAACTCCTGCATGAGTTCGACCGTCGAGCCGCGTTCTAACGGCTTCAGCATGCCTTCTACGATGGCTTCCACTTGCGGACGCAAGCCTTCCACCGCCGCAGGCGCAAATCCTTTATTGAGCAGTTTGCGCAGGCGGGTGTGCTCGGGCGCGTCCATAAAAATCAGCCACAAGTTCAGCATCCGCGCCAGTTCGCGGAACTCGGACTGGCTGTCGGGCGGCAGAAGCGCCAGCATTTGTTGCGCGCGTTTTGCGGAAAGTCTGGGATCTTTCGCAATCGAGGAACACTCGGCGTGACTGAAAATCGCCCACGCTCCCCATTGCCCGTCAACATCGAGCAAATGCAGTGGACCCCCTTCGTGCATCCGGGCGTACATGGGATAGGGGTCCTGCAGAGTTTCGCCGCCGAACGTGATTTTTTGAACGCTGACCTTGGACAACCCCTACCTCCGCGCGCTGGCAAAATATCCGTCACGCATGCTGTAACGCATTGATCTGAATTTTAACATGCTTGTACGGGCGACTTGGCGGGGCAACTTTTCTCGGGTTCTCCCTCGCGCAGTAATTACGATACGCGCAGCTAGGCTGGGGGATTAGGCCCTGCCAGGTATCCACCATCCAGAATCAATGGCTGGCCGGTCATAAAAGATGCACGCTCCGAACACATCCACAAGACCGCCTCGGCGATCTCCGTCGGCTTTCCCAAACGGCCCAGGGGATGCAGTCCGATCGCGTATTTCTTAACTTCCGGCGCGCCAAAAGCTCGTTCACCCATCGCCGTTTCGATTACCGCGGGGCACACCGCATTGACTCGAATCCGATTGCGCGCATTTTCGAGTGCGGCGACCTTCGTCAAGCCGATGACTCCGTGCTTGCTCGCGCTATACGTCGCTGCGCCAGCCAAACCCGACAACCCCAGCACTGACGCCATATTGACGATTGCTCCGCCGCCACCCTGCTTGAGCATTTGCCGAATTTCGTACTTCAAACATAGCCACACACCCTTAAGGTTGATGCTGATGACGCGATCCCAGTCATCTTCGGATTGGCTGATGATCGGCGCCGTCTTACCCTCAATCCCCGCATTGTTAAATGCCACATCCAGTCTGCCAAATTTCTCCACAGTCTTCTTCACCAGGTTCTCAACGTCCGCAGCCTTCGACACATCGGTTTTCACAAACAAGGCCTCGCCACCCGCAACGCGCACCAGCTCGACAGTCTGGTTCCCTTCGACTTCCCGGCGCCCCGCAACCACCACCTTCGCCCCGGCCTTTGCGAAAAGTATCGCGGTATCACGGCCGATTCCAGACGTCCCCCCGGTCACCAGCGCAGTTTTGCCTTCCAGCTCCCTAGTCATAATTTCCTTTCACGGCTTAAGTCCGCCTGGGCGCAGGCGAGAGTCTAGGCTTTCGGTGAAGTTCGCGTCAAGCGTCTGCGTACTTCAGGATCGATTCAAACCATCAGCCTACGGCTAAGCGAAAAATACCTGCATGGGCTGGCGATCCTGCAGGGCCTCCCTTCGCCAGACCCCGTACATCGACGGGCGCCGCTCCCTGCCAGCGCGGGGTTTGGCGGGTGCCGCTGGATAAAAACCTCCTCGAGCCGGTACCTGACTTCCCATAGCGCTAGACACTGTGGTACTCGGAACGAATTTGCCACTAAGAGCTATAGTTTTCACGCGTTCTGGCTGTGCTCGCCGGAGTCCGTGCCGATGTATTACCGTAACCATCTTATTTGCAGCACTGTACGGATTGCGCCGAGAGCTCCCGCTTGCGCGATATTGGTCCGCGGATTGCGTCACAAGCCTTCGTATGATTTTCGATATCGCCTGCCCTCAGCATGACGGGGGCGAATCAGCCCTCGGTTCGAAAACCTTGTGGAGGCTTGGAGCACGGTGAAACCAACGGTCCTGATTGTCACTACGGTTCGCTGGTTCCCCACTGCTCGGCTCGCAGTCGCGCTTGCGAACGCAGGATTTACCGTAGACGCAGTCTGCCCGTCACGCCACCCCCTCGCCAAGACCCAGGCAGTTCGCCAGATCTACCAGTACCGCGGCCTCAGCCCGTCAGCGTCGCTTCGTCGGGCGATCACCTCCGTTGAGCCGGATTTGATCGTTCCCGGTGACGACCTCGCAACTCAACACCTGCACCTGCTTCACGAGCAGGAGGAAGGCTCCGCTAAAGCAGGTGCTGATGTTCGTGCGCTTATTGAGCGTTCGCTTGGTGCGCAAAAGGATTTTCGGACGCTTTATGCCCGCACCAGATTTATGAAGCTGGCTGAGGAGCAGGGCATACGCGTTCCACAAACGGAAGTAATCAGCGACGCTAGCGACCTTCGAAATTGGGTCGCGCGCGCAGGTTTGCCGACCATCCTGAAAGCGGACGGTACTTCCGGCGGCACCGGCGTCAGAGTTGTCGGTAGCGCAGAAGAAGCTGAGCAAGCGCTGCGAGATCTGCAAGCCCCCCCGCTCCTTGCGCGGGCAGCGAAGCGAGCCTTGCTCGATCAAGATGTAACGCTGGTTTGGCCGTCGCTGCTCCGTCGTCGCTCAATCGTCAATGCTCAGACATTTATTGCCGGACGCGAAGCAACAAGCACTGTCGCTTGTTGGAAGGGCGAAGTCCTGGCCGGTCTCCATTTTGAAGTGGTCAATAAAGTGGGCTCGTCCGGGCACGCCACCGTCCTGCGCTTGACCGACAACCAGGAAATGGCGACCGCTGCCGAAAAAATGGCTCGCCGGCTAAATCTCTCGGGCATGCACGGGTTTGACTTCATGCTGGAAACGCAAACCGGCAAAACGTACCTGATCGAAATAAATCCTCGATCGACTCAGGTGGGACATCTCGCGCTGGGACTCGGCCGCGATATTCCAGCCGCACTCTTCGCGGCGGTATCCGGACAGGGGGTTCGCCCAGCCCCAAGCGTCACACAGGACGACACGATCGCGCTGTTTCCGCAGGAGTGGATCCGCGACCCAGCCAGCCCGTTTTTGCGGTCGGCCTATCACGATGTTCCTTGGGACAGGCCAGAATTGATTCGCGCCAGCGTAAGCGCGCGCCGAAAACAACGCGCCTGGTACTCGCAACAGAGCCGCCTTCAGGAGTTCTCGATGGCTCGTGCCCCTCGACTATGACTGCTCCATCGAAAAATCGTGATATATCGCTAGCCTCCGTTGAGCCGCTCGCGAGGCCCAACCCCAGCTCGCCCGCTAGCCACCCGCATCGTCTGCTCCACGCGCCGCTCCACGCGCATATGAAGAAGTCGCTTCGGGTCATGAAATTTGGTGGTACGTCGGTCGCGGACGCTTCTTGCATCACGAAAGTCGCTCACATCGTTCGGGACGCCGTGCACCAGAGCTCTGTCGCAGTAGTTGTTTCCGCAATGAGCGGTGTCACCAGCAAGCTCATCGAAGCGGCCGCCCAAGCGGAAGCAGGAAACCGCCGTGGGGTGGTCTCGATATTTGAAGAACTGCGCGAGCGGCATCTGTCGGTGGTAAGCGCGCTAGTCCATTCAACCCACAAGCGGCAGCGTCTTGACCGCAAGCTGCGCGCGCTCGTTCAAACAGCCGGCGTTCTCTGCGAAGACGTGCTGTCCCGGCGCGAGTTGACGCTGCGTGTGTGCGATTCGATCACAGGTCTGGGCGAGCGCCTCTCGGTTCTTCTCGTCGCAGCCGCGCTCGCAGAACATGAAGTGGCGAGCGAAGCGATCGATGCAACCGAACTCGTCGTAACGGACGCCAACCATGGTGCTGCGGAGCCCCTCATGGAGCTGACGCGTGAGCGTTGTGAAGCGCGTCTCCGTCCCCTATTGTTGCGCGGCATCGTTCCGGTAGTGACTGGCTTCATCGGTGCCACGGTGGACGGCGCCCTCACAACTCTTGGACGCAACAGCTCAGACTTTTCCGGGACGATTCTGGGTGCGGCTCTCGATGCAGACGAGGTTACTCTGTGGACGGATGTAGACGGCGTTCTGACCGCTGATCCTAAGATCGTGCCCGATGCTCGCTCGATACTCGAAATGTCATATCCGGAGGCGTGCGCTCTCGCAGAAAGCGGCGCCAAAGTTCTGCATCCGAAAACGCTGCGCCCCATCATGCAACGCGGCATTCCCCTCTTGATCCGCAACACTTTCGCTCCCGATCGCCCGGGCACGAAGATTACCGCCAGCGGCCCGCGCCACGGCACTCGCAGCTAGAAATCGCTCGGGCCAACTCGCAACACCACCGCGAGCCTGCTTAATACAATTTCGCAAGTAGCGCGCGCCGTTTTCCAAGCGTACAACCTGACGCCAAGAAAAGTCCCGAAGGTATTGGTGATTAAGTCCGTCGTGCCCGAATCTCGGGTCGGCAGGCGGGACTGCAAGACCTCTATCGTCAGGCTGACAGCGAACCCCAAGACAACCGTGGTCCAGCGGGCATGTTTGATCGGTCGCACCGATGACCAGTAGGCACAGAAGAAGAAACCCAGAGGAATAAAGCCAACGATGTTCACAAGAATATCTTTCCAATAACTCGGACTCGGTCTGAATTCCTTCCAGAAAGGTTCCAGGAACAGCTGATGCAAAAGCGTGAAGCGTTTCGGAATATACAAATCGATTCCAGAACGGACATCGTTGTGAACGACGTTCCCGGTACGTTCATTGAACAGATACACAGCGATCGCGCGTTCGTTTCCCGAAAGCTCCGGTCGCCCCTGTGTTGTCCAGGATTGATAGTGCCGAAAGACTTCGGTCGGAGCGAGTTCCTGCTGATAAAGTGCGAGCCCCTTTAGCTGACCCGGCCAGCCAGTCTTGCCGATCGGTGAGGTACCGAGCACCAATTGGCCCGCGCATTGCTTGCCAACTCGAATCCCCGGGAACGATCGCGCGAGGTTGCCGTCAACATACATCGCGCTCTGCTCCGCGCCTGACGTTATGGTAATAAACACCGGCTCGAGCCGCCGGAAAACACCGTCAGTACCGATGATCTGAGTTCGGTTCTGATCACCCACGATCTGGCGGCTCAATATGAGGAGCCCATGATACTGCTGCAACAAAAACTGCAGAGGATCTTGCGGCGTATAGAACGCCAGCAGGGTACTCGAAGCGCTCGCACTGTCAGGTTGCAACCAGATCTCAAGACTACAGGAAGCTTCACCCTGCGCATCTGCCACCACAAATTCGCCGGCACTCCAAATGGTTCCGTACCGCCCAAAACGAACGCCATTCTGGTTTCCGAGCCATGTCACCGCGTTCCGGGGACGCTCGAACGGCGCAAGCCCAGCCACCAAAATGCCCAGCAGAACCAACACACAGATGAGGCCCGGTATTCTTGCGCGAGTCATTTTCCTCGTTGCTTATGAAGTTGAGGATCGAAAACGAGCATCTGAATTGATAGATTACCAGCGATGCTGCAAAGGAACGACCACGAACGGATCCGCAGATGTCCGGCTAAACTATAAACCGTGGAACAAGCTAACATCGTGATCATCGGCGGCGGCGTCGTGGGCTGCGCGATCGCTCGCGCCCTCTCCGCCCGCTGGGGTGACGTCTTTGTTCTGGAAGCGCTGCCAAAAATCGGGATGGGCGCCAGTTCGCGCAATAGCGGCGTCATTCATTCCGGCCTCTACTATCCGCCGCGCTCCTTGAAAGCTCGCCATTGCCTCCGCGGCAATCAATTGACCTACGAATTTTGCGCCGCTCATGGAGTCCCGCATCGTCGCACCGGCAAGCTGGTAATCGCATCGTCGCCCGCGGAATCAGAAGAACTCGCTGCACTAATGAGAACCGGTGAAACCAATGGCGTCGAGAACATGCAAATCATCGATCGCGCCGCAATTCGAGCGCGTGAACCACACGTCGCAGGCTTCCAGGCCATCGAAATTCCGTCCACCGGAATCGTCGGCAGCGAAGAACTCGTCAAAGCTTACGCGCGCATC
>Ga0210405_10002056_pt1 | contig 21537 bp, 26 predicted proteins | sample IncBWH11MmetaG_FD_155492 | JGI IMG/M metagenome (GOLD analysis project Ga0210405, IMG submission 155492) | Forest soil microbial communities from Barre Woods Harvard Forest LTER site, Petersham, Massachusetts, United States - Inc-BW-H-11-M | ecosystem: Environmental > Terrestrial > Soil >... | reverse complement strand
GAACGTGTCAGCATCATGACCGATCGGGAGACAGGGCGGTCACGGGGCTTTGCGTTTGTGGAGATGACCAATGAGGGTGAAGCGGAGCGGGCGATTTCGGCGTTGAATGGTTCGGATATGAGCGGCCGGGCGTTAAATGTCAACGAGGCGCGGCCCAAGACGGATCGTGGTCCTCGACCCGGCGGCGGGGGTGGCCGGGGAATGGGCGGGGGCGGCTTTCGTGACCGCGATGGCGGCGGGGGACACGCCAGACAGCGACGCGAGCCCCGCTGGTAGGCGCGGTTGTTCGGGACCGGCCGGGTGGCGCGCCCGGCCGCATAACATCAGGGGGATGATTCTATGGCTGGTCGATCAAGCACAACGTTCAAAAAACGGCAGAAGGAGTTGGCTCGCCAGGATAAGCAGCGCGAAAAGGCGGCCAAGAGGGAACAGCGCAAGCAGCACAAGCTGCTGCATGGACCCGACGATGGAATTTACGTTCCCGAAGACGACCCCTTTGCCCCTGACATGGAGTTGGACTCCACCGAAGAAGAGGAAGAACATCAAGAGCATTGAGGTCTTGAGTTAATTTTTTGTTACCGCAGTGTTCTCCGTCTGCCTGGTCACAATGATGTTGCGGGTGGTATACGACTTGGTGAGAAACGGAGAGATCAGGTGGATCGGGAAGCCTGAGATTTTCACCTGAACATAGTTTGGCGCCCCAGTTGACGGGGTGGGTGTAACGGTCACGTTCGCGGCCGTCAAGCCGAACAATCCCACGGTACTTCCATTGGGCGCTGTCGGACTGTTAAAGACCACCACATTCTGGATTGAAGCCGCATCGTAAGGACTGACGGCGGCGTAGCGCGCCCCGGCTCGCGCACGATCGGTCAACACCTGATGGAAGAACAGGAACTGTCCGAAATCCACTATTCCGATTAACATGAGCAGCAGTGTGGATAGCACCAGGGATGTCTCGAGCAGCGCCTGACCCTTCCGTGATCCCGGTCGTTTGCTAGCGACCCTCAACATCCAGACCCCGCCGGCTGATAGTTTCCCATGTACATCATCGTCACAGCCGGCTTGTTGGTGAATTTGAAGTTGGAGAACAAGGCGCTGGCGGTGAAGTCCGTGATGCGAACGGTAACCGATGCGGGGAATGTCGCTGGGGTGACGGTTACCGTTACGTTAGCGAGAGACAGCCCCGGAACCGTGCTACCGCCGCTTGAGACGGTTGGATCGCCGTACACCACCATTTGCTGAACATTGGCGGTGAAGGTCGAGGCTTGGTCCGCGCAGTAATTCAGATGCGAAGCGTATGCGGCGCCGTCGGTAGCGGCGTTTTGCAAGGCGTTGTAGAGGTACATCGTATAACCGTACTGAAAAACGCCGGAAAAACAGGCCCATAACAGGCTGAAGCCGAGCGCGAACTCAACTGCGCTGTTGCCCCGCTGATTGCGGCGATTTAAATTCGAACGTTTCATCCGGGTTACTCGCTCATTGGAACAATTGAACTATATAGACAGTGCCGGGTCCGGCCGGCGTCGGCCCGGGCTGCTTGGAGTTCAGCGTCGCAGGCCCGATGTATTCGCCACATAAAGCATCGGTATTGCCGTAATAACTCGCAAAATCGTTCTGCAGGAAAAACGCAGCGAAGCCGATGATATAGGCTGCCCCGTCGATACTGGACTGTACTGGATCGTTCACCGGCACAATCATGATGCGTCTGCCATTGCCGGTTCCATCGCTCAGATACTGGGCATAGGTTTCGGTTTGATTGGTATCGGTGTCCTGGTTAAATCGCGTCTGAACGAACGGTCCGACATTCTTTTGGCCCGGAACCCAGGGAATATCGATTTTTGGTGTCACATTCATGCCGTAGGTCGTGTTGTTGTCCAGCACGTCGCCAATTCCAGTGTTGCTGTTGCCCTGTCCGAAATTGACGTAACCTCGATCCTGCGGCGGGTTGGGGTCGGTCCAGCCAGCGTCGCCGGCGCAGGTGGCGCCGCCATGTCCGGGTGGCGTCATCCTCAGCGTGTATAGCTGGCCTTTGGTGAATCCGAAGTTGGCGCTGGTGGCAAGGTGAGCGTCGGGCGAAAAGGGAGCTGCCCCATCGGTTCCGCCAGCGGGCAGCGAATTCTGAGAAGACAAGCCGGCGGTCGCCACTGCGCTCACGGCAAGCGAGTTTGCAATGCCGGGAATGATGGGCAGGAAATAGATCGGGGATCTGGCCGTGGCCTGCACCTGAACGAACCTGGAATTCGGGTCAACACTGCCCGAGCTCGAAGAAAAGTAAGAGCCGCCATAGGTTGTCGAATAGGAAACGGTAGGAGCTGGAACCTTTAGCGAATCGAAACGCCAGCCGTTGTAGGTCCCGGCAGGCCCTGGGGGTCCGCTTGCCGCTGCCGCATCGGCGGCTGTCAGACCTGACTGTGATCCATTCAGTTGCAGTGCGGCCGCAACCGAGGAGGCGTCCACAAACGCCTGCAACTCATTCTTCACGATGTAGACGCGTCCGAGATCGGTGGTGAGGCCCAGCATGCCAAACATCACCACGGAGCACACCGCAATCATGATCAGGCTGAAGCCGCGCTCTGCCTTTTTCCGATTCGGTATAGTTTGATCCATAAAATAATACTCCAGTTCCGTGCCTACATAGAGTATAAAGATGGCGGGGGGAAAAGTCTTTAGAATATTGTGCTTAGACTATACCGATAGGGGGTAGGATATCTATTGGACCGGCGCGTAACCGATAACCGCGATAGCATACTTTTCGGCATTGGCGAGCATTTCTGCGCGATCCAGCAATAACGTTCGCCCGGCATCGACGGCCAGCGCAGTCGCGCCTGTTTCTCGCATGACCTCGATCGTTTGAGGTCCCACTACAGGAACATCGAACAGCAAGCGTTTTCTTCCCGTGGAGACTTTCACCAACACCAGCTTCCCTCCGTTCACCAGCCCAGCCGCGCGCCGCAGCATGGCGTCGGTACCCTCCATCGCTTCCACGGCCACGCAGGCTCGTCCGGCAATAGCCACGCTTTGACCGATATCGAAGCTGGCCAGAGCGTGCGCGACGCGCCGTCCATAGTCGATCGCCTCAGCTTCCGCCTTGGACGGCTTGCGCCGGGTCATGGCGCCTTCACCGGCCAGCATCGGCTTGAGCAGGGCGGTCGAATCGGTAAGCTCAATTCCTTCGGCGGCCAGCGCTTTGGCCACACCGCCAATGAGCCCTTCTGTATTCTTGACCGGCAATGACGCCAGCAGTTTCATCAGGCGCAGATCGGGACGGATCGATGAGAAGATGCTGGCGTGTTTCACTTGTCCGGCCATCATGATCTGGGTGATTCCTTCGGCCTTCAGGATCTTGATCAGCTTTCCCAATTCGCCGATCGAGATCCAATGGCAGCGCCAGGCTGCCGCTTCCACTTCCGGCGACGCTTCCTCGCGCAATGCCACCACGACAACTTCATGGCCTTGCCGCCGCGCTTCTTCCAGCGCCAGAATCGGAAATCGGCCGTTACCAGCGATGAGTCCGTATCTCATAAAAAGCTATTAGCGGTGAGCTGTTAGCTGTTAGCTAAAAGCTAGAAGCTAGAAGCTAGAAGCTAAAAGCTAAAAGCTAGAAGCTATTTTACAAACCCCCGCTTTCCACCGCGGATGAATTCGATCAACTCTTCCAGCTCCGGCGAAGACGGCACTTCGGCGCGAATGCGCTCTAGCGCCTGCGACGTATTCAGTCCGGCGCGCGTCAACAGGCGGAAGGTAGTCTGCAATTGCTCGATCAAATCGGTGGAAAATCCGCGCCGCTCCAGTCCCGTTTTGTTGGCGCCGAAAATATGATTCTCTCTCTCGCTCACTGTGCTCGAAAACGGCAACACATCTTGAGTGATCACGCTGTAGCCGCCCACAATTGCGTTTCGACCCACCCGGCAGAACTGGTGCACGCCGGAAAAGGCGCCGACATTCGCGTAGTCGCCGACGGTCACGTGCCCTCCCAGCGTAGCGCCGTGGCCGAGCACCGTGCCGCTGCCCACCTGCACGTCGTGCGCGACGTGGACGTAGGCCATGAGCAGATTGTCGTCCCCAATGCGGGTGACCATCCCGCCTCCCTCGGTGCCGCGGTGGATGGTGACGAACTCGCGGATCTTGTTGCGGTGTCCGATCCTGGTTTCGGAAATCTCGCCCTTGTACTTCAGATCCTGCGGGGCCACGCCGACCGTGCTATATGGATAAAGAGTATTATCCTCGCCAATCGAGGCGCGGCCATCCACGTAAACATTGGCCATCAGGCGCGTACCGGCCGCAATTTCCACGCCCGCTCCGATGATGCAATAGGGGCCGATCTCGGCTGTCTCGGCGATGCGGGCGCTGGGATCGATAATGGCGGTCGGATGGGGAACAAGCTTCAGCTTGTTCATTTGGGTTTATCTTCGAGCTTGCACATCACTTCCGCCTCGGCGACCAGAAGCCCGTCGACAGTGGCTTTCCCGCTCATCTTCGCCACCGATGCTTTCCGCTTGAGCATCTGCAGCTCCATGCGAAGCTGGTCGCCGGGCACCACCGGCCGGCGGAACTTGGCATATTCGATCGATACCAGCAGAACCAGCTTACTCTCGCGGTCCGGGATACTCTTGAGCACCAGCACGCCCGCGGTCTGCGCCATGGCTTCGACAATCAGCACGCCGGGCATCACCGGAAAATCGGGGAAATGGCCCATGAAGAACGGCTCATTTCCGGTTACGTTCTTGATCCCGACAATGCGCTCGGCTTCCAGCTCGATAATGCGGTCGACAAGCAGCATGGGATAGCGATGCGGCAGGATCTTGCGTATTTCGTTGACATCCAGAATGGCCATGGAATTCCGCTATTATAGCAGCCGTGGATCCTTTGCTAGCCTACGCGCAGGCCAATCAGACGAACATCATCGCGCTGATCCGGCGGATGGTGGAATGCGAATCGCCCAGCGACTCGCCCGCGGCGCTTGCCAACTTCGTCGCCTTGATCTCCAGCGAAGTGGCTGCGATGGCGAAGGTCCGCAATTTCCGCCACGGCCACATGAGCGCTGAATTTGCGCTGCCAGGCTCGCAGAAGAGCGGGCAGATTCTGGTGCTGGGGCATTCCGACACCGTCTGGCCGATGGGGACGCTGGCGACTATGCCTTTCCGGCAGGAGCGGGGAAGACTATGGGGGCCAGGCGTTCTCGACATGAAATCGGGCCTGGCGTTTTTTGTCTTCGCCATGCGCGCGCTGCGGGAGTTGAAGATTCCGGTGTCGAAGCGAGTTGTGCTGAGACTCAACGCCGACGAGGAGACCGGCAGCCACACCTCCCGCACGCTGACCGAAAATGCGGCCGAACGCAGCGACCTGGTGTTGGTTCTAGAACCGGGCACTGGCCTGGAAGGCAAGCTGAAGACCGCTCGAAAGGGAGTCGGACTCTATCGGATTGCGGTGCGTGGCGTAGCTTCCCACGCGGGAGTAGATTTTCAGGCTGGTGCGAGCGCGATCGTGGAGTTGGCGCGTCAGATCGACCGCATCGCCAGATTCAGCAATCCGAGGAGAGGCATCACCGTGAATCCAGGCGTGGTCACTGGAGGCACACGTTCGAACGTGGTGGCGGCCGAGGCTGCAGTCGAAGTCGATACCCGGGTCACGCGCCTGAAGGACGCGGCTGCGCTCGATCGCAAGTTCCGCGCCTTGCTTCCGTTCGATAAGCGCTGTGCGATCGAGGTGACCGGCGGATTGAATCGTCCGCCGATGGAACGGTCGCGTGGCATCGGGGAATTATTCGAGCGCGCGCGTGAGCTGGCGCGGGAGATTGGCGTGGAGGTCGAAGAGTCGGCGACGGGGGGTGGTTCTGACGGAAACTTTACGGCGGCTCTGGGTGTCCCGACGCTCGATGGGCTGGGCGGAGTCGGCGAAGGCGCGCATGCTCTGAATGAGAGCATTCTCATCGATCGGATCGCGGATCGGACTGCGCTGCTGGCTAAGCTGATCGCAGCAAGCTGAGTCTTAAGAAACCATTTCAATTCGCAGTAGCGTACGCACCTGCAGTGTCGAGAGTCTGATCTTTCTGAGGTCACTGGGCATTTCCGAATTGTGGAAACTGTGTGAGCCAAGTTGGGGAGGCTGGAAACCTTTACGAACAAGCTAAAGCATATTCCACACGCGCGTGGAATATGCTTTAGCTTGTTCGTATGTTCTTCTAATCCTCCCGATTTAGCTCAGCAGAATTCCTCGGCATCCGGAGGTCTGAGACTCTGATTTCCTGAGGTCGGCCGCCCTTAGAACTCATCTAAGCCCTCGGTCAGCTCAATATACACTCCGACCGGATCGGTCAGATACGCGGAGGCGATCCCGAGGCTAGGGACTTTCCTGTAGGGGACATCCAGTTTCACTCCGCTCGCCTCGAGCTTCTTACAGAACTCCTCCAGGTTCTTCACCTCGAAGCCGACGTGATCGAGAACCCGACCCTTAGTGCCGGCCGTGGGCGGGATTTTGAATGGCTGAAAGCTGAGATTCATGCCAGGGACATCGGCAGCCAAATGTGCTCCACGCTTGCCGGCCCTAAAGGAGAACGTCTTCACAAACCAGTCCCGGATCGGCAGCGGCTCGGCCACGTAGTAGTGCAGGTGGTGGCTCGCGGCAATCACAGGGAGGGAGGTGTCCTGCTGCAACTCAATCTTCAGGTCATCGGGGGCAATAATATACGCGTTCGGAAAGCCTTCCGAGCCTGTGAACTCCCGTTGAACCTGGACTCCGGCGGCACGGCAATGTTTCAGCACCTCCGCCATGTCGCGAACTTTGAGGCCGATGTGATCCATCACTGTCCCTTCGGACCCGCCGTCAGGTTGCTGCTGCCGGAAAAGAATGAGCATGCCTGGTAACTTTACGCCAGGCATGCGGTCCCGCTGGACCAGGGTCGCGCCAAACTGCTCGACCCAGAACTTCTTCTGGGCTTCTACATCTCGAACGTTCAGATGGACGTGCCCCATCGTCACACCTGCCTCGTTCGGCGGCTCCAACTGGGCCTTGGCGAGACCTAAAAGCGCCAGGACGAGTCCGGAAGTGAAGAGCAGCCTCATTCGTAATCTCCCTGGGTCACCACGCTCGACAGTTCCACCGAGCGCACTACGTACAGCTTTCTCAACTGCCGGCCGATCTCTTCGCCGATCTTCTCCGGACTCTCTTCCTCGTCGTGCTCAACTTCGACCTTGAAAAATAAATGAGTGCGAACCATACTGAATTGTACAAATGACTTGCAAGATTTGTGAAACCCGTCGTGCTCGCCGCTTCTGTCCCGCCGTACACGGTAAGATCTGTTCATTGTGCTGCGGCCGGGAACGGGAGATGACTTTGGATTGTCCGCTCGATTGCGAATACCTACAGGAATCGCGCAAGCACGATCGTGGGATTGAGGTGAAGCCGGATGAATTTCCGAACCAGGATATTCGGCTGAACGAATCATTCCTTCGCGACCACGAGCTGCTCCTGCTGGCGGCGGGCCGCGCCGTGCTGGAGGCTGCGCTGGAGACGCCTGGCGCCGTGGACTATGATGTGCGCGAAGCCGTAGCCGCCCTCATCCGCACCCAGCGCACGCTCGAATCCGGGCTCTATTATGAGACGCTGCCGGAGAACCCCGTTGCCGCCGGGCTTTGCCGCCGGATTCAGGAATCCATCGCGGAGTTCCGACGCGCTGAAACCGAGCGGTCGCAGATGACTAAGACCCGCGATACCGATGTACTGGCCGTGCTGGCGTTCCTGCAGCGGCTGGAAATCGATCGCAACAACGGCCGCAAGCGAGGCCGCGCCTTCATCGACTTTCTTCGGACCCAATTCTCGGTCGCGCCAGGGCAACCGGCCGCGGCCGGGGAATCGTCGCTCATCGTCATCTGAATTGTGATATTTTACACAGGTGGATTTAAGGAGGGACAACGATGGTCCGAATCCAGGATGTACTCGCCGGCAGGAATCTTTTCTCCGTCCAAGTCGATCAGTCGGTCGCCGATGTCGCCCGGTATATGGCCGAACTGCATGTGGGGGCAATTCTTGTCCTCGAGGGTGATGAGTTGCGCGGGCTGTTCAGCGAACGGGACCTGATGACCCGCGTGGTGGTGGAGCGGAGGAATCCGGAATCGACGCCGGTAAGCGCCGTGATGTCGACCGACCTTGCCACCATCGACGAAACCTCCACTTTGGAGGAGGCTCTGGAGTGCATGGATCGGCACAAGTGCCGGCATCTTCCGGTGCTGCGGCAGCAGCAGGTATGCGGGTTCCTTTCGATGCGCGACCTGATGCTGGTGGAGCTGGACCGTAAGACCGATGAGCTGCATCACTTGCACGCCTACATGCACGGGAGCGCTTGAGCACTGGCATCGCAATCTTCGCGCATGGCTCGAGCGTCGCTTCCGCGAACGAGGCTGTGCGCGCGGTAGCCGATCGCGTGGCGAGGCAAGGCGGATTCCAACTGGTGGAAGCCGCGTTTCTGGAACAAGGCTCGCCGGACTTGGCCGGAGCCATCGCGCGCCTGGCCGCTCGCGGCGCCTCCAGGATTCTGGTCGTACCCTACTTTCTGACTCTGGGTCTTCACCTTCAGAGGGACCTGCCGCGAATCGTAGCCGAAATATCGCGCATCCAACCAGGCGTAGAGATTCGTGTAACTCCACCGCTTGACGGGCACCCTGCCATGGAACAGGCGCTCATCGAGCGGGCAAGGGATGGTGAGAAGGCCTGGAATGACGGCGAGACTGCTGGAATCCCGTGAGATAGCGCCTGAAGTGCGGCACTTGGTGTTCCAGTTAGAGGACCCCGGTTCTCTCGCCTATGTGTCCGGCCAGTTCGCGTCTGTTACCGCCGAGATCGATGGCTCGCCGATTACCCGCGCCTACTCATTCGCCGCGCCGGCAGCAGGGAGTCGTTTCGAGCTTTGCCTGAACCGCGTAGCTGAGGGTAAGTTCTCGCCATACCTGTTCGAATTGCGACCCGGCGACCGGATCCAGATCACGGGTCCGTGGGGTGGATTCATTTTCCGCCAGCCGGTGGAAGATTCGATCCTGGTGGCGACGGGGACTGGCATTGTTCCATTTCGCGCCATGCTGCTTGACCAGTTGGCGCAAGATTGCGTCCACCAGTTCACACTGATCTTCGGAGTTCGCTATGAACGCGGCCTGCTCTACGCGCAAGAGTTCGAGCAGTTGGCGCGGGACCACGCCAATTTCCACTTCTGGCCCACGCTCAGCCGTCCCGATCCAAACTGGACCGGACGCACCGGCCACGTGCAGTCGCACCTGTTCCAAGCTACCGGAGAGCGTCGGGACATGAACGTGTTCATCTGCGGCCTGAAGGCGATGGTGGACGATGTGCGCGCGATCTTGAAATCGAGTGGCTTCGATCGGAAGCGTATCATTTGTGAGAAGTACGATTAGAAGCTTCTAGCTTCTATAGCTTCTAGCGGCTAGCTTTTAGCGGCTAGCTTTTAGCGGCTAGCTTTTAGCGGCTAGCTGTCAGCATTCATCGGTCAGTGCGTTTTGGCTAAAAGCTAAAAGCTAGAAGCTAAAAGCTAAAAGCTAGAAGCTAGAAGCTAATAGCTCACGAGTGCATCAACTCATTGATGATGGGGTTGAGGTAGTTCTCGGCGATCCACTCGACGACAGGCACGCACACCGCGTCCCCGAATCCGAATAGCGCCTGGTTCAGGCTCCCCGAAATCCGGTAGTCACCAGCGCCCATGAGCCGGGCGCACTCGAGGGGAGTCAGCAGCCGCGCGTAGTATTTTCCCTGGCCTGCTTTGAATAGGATCTGGCGCCCGCTGCCGCCGCGCGGAGTCCGCAAGCAGCCGGCGATTCCGTCAGTCCGCAATTCCGCCATCGACTTGGAATTGCGGATGCGTCGAAAGACTGTCCCGTACGACCAACGCGAGCCGGCGATCATCCTTTCCGCCACCTCGCGATGGCGCGGGCTCATCTGGCTGAGCAGATAATCAGCCCGCTCGGGACTCCACCAATCGCCGTTGCTCTCGAGTATCTGTTTGAGCCGCATCTGCGATTCAGGTTGCGACGGCAGGTCTCGGATGCGCCAGCGAATCTGCGGATGACCGGCGATGAAATCGATCAGGCTTCGCGGCCGCACATCGCTCTGCCGCAGCCCATCCGATTCGATGGCCCCCACACGCTGCCCGAGCACGAAGAGCCGCTGGCGGCTCTGAGGCACGAAATGGACCGCATCCAGAATGAACGCGTCCACAGCATAGCCAAGCCGGTTGAGCGCCTGGAGCGCCTGTTCGAAATCGCGGCCGCCGTGAGAGGTGAGGAACCCTGTCACGTTTTCGAGCAGCACCAGAGGCGGCCGCCGCGATTTCATTGCCTCGAGCAGCGTCACCAATCCCCAGAAAGCGCCGGACTGCTTGCCCGCCAGTCCGCGACGGGAGCCTGCGAGCGAGAGGTCGTTACACGGAAACGACGCCGTTGCCAGCGTCACGCTGGATATAGCGCGGGGGGAGACATCGTGGATATCCCGCAAATCAAATCCCACGCCAAAGTGGGCGCGATACATATCTTGCTTTTTAGGATCGATGTCATTCGAGTAGGCTGCTGTCCAACCGTGCTTTTCCAGCGCGCAGCGCATCAGACCGATGCCGGCGAAGAACTCGGCGAACGTCTTGCCGGGAACCACGCGCAGGGATTTCCCGCCAGCGCTCAGGATTCTCTTAAGGCACTGTTCGACATCGGAGAGCACCTCTCTTTCCCAGAGACGTACAACCTTCCAGTTACTTTCGATCAGCGCAGCGGTGGCGCGGCAGTCCCGCTCCATGTTACGTCGAATCTTGCGGAGCCAATAGCCGCGCGATTCGGTCTGGCGGAACTGTTCTTCGAGGGAAGTCAGCCGGCGGCGTCTCCACTGCCCGCCATGCCAGAAATCGCCGTCGATGAAGATCGCGAGGCGCTTCGATTCGATCACGATGTCCGGCTTGCCGGGCAGATTCGCTGCGCAGGTTCGGAAGCGCAATCCCGCCGCCCGCAGCGTTTTTCGCAAGAGCAGCTCGGGCGTGGTATCTCGCGACCGTACCAGCCGCATGATCGCGGAGATTTCCCGAGGCTCTCGCTTCACGGTCAGATGGACTCGAAGTAGCGCGCCAGCTCCCAATCGGTCACGGCCTTTTCGAATTGCCGCGACTCCCACTCCCTGGTTCCGGCATAGTGTTCGACGAACTCGTCCCCCAGCCAACGGCGCGCCACCTGGCTTTGGCGGAACAGGGTGGTCGCTTCCGAGAGCGTGCGTGGAAGCGGCGGGGCTTCTCCGGTGTAGGCATTGACGGTCGCGGCGGGTAGCGGCAACTCGCGCTCGATGCCGTCCAGCCCCGCGGCCAGCGAGGCGGCGATCGCAAGATACGGGTTGATATCGGCGCCGGTGAGCCGCAGCTCGACGCGCGTCGATTTGGCGCCGCCCGGAATCGCGCGGATCGCGGTCGTGCGGTTGTCGACGCCCCAGGTCGCGTTAATCGGCGCCCAGGCGCCCGGCACAGTGCGCTTGTAGGAGTTGATCGTCGGACAGAATATCGCGGCCAGTTCGGGAAGGTTCGCCACCAGTCCGGCGATATATTGCTGCATCAGCGGCGACATGCCGCCGAACAGATTCTTCTGGTGGCCCTTGTCCCACAGGCTCTGATGCAGATGGCCGCTCGAGCCGGGAAGATCCGAATTCCATTTCGCCATGAAAGTTGGGATTAAGCCATGCCGGAAGGCGATCTCCTTCACGGCGGTTTTGAACAGCGCCGCTTTATCCGCCGCAGCAAGCGCCGTATCCACTGCGATGGCGGCCTCGTAGACACCTGGACCTGTCTCGGTGTGAAACGCCTCGACCGGTACATTGAACTCCGCAAGCTGATCGAACAACTGCACGACGAGCTCCCTGTTTTCCGATGCGCGCAGCACACTATAGCCGAAAGAGCCGGGACTCAGCGTCGCCAGATTGCGGTAGTTCTTTTGGCGCAGGCTTTGCGGTGTTTCCCGGAAGAAGAAGAATTCGTATTCAGCCGAAAAGTACGACTCGTATTCGCCGGCCTTTTCGATCACGCCCTGCAGGACCTGACGCGGCGCGATAGCGGCGACATTCACGAAGTCGAGCAGAAAGAACGCCGTCCCCGGCTCCCAGGGGATCGTGCGAAATGTACTGAGATCGATGCGGGCGGTGGCGTCGGGAAATCCCGTGTGCCAGCCGGTTACTTTGGCGTTGTCGTATAGAACGTCGCCGATATCCCACCCGAAAATGACATCGCAAAACCCGGTTCCCGATTCCGCCGCCGACCAGAACTTATCGAGGCTGATATACTTTCCGCGAAGCGTGCAATCGATATCGAACGCGCCAACCTTGACGCGCTGGATTTGATGCTTGTCGAAAAGTTCACGAACGGTTTGAAGCATTTCACTTCATCTGACATCATTTAAAGCGCAACCCAGACCGATTTCACATTTGTGTACTGCTCGAGCGCATGCGCGCCCAGATCGCGCCCGAAGCCGCTCTGCTTGTAGCCGCCGAATGGGGAGCCGGTATCGAATCCATTGTAAGTGTTGATCCATACCGAGCCGGCCTTGATCTCTCCGGCCATTCGGTGGGCGAGCTTGATATCCTTCGTCCAAACCGCCGACACCAAGCCGTAGATTGTGCCATTGGCGATGGCCACCGCCTCGTCCGGGTTCTCGAAACGCATCGCCGACAGCACCGGGCCGAAGATCTCCTCTTGCGCGATCTTCATGTTTGGCTTTACTTCGGAGAAGACGGTAGGCTTCACGAAGAAGCCTTTGGCATTATCGCCCGTAGTGTCGCGCTCACCGCCGCACTGTAGTTTCGCGCCTTCCTCGATGCCGGAGCGGATGTAGCCCAGGATGCGCTCCATCTGGACGGCCGAAATCTGCGAGCCCATGGCCGTACCCTTATCGAGCGGGTCGCCCACCTTCATGCGCTTGGCGCGCGAGACCATGCTTTCCAGAAACTTGTCGTGAATATCGGCATGCAGCAGCAACCGCGAGCCCGCGCTACAGATCTCACCCTTATTGGCGAAAATGCCCCAGAAAGCGGATTTGAGCGCCGCGTCCATGTCGGCGTCGGGAAAAACGATGTTGGGCGATTTGCCGCCCAGCTCCAGGCTGACGCGCTTCAGATTGCTCTCCGCCGAAGCCTTCAGCAGCGCCCGACCGGTGCGTGTACTGCCCGTGAAGGCGACCTTGTCGACATCCATGTGGCGGCCCAGCGCCTCGCCCGCGGTTTGGCCGTAACCGGTTACGACGTTAAGCACACCTTCGGGAACGCCCGCTTCCATGCAAAACTCGGCGAGCGTGAGCGCAGTGAGCGGCGTCATCTCCGACGGCTTCAGCACGATCGAGCAGCCGCAAGCCAGCGCCGGCGCTACCTTCCACACCGCGAGCTGCAGAGGATAATTCCATGGGACAATCGCGCCCACCACACCGACAGGTTCGCGCAGCGTGTAATTCAGGTACGGCCCGTCAACTGGGATAGTCTCGCCATAGATCTTGCGCACCCAGCCGGCATAGTAGCGAAACGCATCAACCGCCGGCCCCACGTCGGCGCCGGCAGCTTCGCGCACAGTCTTGCCATTCTCCATCGATTCGAGCATGGCCAGCTCATCCTTGTGCTTGACCAGCAACTCGGCGACATCCCAGAGGATCTTCTCCTTCTTGGAGGGATCCATGCCGCGCCAGCTCTTCTTCTCGAAGCTGGCTCTGGCGGCGGCGACGGCGCGGTCGATATCGCTCGCGTCGCCATCCGGGACGGTGGTGAGCAGCTCACCGGTGGCGGGATTCATCACGTCGATGGTCTTGCCGCTAGCGGCGTCTTCGTGCCGGCCGTTAATGAACAGCTTTCCTGGACTTAATCTTGGTTTGATGGCTTCTGTGGCGGTCATAGGTTGCACTCGCAGAATACAACATGGGGAGCATTACGAGCAATGAGGCCGGTCAGCACGCGATAACGGTAAAGCCCACCTGCCGGGCAGCGTCTATAAGAGTCGATCACAGGAAACGAAACTACGGCGCTTCGGACGCTCGTTGCACCAATCCAGGGCCGCTGCTAGCTGCAACGCATCGGCGGATCGCAGAGCGTAACGATCAACGTGAGATTCAGCCAAGTCGCGCACGCGGAGAGTCGGCTGAACCTCCCGCCATGAAAGCCGCAACTGCGCGAACCGTTCAGCAGCGAACTGACGTTCTCGAATTGTCAAATCGCCTTGGCGGTTCAATCTTGCAACCGCACTCCAAATCTCTACCGCGGATCCCCACCAAACAACAGGTCTGTACTGGCTGAGGAGCTTTCGAGCCTGGGATGCATCTTGCGAAGACGGTATACAAAGCGGTACCAGCGCGCTAGCGTCCCAAAAGGCTGTCGTCACGCGCCTCTCGATCGTCCGAAACTGCTCGCCTAATCGCTGCGTTTCGCGATTTCTCGACTGGGGCTTGCGAACCGATAGCCCAGAATGCCTCTTCATCCAGTTCACGGATCGGCAATAGCAACCTTCCTTCGGCGACAAGCGCACGTTCTTCGGCCGATGTCCCGGCTGTTGAAGGTAGTGGAACCAATTTGGCGATAGGTAGATTACGGTCGCGGATGAGAATCTCCTCGCCTGCGCTAGCCTGTTGCAGAAAGGCATTGAGCTTGCTCTTAAGCTCCGCTATGCTCACCGAGATCATCTTGAGGGTATTATAGCCAAATCGAGGCTGATTTGGTTTTATCCGCTAATAGACACGTAGCAAGCCTAGTGTCTCTCTGTTTCTTCTTAACTTGGGATACACCTATGGGAGCCACTGGACTCGGTTGTGCAAGTCGTCAGGCGTCCAGTTCAGCCAAACGAAGAGCAGCCCTTCGATCGCGGCTCCGATGGATCGGGAAGACGGAATCAGCAAAACGCCAGGCGATTCCTGCATCGCAACGAAGCCCTGGAAATGAACGCTCATAGTTCGCAGATCGCCGGAGACTAAGACTCGACCATCTTCTGCCGCGATCCGCAAAACTGCTGGATCGAGAGTGCCATCAGGGATTGAGCCGGCGGCCGGTCGGAAGTCTATCGGCGGCTCTCTTCGGAGTAGTCCTTTCCGAATGTCGGGATCGATGTCAGCGTCAGCTTGAAAGCGGATCTTCAAGCGAGCCGGGGCGGCGCTTCTTTCTTGGCCCGCTCAAAACGGTCGATCATTTCCTGAGGCATAGGATATTGCGCCTTGATGTGTTCAAGGATGCGGTCCTGATCTTTCAGGTAGGCCTCGACCTCAGCCGGGTGCTCCAAAATGAAGGTGATGGCCCCGTAAACTTTCGCCAGTGATCCAATAGACGGGTAAGCCTCGAAGATCGCTTCCGCTGACCGCCCGCGTCGAAAGTCGTAGACCACCACGTCCAGGCCGATGCGTGTGCCGGCCACGTAGTAGCCGCCGTTGCGGACTTCGACGTATTCGTTGGTCGGCATCATCCCAATCCAGCTTCCCCCTTTATCTTACCCGATCGAAGAGCTTGGGGGTGGCAAGAAGTGCTCACAAATTGACTTCTTCGCCCATCTGTTTGCTGATAGCCTTCTCGACAAGAATTTTCAGCGAATCGCCCGATTCGGTATGTACGAACGCGTTCTCGACCACATCCCAATCCAGCTTATAACTCTTGTTATTCGCGCTTACCCAGATCTGGCGCACAGGCGTGTTCGGGCTGATCACGAATTTCGCCGGCGGATCTTCGAATTCCACTCCGAGCGCGCCGGCGTTGAAATCCACTTCGAATCCGTAATCGTCGGAAGCGGCGATCAGCTCGCGGTTGAGCAAGTTAAGCGCATCGTCGGCCAGCTTCTTGAACTTCTGCTCGTCAAGCATATATACATCTTCCCCTTTTAGAATCCACGTAGACTGATGCCGGCGTAAGCGAGCGTCATGCCGATCATCACAACTACGGTCACCCAGACCACCAGGTTGTATATCTTCGAGTTTACCCAGTTTTTCATGAGATCCCGCTTGTTGACAAGCAGGACCATATAAATTAAGACAATCGGAAGCAGGACCCCGTTGATCACCTGCGAGAACAGGATCATTCGGATCAGCGGGAATTTGGGGATCAGCACTACTCCCGCGCCGATTACGATGAGCAGTGTGTAAAGCCAGTAGAAGATCGGCGCCTCGCTGAATCGCTTGTTGACTCCGGATTCAAAGCCCAGCCCCTCGCAGACCGAATAGGCGGTTGACAAAGGCTGCACGCAGGCCGCAAACAGAGAAGCGTTAAACAGCCCCGCGGAAAACAACAGAAATGTATACTGGCCAAACGGTTTCAGCCCTTGCGCCGCCTCTTCAGCGGTGTTGATGTCCCGCGCGCCGAACTTCCAGATGGCCCCCGCGCAGGCCACGATGATGAAGAAGGCGATCACGTTGGTTCCGATACACCCCACGATCACTTCGATTCTGGACTCCGCATATTCCTTGGCGGTGACGCCTTTTTCCACGACAGCCGACTGCAGGTAGAATTGCATCCACGGCGCGATCGTGGTGCCCACCATCCCGATCAGCATGTAGATGTAGGCGCTGTCCAGCATCACTGTCGGCTTGAAGCTGTAGATCGCCGCCGCCTTCCAGTTGGGCTCCACCAGGATACCGGAAATGATATAGGCGACGTACACGACGCAGGCGAACAGGAAGATCTTTTCCACGCTTTGGTAAGTTCCCTTGTTGACCAGCAGCCAGACCGCGACAGCGCCGGCTGGGACCGAAGCGTACCGGCTGACGTGGAACAGTTCCAGCGATCCGGCAATTCCAGCGAAGTTAGCCATGATGTTGGAGAGGTTCACGACCACCAATAGCGCCATTACGACGAACGTCACGCGCAGGCCGAATTCTTCGCGGATCAGGTCGGACAAGCCCTTGCCGGTCACCGCGCCCATCCGCGAGCACATTTCCTGCGTCATGATCAGAACGACGGTAATGGGAAGCAGCGTCCACAGCGGCAGGTATCCCCAGCGCGCGCCCGCTTGTGAGTAAGTGATGATCCCACCAGCGTCGTTATCGACCATGGCGGTGATGAAGCCCGGCCCCAGGACAGCGAAGAAGACAGCGAGGCGATACCGGAAATTCTTCAGCATCGTCCGTCTTTCGCCGTCACTTATTCCTCAAGACGGAAATGATTTCGTCGGCGGTGATCACGCCCGCCAGCTTCCCTTCTTCGTCCACCACCGGCAGCGCGAGCAGGTTGTACTTATCGAACAATTCGGTGACCCGGTCCCGGCCCTCATCGACTTGGGTCTGAATGAGCGTGTCCGTCGCCAGCTCCTGGAGCGGCCTGGACTCCTGCGCCACGAACAGCCGCGCCAGAGGCACCGCGCCTTTCAGCCGGCCTTCGGCGTCGATCAGGAACAGGTGATTCAGGTGTTCCAGCAGATCCTCGTTTCCCTTGAGGGCGACCAGCGCATCGGCCACGCGCGCGCTCTCCGGAAGCGCGATGTACTCGGTGTTCATCATGCCGCCCGCGCTGTCTTCTTTGAATTCGAGCAACTCGCGAACGTCGGACTCCGGCTCGCTCTCCATCTCTTTGAGGATCTCCTGCGATGTGGACTCCTCCAACTCCGCGAGCACGTCGGCGGCCTCGTGTGGAGACATCTCCTCCACGATGTCGGCGGCCTTCTCCGTCTCCAGCGATTCGAGGATACTGGCTTGCATCTTCGGATCCACTTCCGATAGCGCCTCGGCGGCCACTTCTTCGTCGATGGTTTCGAAGATGGCTTCGCGGCTTTCCGGGCTCAACTCTTCGACAATGTCCGCCAGGTCGGCCGGATGGATCTCCTCGAGCTTGGAGTGCGAGATGTTCAGCCGCAATCTGCGCTGCGGGTCGGGCTCGACAATGTTACAAAATTCCCAGCGGATGGAGTTCGGCGGAATGCGGCGCTGTAACCGGCGAATCCAGCGCCGCGGAATCACACCTTGAAAGAGGCGCCGGAAAATGCTGCGGATGCCCACGTCCACTTCCAGCACGCGCAGAATATCGTGACTGTTCTCACGCCGGATGTCGAAGGTGACGTCATTGACGCGCACGACCTTGTGGCCGTTCACATCGATGATTTGCTGATCCAGCAGGTCGCGTGCAATACGCAGCATGTACTCATCGTCGTGGTAGGGCGTGAGCACTTCATCGTTCAGGTGAATGCCTTCGAGCGAGATGGAATGGATTTGTTCGTGTCGGACGGTGAGCCAGGCCGAGCCCGCCCCGATGAGGTAGCGGTCCACCCGGAACGGATCGGCCAGCGGTACGACAGCGCTGTCGCGGACACGGCCGAGACGGCGGCCTTTGAGGTCGTAGACCGGCAGTCCCAACAATTCTGTAAAAAACAGCAGGTTTTCCGGCATCGAAAAACGTCCGCATAGGATACACCACACGAGAGCCTGGACGCTTCTCGATTCGCTTGCTGGTGCGCTCTACATGTGTGTTCCCCTAACACTATGACGCATCAAGGGCGTACCCGCAAGCATTTTTTTCTCTGATTTTGTCCTCAGGTCTTTCCATGACTGTTGCGCGAGTTATGCAGGCGCGATGCTATCGCCCCAGCGCTATTCTCCCGAGGCCCACGAAGTCCGGAATTCGGGATAGAGCGTCAGCCCGCCGCAAGCGAATAGGGTCTGCCCAGTGATATAGGATGCTTCGTCCGACGCCAGAAACGCGAACACGGCCGCGATCTCGTCGGATTCGCCCGCCCGCCCCATCGGGATATGGCTCTCCACTTCTCCACGCGCCTTACCTTCGTCGATCCAGGCTCTGTTCATGGGTGTGACGATCGCGCCCGGCCCCACCGCGTTGACGCGAATGCCGCGGTCCGCATACTCGAGCGCCAGCGTCTTAGTCAGATTCTCCATGCCGCCCTTGGAAATCGAATAGCTCAGATATTTCGGCTTGGGGATGATCTCATGGACGCTGGAATTATTCAGGATCACGCCGCCTTTGCCGCGCTCGAGAAAATGGCGCAGAGCTTCCCGCGCGCACAGGAACGGCCCCCGCAAATTCACCGCCAGGATGCGGTCGAAGTCGGCTGCCTCCATCTGGTCGCTCGGACAAGGCTTCTGAATGCCGGCGTTGTTCACCAGAACATCGAGGGACCCGAAAGCGTCGAGCGTCTGCTGAAACATCGCCTTTACCTGCTCTTCTTCGGAAACGTCGGCGCCGATGACAATAGCTTTGCCGTCGCGCTTGCCCACGGCTTCGAAGGCCTCGACTGCCATCTTGCGTGTGACTTCCGCCTGACCCGCGCCGCTGTGATAGTTGATGCCGACGTTCGCGCCTTCCCGCGCGAATCGAATCGCAATCGCCCGCCCGATGCCCGATGAAGCCCCGGTAATGAGCGCGTTCTTCCCTTCCAGTCTCAGCATGAATCCCTCGTTACTGAGGATATCAACGCGAGAGCGTGAAGTTGACGTCAATCTGCGTAATCACTTCCACCGGCTCATCGTTTAACAGTGTGGGTTGATAGCGCCACTGCCTCACGGCTTCGAGTGCGGCGGGCGTCAACAGCGGATGGCCGCTCATGACCTGCAGATTCCGGATTGCCCCATCCCGCCCGATAATCGCCGTCAACCGCACGGTCCCCGCCACTCGCGCTTGCTTCGCCAGAGCTGGATAGACCGGATTCACTTGCGCAATGAGCTTGGCCGCCTGTACTCCCGTGCTCACATGGATCGGCTTAGCGGACGAGGGCGCGGCCGCCTTTTCCTGCGTGCGCCGGACCGGAGCCGCTGGAGGAGCAGGCAGACGCAGATCGCCAAGCAATCCTGAAGATTGCCCGAAACCTAAGTCGATTCCACCAGGAATACCCGTGCCTGTCGCACCATCATCCGGGGACAACACCGGCGCTTCAGATCCTGTCAGGCTGATACCCTTCGGAATACCGATCGGCGCGGTAAACACGCGCCAGGAATTTTTCGACGGTCGCGTGGCCCCCACTATCCTCGGTTTGTCGTGGTTCGGAGGATGCCCTGGAGGTCCAATCACACCTGTGAAGTAACTGGCTCGCGGCACTAATGAATCGGTGTGGACGAGCGAAACCAGCACGACGGCGCTGAGCGCGGCCGCCTGGCCCACCAAAGAAACTGTCATCGCCCAGGGCCGCTTCAGCAGCCCTGAACTCTCAATCGACGCCCGTTCAAACATATGGATACCTGACCTCCTGTTTGAGTCTTAGATATCCGGCCGGTTCTGTTTTACTTAGACACGTTCGCGCGCCGCTTTGTTCCGCGAAAGCGATACGCGTTTAGTTCGACGCAGCGCCGATCATGATCGTATTGACTTGGCTAAATATGAGGTTGATGCTGCCGAAGACGCCAGGCGCTACTGCGGCCGCCGCCACCGTCACAAACCCAGCCATCAATGAGTACTCGATAAGATCCTGACCGCGGCTATCGCACCAGATCTTCCAATTCATGGCAAGCCGAACTATCTGTAGCATCCTCATACTTCCGTTATTAAAATTCATGGTTAACGTTAACATTGTGCGGAAACATTCTAAATAGTACAGGCGTACAAGTACGTCCCCGGACCATATCGATTGGGAGTGGATCAGAATCAAGATCGCCGATCGGTACCTGCGACGGAAGAGCCCTACCGGTTCAATCGTTCTTGCGGGTCATCGAAACGAATCGGCCAAAAGGCCAGTTACGGAAGAGTCAGTACTATGGTGATACGTCATCGACCGCAAGGAAGCAGAGTCGCCGGAGACGGGCATTCCAAAGTCGTTCTTGTCGACATTGATTCCATCGTGCTCGCCGAACCCCACGTGGCTGTCGTCGATGCGAGCCAGTATCTGACTGCCTTGCACCTCGACAAGCATCGTGTACCATTGCCCGGCATTGATCGGCGTTTTCACAGTAGCCAGCGCGACCGCTTTTTCCTGTTTCGCCGGATTCCCGTCTTTGTTCAGCGCAAAGCCCGATGAATTGATAATCACGCGGCAGACAGAAGGCGGTCATTTTGGCGCCGTCCAGCTTGAAGGAGAACTGAAAGATGCCATCGTGGAAATCCATCGCATGCCGCACCGCCGCGGCGTGACTGTCCGCCTTGAGCTCGACGCCCTTCAACGCCCCATCGGCGATATCCCACTGCCCTTTGGCAACTCTCCAATTCTTCGTAACCGGCCCCTCGGAGAAATCGTCGCTGAAGAGCAGCTTGCCCCGCTTGCGGCGGCGTTATCTTTGGCCCGCGCGAACAGGCTGACCAGCAGAATCGGCGCGAGCGCCAGTAGTACGGCTTTCGGAGTAAGTCGCATAGTTGCCTGGATTGTGGTGGAGCGGCCTTTCAAGGCGGCCATGCCCGCTTTCGAGCGGGCATTTCGCGTGGCGCAGGCTGATAGCCTGCGTTTTCAAGGTGCGAAGCCCTTGCCTAGTTAGCGCAAGCGCATGGGCTGACCGCCGGCGGCTTTGCTGCGCTGGGCAGCGTCCATAAACGCAATGATCTCCAGCGTCTCTTCGGGGGAGACCGGCGCAACCCCGGTCTGGAAGAATTTCACGATTTCCTGAAGCAGGGGCGGATATCCCTCCACCATCGTCTTGTCGC
>Ga0210405_10002052_pt1 | contig 21562 bp, 18 predicted proteins | sample IncBWH11MmetaG_FD_155492 | JGI IMG/M metagenome (GOLD analysis project Ga0210405, IMG submission 155492) | Forest soil microbial communities from Barre Woods Harvard Forest LTER site, Petersham, Massachusetts, United States - Inc-BW-H-11-M | ecosystem: Environmental > Terrestrial > Soil >... | reverse complement strand
TCACTCATCCTGCTTGACGAAGTGGGACGTGGCACGGCCACATACGACGGGCTGGCGATTGCCTGGGCGGCGGTTGAATACATCCACGCACGGCTGCGGGCCAAGACTCTTTTTGCCACGCATTATTTCGAACTCACCGAACTCGCCGAGCGGCTTTCGGGAGTGAAGAATTATCACGTCTCGGTGAAAGAAACCGCCGGCGGAATTGTGTTTCTGAGAAAAGTGGAACAGGGCGCGGCAGACCGAAGCTATGGAATCGAAGTGGCCAAGTTGGCTGGATTGCCGAATGAAGTCATTGAGCGGGCGCGGGAAGTGCTGGCAGAACACGAGAGTGCGGAACAACGCGTGACCGAACAACTGGCCAGCGATGAGTTACGTCCGCGCCCGCCGGCTCAACTTACTATCTTCACGCCGTTGTCGCAGCCGGTTCTCGAAAAACTGCGCGAGGTAGACTTGAATCGGTTGACCCCGCTCGAAGCGCTGAATCTGTTGGCGGAATTGAAGAAGCAGGTGGATTGAAAAAGACGACATCAATCTCCGGACAGATCGGCCAACTACTCATCGTGGGCTTCGATGGCACCGAGATGTCGCCGCGGCTCCGGTCTCTGCTCACTCTGCTGCAACCTGCTGGCGTGATTCTTTTCGCGCGCAATATTACGAGTGGAGAGCAGACCCACAGACTGCTCCAACAATGCCAGTCGTGCGTCTCCACGCGATTGTTCACTTGCGTGGACATGGAGGGCGGCCGGGTGGATCGCTTTCGCAACGTCACTGGTCCTGCGCCCACAGCGGCGGACGTCTTCGCCACAAAGAATCGCAAACTCTATCGGAAACATGGGACGACTATCGGCGAATCTTGCCGGGCTCTGGGCTTCAACACGGACTTTGCTCCGGTTGTAGATCTGGCATTTGAAGCCTCACGCAATGTTATGAGTTCGCGTTCGGTTTCTGCCGATCCCAAAGAAACCACGATTTATGCCCGTGAATTTCTCGCTGGCCTGCGGTCCGTAGGAGTGTTGGGAGCCATCAAACACTTTCCCGGCCTTGGCGAGGCGAATCTCGACACGCATCAGGAACTCCCCAGTGTCGAGAAATCCTGGAAGAAGTTATGGGAGTCAGACATTGCTCCTTATCGCACTCTCGGTCGCGACGCTCCACTGATTCTGGTCGGGCATGCTGCTTATCCGGCGGTGACACGGGACCGCACGCCAGCGTCTTTGTCGAAGAAATGGATTACGGACGTTTTGCGGAAGAAGATCGGCTACCGAGGACTCGTCGTCTCGGACGATCTCGAGATGGGTGGCGTGCTGAAGGCCGCGCCCATCGATCAGGCGGCCGTCGAATTCGTCCGAGCCGGTGGTGATCTTTGCCTGATTTGTCATATCGAGGAGCACATCACGCGTTCGTACGAAGCGCTGGTAAGGGAGGTGGAGCGCGACGCCAAGTTTGCGCGGCGGGCGAAGGAATCGGTGGCGCGTGTGTTGACGTTCAAGACGAAGTCTAAGGAGTTAAAGCGCTCGGGACCTGCTCCAATTGCGGTCAAGCTGGAGAAGATTTCGCGCCGGTTGTGGGAGCTTAGTGAACAGGTCCGGTTGGCGACGATAAGGCGGCAGGATCAGACATGATCGTTGCTGGAGTGATGAGCGGAACGTCCGCCGATGGAATCAATGTCGCCCTGGTACGCATAACCTCTTCGCGGAGCCGGGCGGGGACGTCGCGCGTCCATTTTCTGGCACACGCAGAGTACCCTTACCCGAAGCACGTTCGCCGGGCTGTGTTGGCTGCGATGAATTCATCCAAGGCCAGTGTGGCAGACTTGGCAAGATTGAACTTCCTGCTCGCTGAACTTTACGCGGATGCAGTCCTGGCCACACAACGCCGTTTTCGTCTGAAGGCCGAACTTGTAGGTTGCCATGGTCAGACGCTCTATCACCAGGGCGAGGTTGCCCCGTTTCTGGGACGAAGGCTTGCGGCCACCTGGCAAACTGGCGAGGGTGCATTGGTGGCTGCACGCGTCGGTGTTCCGGTGGTTTCCGATTTCCGCCCAGCCGACATGGCGGCTGGCGGCAAGGGAGCTCCGCTGGTTCCCTTCCTTGATTTTCTTTTGTACCGCGATAGTCGTGTCGGCCGAATCGTGCAAAACATTGGTGGGATCGCGAACTTGACCGCGATTCCGGCGAGCGCGTCTTCCAATTCGGTAGTGGCTTTCGACACCGGTCCGGGCAATATGCTGATTGATGCCGTCACGGACCAACTGTTTGGCAAGGCGTTCGATCGCGATGGCAGAATTGCTGGCTCTGGAGCGGTGGTCGACCCTGTGATCAGCGACGTTATGCGTGGGTCATTCTTTCGACGTAAGCCACCCAAGACCGCGGGTCGCGAAGAATTCGGACGTGAGTTTGCCCAGGATTTCGTTCGTCGGTGCGGGCGCGTCGATAAGCGCGATATCGTCGCCACCGCCACGGCACTGACGGCCAGGTCGATCGCGGATGCGCTTCGCCGATTCGTGATACGCCGGACAGGGACCTACCAGGACTTCGTTGCCTCCGGCGGCGGCGCAAGTAATCCGACGCTCATGGCAATGCTGGCGAACGAATTGCGACCGCTGGGACTGCAGATCCGCACCTCGGATGAATTCGGGCTACCCTCGGAAGCGAAAGAAGCAGCGGCATTCGCGTTGCTTGCCTTCCAGACATGGAACCGGAAACCGTCGAACGTCCCGTCGGCAACCGGAGCAAAGCGGCCAGCGATTCTGGGAAAGATTTCGTATGCGTGAACGAAAACTCTTTCGCCGCTCTGCGGCGAATGCACAACCGTGGGCGGCTATGCCCACGTGTTCTTTGTTGCTTCGGACTTTTCTCGTTCTCTCAGTCTTTGTCCCTGTACTCGGCTGCTCGGGCAGGCCTGATCCCGATACCCTGGTGATGATTATCGAGAGCAGCCCCACTAATTTGGATCCGCGGATTGGCCTGGATGCGCAGTCCGAGCGCATCGATGAACTGCTCTTCGATGACTTATGCACTCGAGACGACCATTTGAACGTTCGACCTGGACTAGCCGAGCGTTGGGAAACTCCCGATCCTCTTACCTATGTATTCCACCTGCATGAGGGTGTGAGATTTCACGATGGGCGACCGCTCACCTCACGCGATGTAAAGTGGACATTCGATTCTCTGCTGCAGGGGAAAATTCGCAGCACCAAAGCAGCGGCGTACCGGCTCGTGGATCGAGTGGATGCGCCCGACGACTATACGGTGGTGTTTCATCTTAAGGAGCCATTCGCCACTTTGTTGTGGAACGTTTCTGACGGTGCCATCGGAATCGTGCCCTACGGCACCGGCGATGAGATCAGCCGGCTTCCCGTTGGCTCGGGCCCGTTCCGTTTCGTCAGCGCAGAGCCGGACAAGGAAGTCGTCATTGAACGCAACGACGCGTATTGGGGAGAAAAGGCTCATCTAAAACGAGTGCGGTTCGCCGTGATTCCAGATGCCACAACTCGCGCGCTTGAATTGCGCAAAGGTAGTGCCGACATTGCGATCAATTCCCTGACCGGGGACATGGTCCTGGCGCTCGAACGCGAGCCCAATCTAGAGGTGCTGCACGCTCCCGGCACGGTGCTCGCCTATATTGCGTTCAACACTCGCGATGCGATCCTCAACGATGTGCGCGTGCGGCAAGCTTTGTCGTACGCCATTGACCGAACGCCGATCATTCACTATCTGCTGCGCGATTTCGCACGGCCTGCCTACAGCCTGCTTCCTCCCGAGAGCTGGGCGTACAACGGAGATGTACCGCGCTTCGACTACAACCCCGATCGGGCGCGGCAATTGCTTGATCAAGCCGGATATCCGGCTGTGAACGGCGTGCGTTTGCATCTCACCATGAAAACCTCGACTGAAGAAAGCACGCGGCTAATGGCCGCCGTTTTCCAGCAGCAGTTGCGGCAGGTTGGCATCGTGTTGGACATTCGAACTTTTGAGTTCGCCACTTTCTTTTCTGACGTTACGCGTGGCGCTTACCAGGTTCACTCCCTGCGCTGGGTCGGAGGTAATGAGGACCCGGACATCTTTGAATATGTTTTTCACTCGGCGAAATTCTCGCCGCACGGCGCCAATCGCACCTACTATGCAAACCCTCGCGTGGATGCGCTGATCGACCAGGCGCGCGGCGAACTCGATCAGAACACGCGCAAACAGATCTATGCGGAGATCCAGCGAATCCTGGCTGAGGATTTGCCCTACATGAACTTGTGGTACTTCGAGAACGTAATGGTGCGCACGCGACGGGTACGAAATCTGACGCTGAACCCGCCTGGAAATTATGACTTTTTGAAAACGGCAGAACTCGCGCCTTGAAGGTGGCACGGAACCCGTCCCCATGGTAGCTCCAAGACCCCGTGTTACCATCGAACTCTCGGTAAAATTCACGTGCGCATTCTTTTTATCGGTGACATTTTTGGCAGACCGGGACGAACCATCGTCAAGGATCGGCTGTCGGCTCTCGTAAGAGAGCACGCCATTGATCTCGTGCTCGCCAACGGAGAGAACGCAGCCGCCGGCTTCGGCATCACCCCGCCTTTGGCCGAGGACTTGTTCGAGATGGGCATTGACGTTCTTACGACCGGCAACCATATCTGGGATAAGCGCGAGATCATTGACTACTTCAACGCCGCCGACGGGAATCCGCATAGTCCGGCTCGCCGGGTATTGCGCCCTGCCAATTACCCGCCGGGAATGCCGGGATGGGGTTTATACGAGGGTCGCAAAGGCAACGTTCCATATGCCGTCATCAATCTGCAAGGACGCGTTTTTATGGCCTCGAATGACGATCCTTTTCGCGTGGCCGACCAGTTGCTAAAGGAAATCAAGGCCAAGGTTATTTTTGTCGACATTCATGCGGAGGCAACTTCAGAAAAGGTTTCGCTGGGCTGGTATCTCGATGGACGAGTCACGGTTGTCGTCGGCACCCACACCCATATTCCCACGGCCGATGAGCGCGTATTGCCGGGCGGCACTGCTTACATCACCGATGTCGGCATGACCGGGCCTTACGACAGTGTCATCGGGGTGAAGAAGGAATTGATCGTAGGCAAATTTCTTAGCAATATGCCAACGCGCTTCGAGGCAGCCACAGGAGATGTCCGCCTGTGCGCGGTCGTGGTGGATTGCGATGAACGAACCGGCCGGGCAAGACAAATTACGCGCCTCATGGTGGCGTAGAGAAGTGGCGTAGAGAACTGGGCTTCGGGCCTTAGGCTTCACGAACTGCAAAGCACAATCATGAGCGAATTCCAACTTCAGACCCAAACAATCAAATCGAACGGCTTCCAGTGGATGAACGCGGATGCCTATCTTTTCGACATTGATGGCACCTTGCTCATCACCCGCGACGGCGTCCATCGTAACGCTCTTCATCAAGCCATGCGCGAAGCATACCAGGTCGACACTACGATTGACGGGATTGCCTATCACGGCAAAACCGACCTGGGGATCTTGCGCGCGGCTCTCGACCGCGTTGGAGTTTCAGGCGACAGCTTCGAAGCAAAACTTCCAGCAGCGCTGGAAATTGTCCGCCGCGAGGTGTCAGCGAACGCGCATCGCGTTACGCCCACGATCTGTGCTGCAATTCCAGACGTGCTCGCTGAATTGAAGGCTGCGGGCAAGCTGCTGGGCGTGGCCTCGGGCAATCTCGAATCCGTCGGATGGCTCAAGGTCGAAGCGGCCGGCCTGCGCGAATTTTTCAGCTTCGGCAGCTTTACCGACCACCACGAAAGCCGCGCGGACATCTTTCGCCAGGGTGTGATCGAAGTACAAAGCAGGCTGGGCGAGTCGGCGACGGTATGCTTTATCGGGGACACTCCCGAAGACATCAAGGCGGCTCGTTTGGCCAATTCCAAGATCGTCGCTGTATGTACGGGGATTTTTACCGCCGATGACCTTCGACACCTTGAACCCGATGCCTGCGTGGCCTCATGCGCGGATTTGCTGACCAAATAACTCCGGTTGCTGAATCCAATTAATTTTTGACTCGCTCAAGGAACTCTGGTTCAACCCAGATGGAGTGTGCTGCGGGAAAGTCCCCGACAACCGCTCCGACCTCGAGTTCGATCAAGCCTCTGTCGAACCCAGCAACTGGAAACGCTCTGCCTACACAACGCCCGAAGACGGCCTTGGTTTCTCGGTCCGCTTCCTTCACGGCAGGGGGGACTTCGATGAGTCGAACGCGATCACCGATTTCCACGGCACCGAGAGCCCGCATCGGACGCGATCCCATTGCTTTCTCCAATTCTTTTCGATTCCTAACTGGCAAATATCGCAGCGCCGCCCGCGCCAACGCCAGATAGACATCCGTCGCTCCAGGAATTTTTCCGACAGCCTGCAGATGCTTACGCACGATCTCCGCATCGCCGCGTACGATTGGCCCGCTGAACGCTCCAGCTCCTCCGAGCGCCTCGTAGTTCGCGATGGTCTGTCTCACGATCGGAAGCATCTTCTTGCGTGCCTCAGCTGCGGATAGCCCAGCCTTGCGCGCCAACTGTTCCGCAGTCACCAGCATCGCCACGAGCAATGGTGAAGCAAACGCTCCCCAGGCATGGTAAGCAGCCTTGTGTTGCTTGCGAATGGTGAAGGCTTCACCACCAAGAGCCCGCACGATCTGCCGCGCCGAGCGAACCGCCGTCGCATCGCCTTCGATTGCAAAGGGTACCTCGCTGACCGGCGGCATCGATCCAGTCACGAATGTCATCAGGGGATGAACCGAAGCGACCGCTGCTCCACTCTGGCGCAAAGACTTCAGTTCGTCGCTCGCCAGGGCACCGCTGGAGTGGAACGCAATTTTGTTTGTCCAGTCAACAACCGAAGCAAGCTGGCGTGCAGACGCCGCAATCTCACGATCGGGCACACAGAACCATACAAGATCGGCATCCAGACGAGCGCGGTCGCTGGTCGAGGAGTGTGCCTTGACTTTTCTAGCCAAGTCAGCAGCCTTCCGTTTTGATGCAGCGCTGCCGCCGGAAACGATTTCGGAGATGGTGTATCCCGCTCGTTTCAGCTCCAGCGCCAGCGCTCTGCCCAGTCTTCCCGGGCCAACAATCGCAATCCGTGGTTTCGCTGCCATCGCGGGCAGCATATCAGGGCAATTGCTATAGTGACAAAATCTCTGCGCCAGCTTGATCAACCCGGCATAGCCCTTGTCGCTTATATTGTTGTTATGCAGAAATCATCCCATTCCAAGACCAAAGCTCGCGTTCTTTCTTCTGTCGAAGCCTACCGTGGCCCCGCCTTTTGGGTCACGACTGATCAGGTATTGGAGCCCTCAGGCGTGCGCGGCCGTCGCGACATCGTGCATCACACCGGCTCGGTGGTGATTCTCGCAGTTGACGAGACCCACTCCGAGCCTCACGTGCTGCTGGTGCGCCAGTATCGACATGCCGCTCAGCAGTATCTCTGGGAGCTCTGCGCCGGTCGCATCGATAAAGGAGAAAACGAATTGACTGCGGCCAAACGCGAACTGCTCGAGGAAACTGGATATGCTGCCACCCGCTGGAAGCGAATCCTGAAGTTTTATGCCAGCCCCGGTTTTGTTGCCGAAACTATGTCCATTTATTTGGCGGCGGGCCTGCGTCCCGGCATCGCGCAGCCGGAGGAAGATGAAGTCATCGAGACTAAATTTTTTCCTCTGATCGTCGCCGTCCGTATGGTAATGACCGGCCGCATTCACGATGGCAAGACGATCTCGGGCGTGCTCTGGCTGGCTCAAGAATACGGCCGCCGCAAGAAACGTAAATAGCCACTCTTTTGTGACTCTCCCATGTGTCGTTCCTCTTGACAGCCTGTTCGAGTAGCCGGAAAATGGCAGGAAATCGGAGGGCATGGATTGGATTCAGGTAAGCTCTGTGCCCCAGGGGGCGTAAGTGGAACGCTTGAAAGGTACGGTAAAGTGGTTCAACAATGCCAAAGGATATGGATTTATCGGCCGGGATGACGGAGCCGACGTGTTTGTGCATTACAGCGCAATTACGTCGGAAGGATACAAGAGCCTGCAGGAGGGGGATCAGGTAGAGTTTGAGATAACCCAGGGACCAAAGGGGCCGCAGGCTTCGAATGTTACAAAGGCCTCATGAAGTAACACATTAAGCTGCAATCTCCTCAGGGGATCGTCGACTGGGCTCGCACTGCGCCGGCCGCTGCTGAGTCGGTCGTGTTTACTTCCGACAAGTCCGGTTGGATTCGATTTTTTCTTTTTCGAGTCTCCATAACGAATCTCATAGAACAACCCTACCGAAACTCTCTTCGGTAATTTGACGCGTCTGCTTTTTCGGTGTATCTGTATTGGCGCGCCACATGTCCAAACGTATCTTCTTGCTGCTCACGGTACTCGCCGCGCTGCTAGCCCCTGCGCGGGACAAGCCGGAAAACTGGCTGGAGGTTCGCAGTCCGCATTTTATCGTCCTGAGTGACTCCAGCGAGAAGCAGGCTCGCCACGTCGCCGACCAGTTCGAGCGCATGCGGGACGTCTTTCAAACCGTGCTTGTTCACGCAAACGCAGATCCCGGAACCCCTATTGTCGTGCTGGCTGTCAAAGACAAGAAGGACTTTCAGGCACTTGAGCCAGAATCCTATTTGGCGAAGGGACAGATGGAGCTCGCTGGTCTTTTCTTGAGGGCTCCCGACAAGAACTACATTCTGTTGCGGCTCGACGCAGAGGGTGAGCATCCGTACGCGACCGTTTATCACGAATACACCCATCTGCTTTCAAGCCCAGCTGAAGCGTGGCTGCCGCTCTGGCTCAACGAGGGCTTAGCTGAGTTCTACCAAAACACGGAAATACGCGATAAAGACGTTATGTTTGGAGAAGGGAGCCCAGAAAATATCCTCCTTCTCCGCCAGGAACGCCTACTACCGCTCGCAACACTCTTCGCCGTAGACCACAATTCACCGTACTATCATGAACATAATAAAAGTTCCATCTTCTATGCCGAGTCCTGGGCCGTCGTCCATTATTTTATGAGTAATGAGCGACACGAGAATGCCCAGCCCCTTTCCGATTACATGAAACTGTTAAGCCAAAATGTGGATGCGGTTACGGCCGCCACGCGCGCTTTCGGCGACTTGAAGCAACTGCAGGCAGCCCTCGACAAATACGTAGCGCACGCCACCTTCCGATACTTCAAGATGCCGATTTCCGCTGAAATTGACGCCGCGACCTTCAAGATCCGAGCTGTCACCCCGGCACAAGCAGACGCGGTGCGCGCGGACTTTCTGGTTTACAACCAGAGGATAAAGGATGCGAAGCCTCTGCTCGAGCGCGTGCTGCGCGATGACCCGAGCAATCCGTCGGCGCATGAAACCATGGGATACCTGGAGTTCCGCCAGGGCAATCTCGCCGAAGCCCGGAAATGGTACGAGCAGGCGGTAAAACTGAATTCGCAGAGTTTTCTGGCCTATTACTATTTCGCCGCCATTACCATGAACGGCGGACAACTCGACCCCGAAAACAAATCGCAAGTCGAAAACAGCCTGCGAACCGCCATCAAACTCAATCCTTCTTTTGCCCCAGCCTACGATCAGCTGGCAGTCTTTTACGGAATGCGGCGCGAGAATCTCGACGAAGCTCACACCCTAGCCCTCAACGCAGTGCAATTGGATCCGGGCAATCTTCACTACCGGCTGACCACGGCCAATATTTTGCTGCAAATGCAGCGTCCCACGGATGCCATTGCCGTGCTGCAGAACGCCGCAAGCCTGGCCAAGACCCCCGACGAGGTCAGCTCGGTCCAGAATTTGCTGGAGGCAGCCCAGCAATACCAAGCGTCACGCGAGCAAGAACTAGAGCAGCCGCGCGCTACGCAGGGAATTCAATCTACTGCTCAGGGGCAATCTTCAGCGCAGGCAACGCTTGGCGGTGTTAAACAACCCGCGCCTGAAGAGCCGCATGGGCCACGCCACGGGGTAAAGGGTACGATCAAGGATGTGCAGTGCTCCCTGCCCGCAATTATGGAACTGAAGGTCGAGGGCGATGGCAAGACGCTTCCCCTGCATAGCAATAACTACTTCAAAATTCAGTTCACTGCTTTGAACTTCACGCCCGGGGGCGAACTTCATCCCTGCACCGATTTGGAGGGCATGAAGGCGAACGTAGAGTTTTTCGAAGCCTCTGGCAAATCCAGTGAAGGCCAGATTTTTTCCATCGAACTCAGGAAATAGGAAGACCGCCTGTTGTCATCGAGTGGAGCGCGGGACCGGGATCCTTCGTGCATGCCGACGAAAAGCCCAGATTCCTCGTCGCTTCGCTCCTCGGAATGACAGGGGGGTAGTAGGTCGATAGAACGAATTGCCAGAAGACGTTGCTAGAAAACGAGGGCCTCGCGCATACCCTCGAAGTGAATCTCAAGGAGAGTGCGCGATCCGTCAGGATTTCTTCTGTACATGTACGCATTACGCGGGAATTTGGCGTCGTGCTTCACCCATTTCCCATCTGCTTCCGCAACCGTTAAATTGTTGTGCTGAAATTTAACCGTCGCGTTGCCGACGTACGATTCCCAACGGATTATGTAATCCCCCTCAGGGGTGCGCGCACCGCCCAGCACCACCGGGGAACCTAGCGTAAAGTCCCGCGAGCCTCTTACGAAGGTTCGTGGCCTGAAACCGCTCGAAACCAGATTGTCGTGCGTGGACTTGGCGTGATCCTCATCGCCGTAGGGACCTACGAGCACGTGGTAGGAATTCGTCCATAGGAAACCCTTTTGAACGGCGGCTACGGGAAACCCGAGTTGCGCCAGCTTGTCGGTTTCGTCGTGAGCCTGCGATGGATTCTTGAATTTCCCTACTTCGAAGAAGAGTTCCGAAGTCGCGGCTGCATTCGCCGCTGGATTCGCTGGTCCAGACTCTTCGGTGCGCACAGTCGATTGGGCGGCAGGTTGAGTAGCTGATTGAGTGGCAGGTTGCTGCTTCGGAGTTGTGTCGAGTTTAGCCGGAACCAGGTTGGACGCGGTCGCGACGGTGGGCGCGGTCGTCGGGACGGAAGGTGTCGTCGCCTCCAACGAAGTCGGCGTAGTGGCAACCGTGGAAGCGGGTTTGGGAGTGGCATTGCTTACGCTGATGGGCGTAGCCGCCGCCGGAGTTGGTAACGGTTCCACAGTCTCGGCTTTCGCCTGCTGAAGCTTCCCAGTGTTCGACGACGGCTGTGGCGCGAGCTTTTCGGGTTGTGGCGGGACCTTCTCAGCTTGCGGAGCGGGAGCAGGCGCTGGCGCAGGCAAATTCGTCTTTTGCTCTGCTACCACCGCCTGTGCCGCTGGCTGCACGATCTGCGGCGCTGGGAATACTGTCGCCGGCGACGGCGACGTGGGTTGCGGCTCTGGCGACACAACCGGAGACGCCGCTTGGACGGCTGAGATCTGCGGTTCCGGTTTCGACGCAAACCGCTCGCCCAAGTGGATGAGCCACACCCCAACCTCGCGGCGATAACCGTTAAATAAGAAGCCACCCGCTACCAAAACCGAAACCATGAGCCCGGTCGCCAAACCCCTTGAGAAGCCGCTCAATTGAATCGGTACTCTCGCCTCCGCTGAGCTAGGCGTAGCCTTTGTGTTCCAGGAGCCGTTAAACGCTGGAACTGTGCGCGGCGACGTCGCTGCTGACCCAGAGTCAGCGGGGAGTGGTGTCGAAGGCTGGTTGATCCAATCGCGAATTTTCTCGCGGGCTTCGGCGGGCAGCGCAGTGAAGCGCAAGCCTCCCTTTTGCGTTTCGTCCGTCCACGCCAGCGTGCCGTCGGCTTCGATTCGCTGATTCTGGTCCGAGAACCAGAAGCGGATCTTTCCATTATTTCCATTGGGTTTAATCGGATCATAGGAGTGAAAGCACAGTCCTCCATCCGAGACATTCAACACGATGCCGCCGTTGTCCGGCTCGATGTTGATGTAGGCGTGCCTCTCCATTGTCGTCCGTGCAGTTTGGCGTCGTTCCGGGCCTGTCATTGCACCACCAATGAGTAGAGAGAAATTTATGGGTAATCGCAACGCGTGCAGCAATCGAGTCCGTTCAAAAAGCGGCGAACCGACCTGCAGCAGGTGACTTACGTCGGAATCTCTAGTTTTGACTTTCCGACAGAGCCGTAATATACACCCGACCGCCCCAACGCACAATATTTAGCTCAATAGCTCACGTCAAAGTGGGCAAGGCCTGATTCCCTTCACGGACAACCAACACCTGGAGGCATCCCGTGTACGCCAAGTGTGTTGAGCGGAATCCTCCTTCCGCCCACACGCCAGAACGCGCTCCGAGCCAACCACCCTTCCTGAAGGCCCCGGCACAGGTGCTACTGTGAAACTACCAGTTGTATCTATGCAGCTAACGGCTAGCAAACATGCTAGTTGCGTGCCGTTAGGCGATGGCCGCAGAGCTCCTCTCCGTCAGCGGCGTGGCCGCCGTGAATGCAGTTCAGAACAGGCAAACCATCCGGTTATTCTGGGTATTCCTGGCAGGGGCATTTGGGCTGTGGGCGCTGGTCCCGTGTTCTTGGTTTTACAGTGTGGTCCTACTCGAAAATCCCCCACTATTTCTGCACATCGTCTTGATGATGGCGGCGCTGGCATCGCGCCCCCATTTACGATTACCCACTCAAAGGAAGCGAAGAACGCTTCCGCTTAGTGTCGAACACGGCTCCTCTCCTGATCTGGATGTCAGGCACTGACAAGCTGTGCAGGCTACAGCTTCGCGCGGAAATGTTTAACCTCTTCAATCGGATCAACCTCGCGACCGGCGGCGGGTCTGTCGGATCGAGCGGCTTTGTCACCGATACCATCGGCGATTTCTTCGGAGGTCCCGGCATCGGCCCCGGCGAGCCTTTCAACATGCAGCTTGCCGGAAAGGTTATTTTCTAGCGCGGAACCAAGTATAAATTTTGTCGGTCGCCTATTCTCACCACGCTTTAGAAAAGGTAAGATGCAATGTCTCCGCACAGCAAGTTCACCCAGCTCGAACTGCGTGAACCGTCGTCGCGGACACTGAAAGACTTAGAAAAAAGAGAGAGACGCATGAAATTAAAAGTATTTATCCTTTGCGCGATTTGCATCGCGATGGCCTCCACGGCTGCAGCTAACACGCTGGTTCTGACCAACGGCCAAGTCATCACCGGGACTTTCCTCGGCCGAAGCTCGGCGGGAGTTCAGTTCGTTGGGCCCGATGGAACCAGTCAGATCTATCCATCCCAGCAAGTCCAATCGCTGTCTTTTGGACCTGTCCCCACTCCACCGCCGCCCCCGCCGGCAGCAGCGCCGCAACAAACCTTGGTCCCGGCCGGAACTGTCCTTCTCGTCCGCATGGTGGACGGCTTGGACACGAGCACCGCTTACACCGGCCAGACATTCTCTGCCACTTTATCTACCAACCTCGCTGCCAACGGCTACGTGGTCGCGTATGCCGGTACAACTGTCTATGGCCAGGTAGTCGCGGCTAATTCCGCAGGACGCGCGACTGGCTCATCGCAGCTGAAACTGCAGCTGACGCAAATCGTGATTGGCGGGAACGCCATTCCGATCATGACCGATGTTTTCGATTCCCAGAAAGGCAAGAGCTCAGGAGGTCGATCCGCGCGCAGGCTTCTCGGCGGCGCCGGGCTGGGCGCGGCCATCGGCGCCATTGCGGGCAACGCTGGCATGGGTGCGGCGATTGGCGCAGTAGCCGGCGGCGTGGGTACAGTCGTACAGAAAGGCGACCAGGTACAGATTCCCAGCGAGGCGCAGCTGGAGTTACACCTGACGCAACCAGTAATGCTGTCAGTCGCGCAGTAAGGGTAGGACACACTCAGTCAAAGAATAATTTTAGGAGGAACTCATGAGAATTCGATTGATGGTCGCGGTCCTGACTCTAACCGTAGCAACTGGCCTTTGGGCCCAGGAAAAAAAGATTCAGGATCCGGCGGAGAGTAAAGAACTCAACGATCAAGCCTACATCCGCCTGCTTCGCACTGACTTGAAAGCCAAGAGGGAAGCGATCGTAAAGGAAGAAATGCAATTAAATGATCAGCAAGCAGCCGTCTTTTGGCCGATCTACCGGAACTACGAATCTGAACAGACAAAACTAGGCGATGAGAAGCTTGCGATTATCCAGGACTACGCCCAGAACTTTCTGACCATGAGCGACCCAAAGGCAGATCAACTCGCTCAAAAGGTCATGACATTGGACGAACAGAGGTTGGCCCTCAGAAAGAAATATTACGAACTCCTGAAGAAATCACTCCCAACAATTCTCGTGGTCCGCTTCTTCCAGGTGGAAAATCAACTGCAGTTGATTCTAGATTTACAGATCGCTTCGAACCTGCCGATTATCGAGCAGGCCGAATAGATCGCGCTCTCAGGCTTGATTAGGATGGGCCACGTTTGCTGCCTCGTCGAGCAGCAGCCGGTCAGTCTGTGAGTCGTAGGTAAAAATCTCCGCGTATCGACCCCAATTCAATGCGGCATCGAGTTGGTGCTGAACGTCGTCCTGAGAGAAGTGTTTATCCAAAACGTCGCGAAAGAATTCCATGGGAACAGCCCGGTCTGACTTCCGCTCCAGCGCATTGCGGATCTGCTGAATCAGCGTCACATGACTAAGCACGGCATCGCGAAACAGCTTCTTTCGCGTCGTAATATCGGCCTCCGCAAATTCCTTTCCCGCAGCAGTAATCTGCACATCCCCCTGAGTTGACTCCGCGAAACCCAGCATTACCGCCTCGTCCACGATGGGAAATAGATCGTCCACTTCCATCAACAACTCTTCGGCAAGATGATACAAGTCCTCCTTGCCCCCGCGATCGTTCAAAAACTCAAGCAGTCCCGCCATTCCGCCCGCGGTCGCGTGCGGCAACACTTGCATCGAAGGCTTGCGCAGAGCCGGCAGCTTTGTAACCGGCCCAAACTCCAACTCAGGCTGCGTCATCACCTTGTAGATGTAATCCACGTAAATGAGAAACTCCGCGGACTTCCGATCCCGCGGCTGCGGCAGCGAAATTCGAAAATCCGCTCTGATCTTCGCCGGATGCGTTCCCAGAACCACCACTCGATCCGCCAAAAGCACTGCCTCTTCAATATTGTGCGTAACCAGGAATATGCTTTTCGTCGGAATCTGATCATTGATCCACAACTCCATCAGCTCGCGCCGCAGGCTCTCCGCCGTCAGCACATCCAGCGCGGAGAACGGCTCATCCATGAACAACACCTCGGGTTCGACAGCGAGGGCGCGCGCAAATCCAACCCGCTGCTTCATGCCTCCAGACAATTCCTTGGGATAAGCGTTTTCAAAACCTTTGAGTCCCACGATGGCAAGCGCCTGCAATGCCTGCCGATGACGCTCCGGATGCTCCAGCCCTTTCGCCGCCAGCGGAGCTTCAACATTCTCCAGCACCGTCAGCCAGGGAAATAAAGCAAAACTCTGGAACACCATGCCAATGTTCAGGGCACCGCCGTCCAGAGGCTGCCCATGCACCAGCACCGTGCCGCTGGATGGCGCCGTCAATCCCGACAGAATTCTCAGCAACGTCGATTTCCCCGACCCCGAAGGCCCGAGCAGCGCGCAAATAATTCCCGACTCGACGGCCAGGTCCATCGGAGCGATGATCTGAATGTCCCTCCCATCCGGTTGCGCATAAGATTTCTCAATCTTACGGCCTTCGATCAGAGTTTCTCCCGGTTCAGGGAGCTGCGGTTCCGGCTCACGCTGGGTTTCTGGCTCGTACCCGCTCGGAGCTTCCACAACGGCTGCACCCGAGAGTTCGTCCATCAGCCGCTGCCATGCCTCCTCCGGTAATTCGTCGAACAAACGCATTCGATCATCGGGGCTGATCCTGTCAACCAGTGCCCGCATTACGCCCGCGGGCAACGAGTGCAGCAGAACATATTGGTGATAGTAGGGAAAGTGAACGATCACACCTGCAGCAAGATTCAGCGGCAGGTGGCGAAACAAGGATTGTTGCTGCTCGAATGGAAGCTCATCCAATGCCGCAGCCGCCTGCGCCGCATCGGAAATCTGCAGCAGGGCTACAGCCTCATTCCAACGCGCCTGCGAAACCGCATCCCGAAGCTGCTCAGCAATTGGTGAACTCATCGCGCCGAAAACTCCAGAACCAAATTACTATCTCCCAGTCGAACTGTCATCCCGAGCAAAGCGAGGGATCTAGGTGTTTGCCGGCGGCGGCGATGCGCGTGGTGAAGGCAAGAACCTAGATCCCTCGCTTTGCGAGGGATGACAGCGTGTTTAGTCTGCGCTGTATCTGAAAACTCGGTGGACGCCCCCGCCGCACCGCCTGGTGTCCAAGCTAATCTGTCCAAACCCCCACTCGACAATTACGCGATAGGTTGTAATCTTAATTTCACATGGACAACAAAGCCATCGCCGGCATCCTCTACGAAACCGCTGACCTGCTCGAAATCGACGGCCAGGATTCCTTCCGCATCCGCTCCTACCGCAACGCGGCTGAGGCGATCGAAGCCTTCCCGCAGCAGATTGCAGACCTCATCAGCGAGCCCAAGCAGGTCTTGGCTATCTCAGGCATCGGCAAGGGAATGCTATTGAACCTGCAAGAAATGTTCAAAGAAGGCAAGTTGTCTCTGCACGCAGAGCTGCTCAAGAAGTATCACCCCTCGATGCTCCAGTTGCTCAAGATTCAGGGCCTGGGCCCCAAGACCATCGCCCTGATCTGGAGCGCGTATCACATCTGCGATCCCGAAGGTGTGGAGAAATTGGCGCAGGAGGGCAAGATTCGCACCCTGCCCCGCATGGGCGAAAAGCACGAGCAGAAGCTGCTGAAAGCGATCCAGGATTATCGCCGCATCGCCGGACGCTTCCTCCTCGACACCGCCGAAGCTCAAGCTGAAAAAATCATCGAGCACCTGCGCGCGTATCCCGGAATCGAAAACATCACGCCTGCCGGTTCGCTGCGCCGAGGACGCGAAACCGTGGGCGATCTCGACATATTGGTGACCGGCAAAGCGTGCTGTGACGATGAAGAACGGCAAAAGCTGATTGACCACATCATCAAGCTGCCAGGTATGATGGACATCATCGCTCGCGGCGAAAACAAGGTAAGCTTTCGTGTTCGCGGCGGTATGCAGGTAGACGTTCGCCTTCTCTCCCCCGACTCCTTCGGCGCCGCCATGCAGTACTTCACCGGCAGCAAGGCCCACAACGTAGCCCTCCGCCAGCGCGCGTTAAAGATGGGCTACACTTTAAGCGAATACAGCCTTGCCCAACTGGACAACGAAAAAGTCGTCGCCGGAAAAAGCGAAGAAGAGATCTACGCCAAACTCAAACTCGACTACATCCCACCCGAACTACGCGAGAACCTGGGCGAGATTGACGCTGCTGAAAAGCACACCCTGCCTGCGCTCATCGCGCAAACGGATCTGCAGGGCGATGTCCACATGCACACCGTCGAAACCGACGGCCGCAACACGATAGAAGAAATGGCCGAGGCCGCCCGCGCCCACGGCTACGAATACATGGCCATCACCGATCATTCCAAGAATTTGGCATTCGCCAACGGGCTCGACGACCAGCGCGCTGTCGAGCACATCAAACGCATCCGCGCCGCGAATGAAAAGATCGACGGAATCCGCATCTTCGCCGGAATCGAAGTCGACATTCTGTCCAACGGTACGCTCGATCTCTCCGACTCCGTGCTCGAGCAAATGGATCTGGTCATCGCCAGCGTCCACTCCCACTTCAACCAGACTCCCCAGGAGATGACCGACCGCCTGCTCAAGGCCGTGGAAAATCCCAACACCTCATTCTTGGGACATCCCACCGGACGCCTCCTGCTCCGTCGCGACGCCTACCAATTCGACGTCGACGCCGTCCTGAAAACCGCAGCCCAACGCAAAGTTGCGATGGAGCTAAACGCCTACCCCGACCGCCTCGATCTTTGCGATCGACATCTTCGATTAGCCAAGCAATACGGAGTAAAGATCGTGATTAACACCGACTCCCATCACACCTCTCACCTCGACAAAATCCGCTACGGCATCCTCCAGGCCCGCCGCGCCTGGCTAACCAAACAAGACGTCCTCAACACCCTCCCCGCCAAAGAGTTCAGCAAAGCCATCAAGCACGCCTGGCCAATGTAGGCGCGGGCGTCCACGCCCGTGCGGCGCAACAGAGACTTAAGTATTTTCCTTTGTGAACCTTCGTGCCCTCTGTGGTTGATGCCTCTAAATGTCCAACGACGAAACACAAAGGACAGCCGAGCGATTATTACAACCCAGTTAAAACTAGCCTCCACCAAGAGAATCGCAGACGAAACCACACCCCTCAAATTACAATTGCCCTGCACTCTGTGCCGCCCAGAACGACCATGGCTAAAGCTATTCCCATACGCAAGGCTGAAGCGATCACGGCGAAGAATGCCGGCAAGAAATCTGACCGGCGAAACGGCCGCGGTGGAATCGCGACAATCACGACCCCAACCGCGCCAACCGTTTCCCCCCTCGACGATCCTGAGCTCTACGTGAATCGCGAACTCAGTCTTCTGGATTTCCAGAGGCGGGTCTTGGAGGAAGCGGAGGACGAAACCGTCCCTTTGCTGGAACGAGTCAAGTTCCTCTCCATCCTCGGCTCCAATCTGGAAGAGTTCTTCATGGTCCGAGTCGCCGGCCTCAAGCGACAAGTCGAAAAAGGCGTGCTCGAATGCGGTCCAGACGGCATGACTCCCGCAGCCCAGCTCGCCGCGATTCGTGAGCGAGTGGCCAAACTGTTTCAAGCTGCCCACGAATGCTGGCAAGAACAAATCCTGCCGGCGCTTCGCAAAACCGGCATCGAGGTCACCGACTATTCGCAGTTGACGAACACCCAGCGATCCGCCTTAAACAGATATTTCCGCGAGACGATCTTTCCCACCCTGACTCCCCTGGCTTTTGATCCGGGCCGGCCTTTTCCCCACATTTCGAACTTGAGCCTGAACCTGGCCGTCCTGATTCGCGACAAGGAAGGCGTGGAACATTTTGCCCGGGTCAAAATACCGAATTCGATCCCGCAATTCGTTGCCCTGAAATCACTTCCACGTCAAAAAGGCTCAAAGAACCCGATCTGCCAATGTTTTGTCTGGCTGGAGCAGTTGGTCGTGGCTAACTTGAAGCTGCTCTTTCCAGGCATGAGAATTCTGGATGCCCATCCCTTCCACGTAACCAGGGATGCCGACACCGCCATTCAGGAACTCGAGGCCGGCGACTTGCTGGAGTCGGTGGAAGAAGGTGTCTGGCAGAGGCGTTTCGCCGACGTCATCCGCTTGGAAGTGAATGAAGCCATGCCGCCCGCCGTCCTCAAGATCCTGATGGAGAATCTTGAAGTTGATCGCGACGAAGTCTACCAGCTCAAAGGACCCCTGGCTCTCAGCCGCCTGCGGCACCTCGCTGCGGTCGATCGTCCCGAACTGAAGGATTCGCCGTTTGTAGCGGCAATCCCTGCAGCACTGCAGCCCCAGGAGGAGACCGAGGATATATTTGCCGCCATTCGCCGGCAAGACATTCTTCTTCAGCATCCTTTCGATTCTTTCCAACCCGTCCTCTCATTCCTGCAGCAAGCCGCGAAGGACCCCGCCGTACTGGCCATCAAGATCACTCTTTATCGCGTGGGCCGGAATGCGCCGGTGGTGGAGACTCTGCTCCAGGCAGTTGAAAACGACAAACAGGTTGCCGTGCTGGTCGAACTCAAGGCACGCTTCGACGAGGAGAGCAACATCGAGTGGGCGCGCAAGCTGGAGCGTGAGGGCGTCCACGTCGTCTACGGCTTGCAGAACTTGAAGGTCCACTGCAAGACCGCGTTGGTCGTGCGTCAGGAAGGAAATCTGATCCGGCGCTATGCCCACCTGTCCACCGGCAACTACAACACCATTACTTCCCAGCTCTACACCGACATCGGAATGTTCACTTCAGATGAACAGATCGGTGCCGACTGCACCGACCTGTTCAACTATCTCACCGGCTACTCTGCCAAGCCCGAATACCGAAAGCTGCTGGTTGCGCCCATCGATCTGAGAGAACACTTGGAACAGATGATCCAGCGCGAGATCGATCATCAGCGCCACGGCGAGCGCGGACACCTGATCTTCAAGATGAACGCGCTCGTCGACAAGCGCGCCATCCGCCTGTTGTACGAAGCATCGCAGGCGGGCGTGAAAGTCGATCTATTGGTACGCGGAATATGCTGCCTGCGTCCGGGAATCAAGGGCGTGAGCGAAAACATCCGAGTAACCAGCATCGTAGGACGTTTCCTCGAGCATAGCCGGATCTACTATTTCAGGAACGCCGGCCACGAAGAGATCTACATGGGCAGCGCCGACCTGATGCCGCGCAACCTCAACCGCAGAGTCGAAGTAGTGTTTCCGGTACGTGACCCCAAGCTAATCCGCCATCTCCGCGACGAAGTTCTCGCCACCTATTTGGCCGACACAGTAAAGGCGCGCCACATGCAATCGACTGGCAGTTATGTACGAAGCTCGAACCGCGCCGCCCACGAAGTCGTGAACAGCCAGCAACTACTTATCGAGCGCGCGGTAACCCATTCGACGAGCTGAAGTCTTTTCATACCCACGTAGACCCGGACGCCCCCGTCCGAGTAACCGCGCGCAGCGCGGCAGAAGCCGCTTGAATCTCATCACAGATCTCAGAAGTACGCAGCGATCGCACACCGAATCTCGAGTGAACGAGCACTCCAGTTAGCTTCTTGTGATTTCGATTAGCAAAGCGATTACAATCAGAGACGATATATGCCCGAGGACACCCCATCTCCCCCACCAGCGCCGAGCGCGCCCCCGCCGGCTCCGCCCCAACCCGGCATTCCATTCAACATCGGAGAAGAATTCGGCACCGCGAAAAGAAACCTGCCGCCGGTGGAGATCGTCCTAATTGGAGCGGCGATCATCGCGGTAATCGCGGGCCTCATCGCGTTCGTGCAACGCCCGCAATCTTTAGCGACGGGATCGATCGACGACGTGGTCTCAGTGGAAGTTCCCAATCAGAATCTGACGATGGTGGCGATCAACGTCTCACTCCAGAACAACGGCAAGAAACCTTACTTGATCCGCACCATCAAGTCCGATCTCGATTCCGGCAGCGGAACATTTTCTAACGACGCCGCTTCCCCAGCCGACTTCGACCGCTATTTCCAGGCCTTCCCTACGCTGAAACAGCACGCTCTCAAGCCGCTCGAGCGCGAAGCCCAAATCGAACCCGGAGGCCGGACCCAGGGAACCATCATCGTCGCATTTCCCGTAACCCCGGATGCCTTTATCAATCGCAAGTCGCTGAAGGTAACAATCCAGGCCTACTACCAACCAGTCCCCCTGGTCCTAACCAAATGACAGCACTAAAGTTACAATCAGTAATTAGCTTATAGATAATGGTGAAGTGTTCCACGTGGAACACAACTCAGATATCATTGCCCGCTCGTCACGGGTACGGGCGCGTTCTTGGGCGTGCTCAAGTATCCCACCGCCTGTTTCTTGTCCACGGACCAGACCACCATTTCGTACAGCAAGTGATCGCGCCCAGTGTAGAACTGGATCGGCTCGCTGACGTTGCGATCTTTCTTAT
>Ga0210405_10002051_pt1 | contig 21565 bp, 18 predicted proteins | sample IncBWH11MmetaG_FD_155492 | JGI IMG/M metagenome (GOLD analysis project Ga0210405, IMG submission 155492) | Forest soil microbial communities from Barre Woods Harvard Forest LTER site, Petersham, Massachusetts, United States - Inc-BW-H-11-M | ecosystem: Environmental > Terrestrial > Soil >... | reverse complement strand
ATACCGTTGTGACGACTCCGCAATGGGGCGTGGTGCATAACAGTTTCCCAACGGTGGAGAATGATTTCATTGGCCCGGGGACGAGCATGATCGCCCATGTGACCAGTACGATCTCCAATCGCCTCGTGAATGATGTGGGCATGAGTTACACCACGGATCACATCACCATAACGGATGTACCGGGGCCGGGACTTACGTCCAGCGGGCTTGCGAGGCCCCCGTTGCTTGATAATCCTCCCTGCAGCAATATCCAAAATTTTCAGGCGGGCCTGCCGGTAACGTGCGGGATAGGATATTTTTTTAACAACGGCGGTGGCGGGAAGATACCGGGAATCGTGATCGCTGGGGCGAATCTGGCATACGGCGGCAAGGGATTTAGCGTAGACCCGGGCTACATGCCTTGGCATCACTCGAACCCCACCTACAGTCCGAGAGATGACGCCACGCTGGCCCTGGGAACACACACGCTGGAATTTGGCGTGCTCTTTATTGTGGCCCAGAGAAACGAAGTGAATCCCCCAGTAGGTGCAAACATCGGAGACTTGCAGGGACTCGTGACGTTTTCGAACGTCAACAACGGGAGCAGCACCGGAAACGCTTTCGCGGATCTCCTGGTTCCCAGCATTCTGAGCTTTCAGCAGGACAGCACGCAGGGTGTGTACCACAATAACTACAAGATCGCCGAGCCCTATCTTCAAGACGACTGGAAAGTAACGCGCCGCTTGACCCTCAATCTTGGGCTACGGGTAAGTCTTTTCGGCTTGTATCACGAGAAAAATCTGACTTCCTACAACTGGGTCCCCTCGCAGTTCAGTTCCGCTCTCGCGTCTCAAGTCACAGTCGAACCGAGTTCGGGGTACCTGTACACGGGTTCGAATAAGTTTACGAATCCGGTGCCATTGGATTTGAACAATTTGAGCCCGGTTCTGATAAACGGGTTGGTTCGCTGCGGAGTGAGCTCCTACGCAGGTGGCCAGAAAGTGCCTGCGAGCTGCATGACGGGACACTTGTTTAACCCTGCGCCGCGCATCGGATTTGCCTGGGACCCCTTCGGTGACGGTAAAACTTCCATCCGCGGAGGCTACGGCATCTTCTTCGAGCACGGCACGGGGAACGAAGCAAATACCGGATCCCTCGAAGGAAGCGCCGGCAACATTAGCGCCGGTGGCGTGCTGGACATGACCCAATACTTTCCGAACGATTGGGGATGCCTGGGAAACGCAGCGCAGTCTACCCCGGGTCAGTCGCGCGGTGTTTGCAATTCCGGAGGGCCTGCGTTTCCGCTGAACCTGACGGCTATTCCCACGAAAGCCGTCTGGCCGTATGCGCAGCAATGGAGTTTCAGTGTGCAACGCGAACTGCCCTGGAATATGCTCGCGTCCGTGGCGTACGTCGGCAGTAAAGGCACTCACCTGACTGCGGAACTTCAGGTGAACCAGTTGGTGCCCCTGAACGTTTCCCAAAATCCCTTTACACCGGGACAACCCATCACCGCGGGGCTCTGTAGGGAATTTGGATCAGGCTCTTTCACCATCAATGGTATGAACTTCGGTCCTGGCACGGACGTATACAACAACCTTTCGGCCGCCTGCACAGGACTATATCCAGGCATTCCAGTGCCAAATGCGTTGCGCCAAACGAGTAACGCCATTGCTCCCAGCCTGGGGCAGATTTTCTCGCTGCAAAACGTTGCCAACTCTTCCTACAACGCTTTCCAGATTACTCTGCGCCGCACCAAGGCGCCTCTCTCCCTGGGTGTTTCGTACACCTACAGTCACTCCATCGATGATTCTTCCGACCGTTCGGAAGCGATTCTTCCGAACGCGTATAACCTGTCGCAGAATCGCGCGAGCTCCGATTTCGATCAACGGCATCTACTCAACATAAGCTACATCTACGAACTGCCATTGCTGCAGTGGATCGAAAAGACGACGAAATGGGCGGACGATGATCCGACGAACGTGATTGCACGGCCCGGCTTCACGCCTTTTGAGAAGGGGCTCTTTGCGGGCTGGGAACTGGCTGGAATCACAATATATGCGACGGGTACGCCATTCAGTGTGGTAAACGGGGGCAGTACCAGCGGCGTTTCCGGTATAGATAACGCGGGAGTTGCCAGTGGCACAACGCCCGACTCCTACCCTGATGTGGTGAGAAACCCGCCGGCATTCAGCGGATCACAGTTTACCGGGGGTGGAGTGTTCGGACCTTTGCTGGGCAACCCGAACCAGTTTGTGGCGCCGACGGGATTGACCTATGGAGATGCCGGCCGTAATTTCTTCCGGAATCCAAGCCGGCTCAACTTCGATATGTCCCTGACGAAGAGCATCAAGTTGCACGGCGAAAAGCAATCGCTGCAATTTCGCCTGGAAACGTTCAACACTTTCAATCATACGCAATTCCGGATCTACGATCCTGCGAATCCCGGGAGCACTGGAAACAATGTGATTACATGCTATGCCGGCGCAAACAATTCCGCGGGGGATTCGACATGCCAGACTGGAAATTCGTTTCTGCGGCCCGTAGACGCACACCGGCCCAGAACCGTGCAACTGGGTGTGAAGTACTTCTTTTAGGCCATAAGGGGAATGGTTTTCGCCTGAAGGCGGCGGAGGCGTAGTCCAAGAATCGAGGGAGGTAGCGAGTCTGGCTGCGCCGCCAGCGACGTCGTCGACAATTAATTCACATTCGCGTAATCAACCATTACAAATCCCATTGCATTGTGATGGCGAAACATCTCAATCGGGCGCCATGAGCGAAGACCAGCCGAAAAGTCATGGAGTGAATTGAGGAAAGGGTTGCAGCTCTCGTTTTTTTGAGTTGGGGTGTCCCGGTGCCCTGAGATTCGTCTCCGGCAAAGATTGGGAACCCCTCGATGAAGGGGACGTGAAAAGAAAGAGATCCAAGAATACCGCTCAACCAAGTATGGGCCCGAAGAAATATTTCTGGATAGAGCGATTAGCGCGCGCATCCGTCGATTTCGTCGGCGTTCAATGCGCAGGCGTGGTTTCCCTTGCGCTGGGCGGATTATACGTCAGAGGTTTGTCCGGAATGGCAATTCAGCGCGGCGAAGCCTCGCTGGTCAGCTTCTATCTCCGCACCTTCCTGCCGGTATCCTTGGTTTTTCTGCTTACAAACGCTTGCTTTGCGCTGTATACGAAAAATCGGGGATATACGCTGCAATATAAATTGAGGCGAGCGGCACTGAGCGCAGCAGTAGCTGCGCTTGGCGTTTTATATCTGTGCTTCCAGTTGAATAAAACGGTTACGTTTTCCCGGCTGTCAGCAATGACGTTCCTCTTCTTGGCTATCTGCACGGTGCCGGGGCTCCGTTGGTTGAAGGATTGGATGTTTCATCGAGAATCAGAATCGGCAGCGAGCGAGGACGCGCTCACTGACAGAGCGGTGCTGGTAGTAGGCGGCGCGGGTTATATAGGCTCGCTGGTGGTAGAGAAACTTTTGTTCAGAGGGTACAAAGTTCGATTACTCGATAACCTTGTTTACGGCGACCAGGCCATCAAGAAATTCTTCGACCATCCCAGGTTTGAATTTATCCGAGGCGACTGCCGGAACATTCAGGATGTGGTGCGGGCGATGGCCGGGGTCCGAAACTTGATTCATCTGGCTGCCATTGTGGGCGACCCTGCTTGCGCGGAAGATGGCGAAAATGCGTCGCAAATCAACTATGCGGCAACCCGCATGATGGCAGAGATTGCCGCGGGTGACGGTGTCGAACGGTTCATTTTCGCATCGACCTGCAGTGTGTATGGCGCTTCCGACATCCTGATGGACGAGCGGTCGGAAACGGTTCCCATCTCCCTCTATGCACAAACTAAATTGCAATCCGAGCAAGCTCTCCTCGAAGCGAAGTCGAGGTCCTTCCACCCCACTATCCTGCGCTTCGCAACCGTGTTCGGATTATCCCCGCGCCCGCGTTTTGATCTCGTTGTTAACCTGCTCACGGCCAGGGCCATGCAGGAACGCGTGATAACCGTATTCAACGGCGATCAATGGCGCCCGTTCATTCACGTGCAAGATGTTTCCGATGCCGTCGTGCGGGTATTACTGGCGCCTATCGAATCCATAAGCGGGGAGATCTTCAACGTCGGTGACGATTGCCAGAATTTCACCCTGGCCCAAATTGCTGAAAAAATAAAACAGCAATTGCCGCAAACCCATATCGAGCTTAAAGAGAATGCTGACCGCCGCAATTACCGCGTTTCTTTTCGCAAGATTCGGGAGTGCATCGGATTCGAAGCGCGGCGCACAATTGAAAGCGGCATTGCCGAGATCAAGCAAGCCTTCGAATCAGGGAGGATTTCCAACTATCGCCAGTCCGACTACAATAACCTGGCGTTCCTCAAGGAAAATGGACGTGTCGACGCCGGAAACGAACTTGACGTCAAGGTGATGGCAGCGTTTGCCAGCGCAGGTTCGCGAACGACGCTTCCGAGTCTCGCGACTCGAAGTGCCATCCCCATCGCGGTGAGTACCGTCCAAAGCGCACAACTCCATTATCCAAAAGAAGCGGACGGAATTTCTCCCGGGACATAGATGAATTCTAGAATCGCTCGAACAGGGAAAGCATGAGGCGGCCGAATGTCGCTTAGTTTCCAGCCAACGCTTGAACCAGGTGTTGAACCTAAGGCCACTCCCGAGAAATCAGAGTCCAGGCTAAACCTTCGGATTGTCCGCGGGCCACTCCTGCCACGCGAGAACGTAGGCATCCTTTCCGAATACAATCGGCTCAAAGCTTCGCAAATCCCCTTGCACGAGTTCCTGAACTGGATTCAGAACAGTCCGGAAGGGCCCGCGTGGCACGCGATTTTGGAAACCGATAACGGGGATATTGTGGGCCATCAATCGCTGATCCCCTTCCGGGCAACGTGTCAAGGCCGCAGGTTTGTCGCGGCAAAATCCGAATATGCGTTCCTGCGGGAGGAATTTCAAGCGGGAAAGATTCGCGGATTGGAAGAGGCGAGGGGGCCGAAGCATATCATCGCGGCCCGCCGGCTTTTTCAGCACGGAGAGGCGCAGGGTTGGGGGCCATATCTGATTTGCAACGCGGCCGCGGCACGTCAACGCAGAGGCTTTTACGGATTCACTTCCACGGACTTCCACTTGTGGGAGTGTTTGTTGGTTCTGCGGCCATGGCGAGCGGCCAGTGAGACAGCGAACCTTGCAAATTGGCAGCGCCCCCTGCTGGGACTTGCTGGGATGGTTCAGCAACTCGCATGGGCGCCGAGGGGGCTGATTTTTTCGGGACGAGCTGGGATTCGCTCAGTGAGTGTCGACGATCGTATATTGCCCCATGAAAATGGCTCGCTGAGATTTTTCGAGGATCAGGAGTCACTGAAATGGAGATATCTGGAGGCGCAATACGAACGGCTCGCACTTGACGCGGAAGGTCGCGAGTTCGTGATTGTCAAAAAGGGATCCCGCAATGCGTACATCCGGGTTTGCCAATGGCGGCTGGGCAGCGACCAGCCGGCTATTTCCCTCGTGGACAACTTGGTTCAAATGGCGCAAAAGGAGCGAGCGCTCGGAATCCGCTGGGCGATTTACGGGGATGACGCGGCTGGGGCGGCAGTCGTTCGACGGCTGCGGCGATTTGGGTTTCTCTGCGCCCGGCGCGTGAGAACATTGCTGATCAAGTCGAATGAAAAGGAATTTCTTGCCGCGGAGAAATGGCATCTCAACGACGCAATATTCAGTTTTCATCTCTAAATGCAGGCTTTGCTAACCATCTTTCGCCCTCGCCGACTTGCATTCCCTCTTCAGCGATGCAGGGTCCAGAGCAAGTGAACGCCCCCTCGCGCTGCTAGCAGCCCGGTTAATCAGAATTTAATAAGTCATTTACACAGCCTATTTGAGCGAAATGTAGTGTTGCGCCTCAGACCGACGGCAACTTGCCGCAGTGCGTCCCCAGTCCGGCGTTGGCCTGCGCGTTTTGAGCCCTGTGAGTTGGAGATCCGTGGTCGGGAACGATATCGTCGATTTGCATAATTTTGGATCTCCGGCATGGCAACACGTCGGACATTTGGAGCGCGTCTGCACGCCAGGGGAAGCGCGGCGCATACGCAACTCCCCGGATCCGTGCAAGACTCTGGCGGCTGTTTGGGCTTCGAAGGAAGCCGCGTACAAATTGGTTTCAAAACAATTTCTGAATTGCCGATTTGTTCCTCGGAACTTCGTCACCCAGTTTGAGGACGAGGTTTTGCTGAGTTCGGACGCGGAACTGGTAGTTACGTACGCGGAACTTCGAGCGAACGTGCAAATAGCGCTCACGGAGCGATGGGTGCATGCAGTCGCGACATTCTCGGAGACCACGGTTGTGCATTGGGCCGTTCGCGAGATCGAGAAATGCATCCCACACGGAGAGCTGGCGCGGGCGGAGTCCGAAGCGGTCCGCTATCTCGCCACAGACTTGCTATCCACCTGTGGCAAACGCGGCTTGACTTTGCGCTTTTCCGGCAGGATTCCCAGACTCAGTGGAGACGAGATGGACATCAGCTTGTCCCACCACGGCGCCTTCGCCGGCGCTGCAATTGCCTGGCACATGAAAAAAGATTCGTTGAACAAAGAAGATTGCTTCCCGTCTGCAGGAGCTCTCTTTTCGGAGGGGACGTGCTCTACCTGCACGGCATAGGACACTTCCACCCTGCGACCGTAATCGACAACGATTTCCTCTGCTCGCTGGATATCGGTGTCGACCCGGAATGGATCGAAGAACGCGTGGGGATTCGCGAGCGTCGTACTACGCTTTCACTCGAGTACATCCGACAGACCCGAAACCTTGACACGCGTGCTGCCGTTGAGGCGTCGAACACCTCCACAACGGAAATGGCAAAACAGGCCTCGGGCCAAGCATTGCAGCGCGCTTCCCTCAATCCTGAAGCAATCCAGATGGTGATCGCCGGCGGGTGCTGCCCCGAGATGCTTATCCCCGCCGAGGCCAGCAGGGTTGCCGCCGCACTCGGAATCCGCGCGGTAGCGTTTGACGTTTCCGCGGCATGCGCCAGCTTCGTTGCGCAAGTTCACTTCGTCTCGCAAATGCGGCCGGAGACACTTCCGGATTTTGTCTTGCTCGTCAGCGTTGAGGCTTTCACGCGATCCATCAATTACTCGGATCGGCTGGCCGCTGTGCTCTTCGGAGACGGCGCCACGGCAGCCATCGTTTCTCCGAGAGTCGCTTCGGACGTTCGCATCATGGCCTCGAGTTTTCATTCTGACCCTTCCGGGCAAGATCAGATCACCATTCCGGCCGGCGGCCACTTTGCCCAGGAGGGCCACCGCGTGCAATTGTTCGCGATTCGCAAGACCGTGGAGACCATTGAATCGATCCATGAATCCCATTCCGGAAATAATGGTCACAGCAAGACAGACGAGTTTTTCATCGGACACCAGGCCAATCTTCGAATGCTGCAGGCCGTTTGCCGCCGTTTGGAAATCCTGGAAACGAATCACCTTACGAATGTGGAGAAATATGGGAATTGCGGCGCCGCCGGCGCACCCTCCGTCCTTTCCCAGAATTGGGAAACATTGGGGCCCTGCGCCATCAATATGGCCGTGGTTGGCTCGGGTTTGAGCTGGGGAGGACTAAGGATTTGCTATGGCAAGCAGAACCAGAATTAAGAATCAGCGAAGCATTCGATTCTACGAGGACTTCCTTTTGAGAGTTCGAGATGAGTAGCGTTCAAGCACGAATTGGAAACGCGGAGCCTGCCATTTCCGGAGGCAATCTCCTTGCCATCATGCCGTATGGCGGAGGATTTTTGTTCATCGACGAGTTCGTGGAACTCGATCGGACCCACGTCGTCGCGCGTTACCGCTTCCGCGAAGGTGAGTTTTTCTACGCAGGGCACTTCAGCGATCGGCCGATTACGCCAGGAGTGGTCCTGCTGGAAACGATGTGCCAGACCGGCATGGTGGCCCAAGGTTTGTATCTTCTCGCTCAAGAGACCGGCGTCGAGAACGCCACGCGCTACCGGTTTTTGGTTACGAGCGCCGAGGTGGAATGGCTTGAGCAGGTTCATCCGGGCGAACAGGTCACGATTCGCGGCGAGCTCCTGGCATGGAGACAGAACCGCATCCGCACGCGGGTCAATATGTTCAATGAACAGGGCACCCTGGTGGCCGAATCGAAGATTTCGGGTATGGGCGTCGTGTGGCGGCCGGACGTTTCACCAAACGATTCCCTCAGCCCAAAGAGTTTGGAAGGAAATAAACAATTTCACTAACTTCGGGAGGAACATCCAATGAATCGCGATCAGATCCGAACTGCTTTTCTTGAGTTGATTAAGCCGTACGTGCGCATCCCCGACCCGGTCATCACGGAGTCGAGCCTGCTCGTGGACGATCTCAAGGTGAATAGCACTCGCTTCGTGGACATCATCCTGGAGGCCGAGGACCGCTTCAAAATTAGTGTAGGGGATGAGGACATGGAGCGTTTTGATCGCGTCGGCGATGCCATTGATTACATTTGCGAAAGGTCCGTCGCTGCCTGATTTCCTTGAATCTGTAATTATTTCGGCAGCGTTCGGTTGACTGACACGCAAAGGGTCAATCCAGAGGGCAAACGATTGTGAATAGAGTCGTGATTACCGGGATGGGGATTGTCGCTCCAAACGCAGTTGGCTTGGAAGCGTACCGCCGAGCCTTGTGCGAAGGCCGCTCCGGCATTTCCCATTCCTTGCAAATGAAAGAGCTGGGCTTTTCCTGCCAGGTGAGCGGTGTCCCGCAGATTTCCGATCAAACCGCCGAGGAATATTTGGGTCCTGAACTGGCCCGGAATTCGAACTCCGCCATGAGGTACGCCGTGATTGCCTCGGTGGATTGCTGGCGGGACGCTGGGTTGCCTTTGTCCGCTGCAAGCTCCTCTGCGGACTGGAGCTCAGGGGCCATTATTGGAACGTGTTCGGGAGGTGCCGACACGATTGGTGAACTGATCGTACCGGAAACCAACGCGCGCCGCGTTCGCCGTTTGGGAAGCAGCGCCGCGGAGAGGTCCATGGCCAGTTGTGTCAGCGCATGCGTAGGCGGGCTATTGGGATTGGGCGGCCCGGTCACTACAAACAGCAGCGCCTGCGCGACCGGGACCGAAGCGATCATCAACGCGTACTGGATGATTCGTGAAGGTCGAATTGACCGCATGCTGGCCGGCAGCGCAGAGCCGTCTTCGATCTACACGTGGGCTACGCTCGATTCTCTTCGAGTTGCGGCTCGCAATTCAAACGACCGGCCGCAAGCAGCCTGCCGGCCTCTCAGCGCTACGGCTGGCGGTCTGGTGCCGTCGGGCGGAGCGGGAATTCTAATGCTTGAGGATTTGGCTTCCGCGCAGTCCCGGAACGCGCGAATCTACGCCGAAGTCTTAGGCGGGCACTCGAACAGCGGAGGCCAGAGAAACGGCGGAAGCATAACCGCTTCGAATCCCGAAAGCGTCCAACGTTGCGTGCGCGAAGCTCTGGAAGTCGCGAAGGTCCGGCCTTCCGAGATCGACTACATCAACGGACATTTGACCGGCACCGAGGGTGATGTCAAAGAAATTCGCTGTCTGGCATCAGCGCTGGAGCGAAACTTGCCGGACATGCCCTGGGTGAACGCCACAAAATCCCTCATCGGGCATGGAATTGGGGCAGCCGGATCGATGGAGTGCATTGCGGCCATCTTGCAGCTGGCGCACGGCTTCCTGCACCCATCCATTAACTGCGAGGATTTTCATCCGGAGATTGCAGAATTAGCGCCTCGAGTGCCCCAAACCTCGATGCGCTCGGATAGCCGCATTGCGTTGAAAACCAGCTTTGGTTTTGGCGATGTCAATGCCTGCGCCGTATTCCGGCGCTGGGAACAGTAGGACGTACGGTTCAGATGGGCCCGCTCGTGCGGCCGACGATTCTATAAACGAATCAGCCTGAAATTCCAGGAACAACCTCCGCGATATCCATCGTTCTCCACGGATCGCTTTGCAGCAGGTCGATCATCTTTCGACCTCCGAATTCCCGCAGAAAGGCGCTGAAGCGCTGCTCAAACCAGCGCCTCCCCAACCCTTGATGGAGGCGCACGCTCAGCGGCAGCTTGACGGCAATTTCCTCGAATTCGTGCGGGTCGAATTCGTACGGATGGCAATAGAAAACGAAAGGAGCAAAAGCGAGCACCTTTCTTGCAAAATACTGGATCATCGAGCTTGGCAGCAAGCGGTGATACCCCCCGCCTCCTACCGGCCAATTCGCACCAAGTCCGCGAAACGTGGCAATTGGCAATTCATAAATACTCATGCTGCCGGGGAGTATCAAACGAATTGGATTCGGCGGCCACTGCGGGATTCCATACCGATTGTGCCTCACCGGAAATATACTGGAGTCGTACGCGAATCCTTCCTCCGCGAGAACCGTCAGCGCCCAGAGTGTTTCGGACACCATCGAAAATTCCGGAGCGCGATATCCGGCCACGCGCTGGCCAGTCGCCTGTTCCAGGAGGTCCCTGGAGCGGCGAACGTCTTCGCGAAACGCTTGTTCGGACTGCTTGAAAATCTCTGTGTGATTGTACCCATGGCAGGCCACTTCATGGCCCGCGATGTGAATCTCCCGAACAACGTCCGGGTATTTTTCGGCGAACTTGCCGAGAACGAACATGGTCGCCCGCACGCCGGCGCGGTCGAGCAGTTCCAGGATGCGGCGAGTGTTGTCTGCCGAGCGCGCTGAGATTGGCAGAGTGCGGTCCCATGTAGATTGGGGCCAGTCCTCTACATCTACAGAAATACACGGTGGACCAAACTTTAGAGGTTCAGACATACGTGATAGTCCTGCCCCGCTCCGGGAATCTTTCGAATCTGAACGCTCGTGAAATGGCTGGCACGGCAGAGTTCTTCAATTTTCTTTTCGTCATAGAAGTAAACGGGACACCTTCTGACCCAGTATCGGAATTTCCGGAACGGAGTGCGGAACCAGTGTTTGCTTGGAAAAGAGACTGCAGCCGAAATCTTGGTAATCCCGTGCAACGCGGTCAAAAAGGTGAGTGGATTAGCGACGTAATCCAACACTCCCATGACGATCACGTGGTCACACGCCGGCGGCTGGGTTTGCGGCAGAGCTCCTTCCAGAACCGTGCACCGATGGCTGTTGCCCGAATCGGCCAGCCGCTGCCGCAACAGAGTCAACATGCCCGGGGCGGGATCTACCGCAACGACATGCGCGGCTCCTTGCTTCAGGGCCTCCACCACATAGGGCCCGGAACCGCAGCCAATGTCCGCCACTGTTTTGTCGCGAAGATCTCCAAACACCTCGAACGTCATGCGAAATCGAATGAACATATCGCTGCGAAAGCGCTCATCGACCCAGCGCATGAGCGGGCCGCGCTTCTTGTCATAGAGCGTGTCGAAGGCAGAGGCGAAGCCGTCAAAGAACCTTGCTGCGGCTTCTGCAGATCGTCCTTCCGCCCCGATAGGCTTCGGGTTCTGCCATCCCTCGCCGACTTCGTTTGGTTTGTTCACCTTGCTCTCCCGGGGTTTCATCCACACTTGGGGTCTTGCATTTCTCGACTTGGTCCCTCGAACTGACCTCTGCGATTCATTGCAGCCCAACAAAAAGAATCGTTACGTCTTGACTAGCGGCTCGGAATACTTCTGCACCTCAAGTTTCTGGTTCTGTCGCACTCTCGCCGGAGCCGGGCTGGACTTGGATGAGTCTGGTGGTTTGGCGCGGCGGAGAACCGCCCAGAATGTCCCGACGCCGTAAGAAAAATGAAACGCCAGGAAAACGAAGGGAAGCCAAATCGCTGCCGCAAACTTCTCGCGGATACCGACTTGCAATGCCGCAGCCGACCCTGCCGCTAGATGGAGACCGACGATGGCCCCTAGAGGCACGAATCCGATTGCTGGATGGAGAGGGGAAGCAAGCGCGGCTAAGAGCCCAAACAGAACCGCGAGCAGCACGCCTAGGACAAAAGCAAACGGAACAAAATGCCTGGGCGACATGGAGGCCGCATTCTGTTGAAGGCTAATGGCATTCCAGAATCCGTTGCCATAGCCGTACAGCAGAAGTTCCTTCACCTTTTCTTTTGGATGATAAATGCACGAAGTTTTCCACGTGTGGAATAGCCTGTAGCCCTTAGCAGACAGTTTCTGGTCGATATCATTGTCCTGGTTGCGAAGCAGGCTTTCCTGAAAGCCGCCTATTTCGACCAGAGCTTCTTTCCACACGACCGGGAAGTTGACCGTGAGGGAGTGCCCTTCGGGTTGAGTCCGAAAGGACCGGGTGGAGGATCCAAAACCGTGGCCAAGAACGGCGGCCACCAGATGCGCTCCCACAGTGTTGGCCGCAGCTTGGGTGATTACCCGGCCGCCACACAGCACGGCAGCATGTTGCTTGAGCTCCCGCAAGCAAACGGAAATGTAATCCCTGCGATAAACGCTGTGCGAGCCGAAGATGCAGACATACTCTCCCTTAGCTTCGCGCAGGCCTAGGTTAAAGGCGAAAGGTGCTCGTCTCTTCTCATTTACAAGGACTCTTACCCGCGGGTCCGTGGCGGCTGTCTTTTCCAGAAATTCATGCGTGCCATCATCGGATAGTCCGTCGACGGCAAGGATTTCCAGGTCAAAGCCATCTAGCTCCTGCTCCAGCAGCGAGGCCATGCATTTTTGAACGTGGCCGGCTTCATTAAACGTTGCAAGAATTACAGAGACGAGCGGACGTTCCTGAAACGCGTCCTGGGGCATCGCGGGCTCCTGAATTGGCGGCTGGTCCAGTCGTACTTTACGGGCTCGCGTTAAGCTCGTGGTCGACCCGGTGTTTCCCGTTTGTTAATTTCTGATTAGATTCAACAGGGTAAGCGTCGCAGATTAATTTCCGGTGACAAACTCATGGAGCGTTGCAATCAAATACTCAATTTGCTCCTGGCATAGCTCCGCGAACATCGGCAGGGAAAGAATCTCGTTTGCCTGGGACTCGGCGACCGGGAGCGTCTGTTGCGAATAACCCAATTGTTTGTATGCGGGCGTCAAATGCAGGGGCACGGGATAATGAATCCCAGTGTCAATGCCACGCTCGCGCAGGAAATTTCGGAGAAGGTCCCTTTTGGAGCTACGAACGACAAATAAATGGAAGTTGTGTTCTTCCTCGGGTGGAAGAATGGGACAGCGAATTTCGGAAGACTCCAAACCACGAGCATAGGCCGCTGCATGGCGGACGCGCCGGGCGTTCCATTCAGGCAAGTAGCGCAATTTAACGGACAGAACGGCGGCATGGATCGCATCAAGGCGGGAATTCGTTCCTATGGTGACGTGCTGGTACTTCGCCGGGCTCCCATGATCGCGCAGGATTCGAAGCGTGTGGGCAATCGCCTGGTCAGAACAACAGATGGCCCCGCCGTCGCCATAGGCTCCCAGGTTCTTTCCTGGATAGAAACTGAAGCAAGTGATGTGTTTCGAGCCGCCGACCGTGGTTCCGTTTCGCTTTACGCCATGGGCCTGGCAAGCATCTTCGACGATCTGCAAGCCATATTTCGCAGCGAGCCTCTCAATTTCCGTTAGGTCCGCTGCTCGACCATAGAGGTGCACCGGGATGATTGCGCGCGTTTTTGAAGTGACGTGCTGTTCAATTTTTGTGACATCGAAGTGAAAGGTAAGGGGATCCACGTCCGCAAATACGGGCCTGGCGCCGATGTTGCTCACCGCTTCCGCCGTTGCAAAAAATGAGTTTGCCGGGACGATTACTTCGTCGCCGTCGTTCATTCCAGCAGCCATGAGCGCCAGCTCGAGCGCCGCCGTCCCTGAACCCACGGCCACGGTATAGCGCGCTCCCACGAACTCGGAGAACTCCTCTTCGAACTTTTCGACCCACTCGCCTCCCACGAAGTGCCCCGAGTCGAGTACCGCGTGGACTGCTTCAAGCACCTCTTCCTTGATGGAGAGATACTGCGCGCCGAGGTCCAGAAATGGCACGCGCACTTGCACCGTTGTAGTCATTGGCCCGTTCCTATTTTGTTTTTGTCTCTTCCAAGTCCGACAAACCACTTGCCGTTCGGATGAAATCTCGCTTGCAATGCAGACAGGTCACCCTGCTGTTCTGCGCCGCGGATATGGACAACAACAGTTTTTGGCCACAACCGCACATCCAACCCATCTGTTTGCCTGGATTTCCAACGATCAGCGCATAATCCGGAACGGAGCGATTCACAACTGTGCCGGCGCCAATAAACGCGTACGCCCCGATGGTAAGGCCGCACAAAATGGTGGCGTTGGCGCCAATGGTCGCATTTGCCCGCACCAGCGTTGGGTCAAGATCTTCCACAGGCTTCTTAATATAGCTTCTTGGATTCCGGTCATTGGTAAAGACGCAATTCGGTCCCAGGAAAACGTTGTCCTCAATGGTGACGCGGTTCCAGATAGCAACGCCGTTTTTTACCGTCACGTTGTTGCCCAGCACCGCCTGACTCTCGATAAAGCAATGGTCGCCTATGTTGCAGTCAGCGCCGATGCGCGCGCCCGGCAGGATGTGAGCGAATGCCCACACCCGCGTGTTCGGCCCGATCTCGGCCGTTTCCACCAATGCCTGCGGATGAATGTGAGCACTCTCCACAATACTGGCGCGCGGCTCTGCGCTCATGTCGCTTCCTCTTCCAGCACAATTTCGTCCTGTATGGCCATTATTTCTTCGGGCTCCCAGCTGGAGTTGATGGCCATTTCGATGGCCGCCACAACATCAGAGCCAAATTTCCCGCCGGTGAGGGGGGGCCGATTCGTTTCTATGCAATCAATGAAGTGTTCGATCTCCAGTAGCAATGGCTCGGTGTTCGCGAGATAAGGTGAGAGCACGTCTCCCATCCGGTACGTCAGTTGGAATTCGCCAAACGTTTCCGGCGTCCGCAGGCTGACACCGCGATCGTAGATTTTGACTTTTTCGCTCGACTCCGTGTCGTCATACGCAATCATGCGCTTCGATCCAACCACACACGTGCGCCGCATCTTGTGCGGGGAGAGCCAGCTAACCTCGCAGGATGCAACCGTGCCGCTTGGAAATTGAAACCACAAATACGCGACGTCGCGTTTGGCTTTCTGGACACAAGACCGCCCGAACGAGCAAGCGCGCGACGGAAACTCGCCCAGCCAATAGAGCAGGATAGAGACATCGTGCACCGCGAGGTCCCACACAACATCAACATCCTTCCGGTACAAGCCCAGGTTAACTCGTGAAAAACTCAAATAATGCAGGTTGCCCAGTTCTCCCGAGTCGATCAGTTCCTTCACCCGCACGACCGGAGGGCTATAAACAAATGTGTGCCCGGTCATCAGCGTTCGTCCCACACCTTGCGCCAACTCCACCAGCTCGCGCGATTTCGCCGAACTGTCCGCGAGAGGCTTCTCGACGAACACGTGTTTGCCCCGCCGAAAGGCCTCGCGCGCAAGGTCGAAATGGCTGGATATGGGAGTCGCAAGGATGACGGCGTCGACATCCGAATCCAGCAGCTCTTCCGCGGACCGGTAGCCACGCACGGTGGGATACTGCCTGCTGATTTTTTCGACCTTCTGCGGATCCAGGTCACTGCAGGCGACGAATTCGCATCGCGGCGTTTGGTTCAGCACGCGCGCCAGGTTCGGCCCCCAATACCCGAGACCAATCAATCCGATTTTGATCATTGTTCGTTTACCTCGCCGTGTTCGCCAGCAGTCGCTCGCGTTTCAATTCATTCGAATCCACGATGGCATCCAGGAACGCCGAATCGAACTGGGACCGCAGTATCTCGATGTTTGGCATCACGCAGTGTCCGCCGATATGGCCCGGAAATATGTGCGAGGGAAGAAAATCGATCTCCTCGATAAAAGCGTTCACTTCTTCCGCAGACGCCCCATATTGAACGGCGAATCGCTCCACTTCTTGCATCCATGCAATCAAGACTCCCAGGTACGTGGTTTCGAGAAGTTTGCTGAGTTCGCCAAGCTCCGGAGTTCGGAACGTCGCTGTTCTAAAGCCGGCTCGACTCAAATGCTCGGCTGCCTTTTCCGCAACCTCCGGACGCGAAGCAGCGACAAACTTCTTGTAGCGCATCAGGTCCGCTTCCATCCGGGCATGTTTTCCGCGCACCGGGCTGTACGCCACCGGCAAACCTCCGCTCGCTTGTTCCACCTTCCGCACGGTCCCGGGCGCCACCGTGCTGTGGATGATGGTCAGCTCCGGCTGATACTTGGCGACGTAGCCGGCCGTCGTGCCCACAAAATCGTCAATCTGGAACGGGTAACAGACATGCAGCACAGAGCAAGGCCGGTTCATCTCTGCGGATAAAATATCGACACCCACGCATTCGAACGATTTGCTGAAGATGTTGAGCAGCGGCCGGCCCACTTCGCCCAAACCAATCACCAACACGACTTTGTCAGTTAACAACTCTCGCCCCCTCAGCAATCAATGTTAGGAAACCGCGTGCACCCTGGCCCATAGCTCCAGCGAGATGGCCCGGAAGATGACGTTGGCCGGAAGCGCCAACGCCGCTCCCCGCAGGAAGTTCTGGCATTCACGCACCACATTTGGCCCGTGCAGAAATCTCTCCATGTGCAGTCTTTGCGTATCCCAAAGTCCGCGCTGGCCGTTTTGCATCCCCGAGCGAATCCACTTGTCGTCCGGAGCGTCAAATCCCAATTTCGTTTTTCGCAATCGAACCTTCTCCGGCAGCGTACCCTTCATCGCATTTCGCAAAATCCACTTGCTCCAGCCGTCATGCAGCTTGAAGGAAGCCGGGCAACGCACCGCAAATTCCGCAAGTTGATAATCGAGAAATGGGTGCCGCGATTCCACGGAATGCGCCATCGAATTTCTCTCTTCATGGCGCAGCATCACAGGAATACTCGAGTACGTCAGATCGATCTTCTGACGCTCGGCGATGCTGTGTGCGGCCCCAATCTTCGATCCAGAAAACTGCGAATCCGCTCGAAAATCCGCATTGCACAGCCTGGCCGACAGGGAAAACGGCTGACGAAACATGCTGGGCAAATACTTCAGGGCCGAGGTCAACTCCCAATGGGAAGTCGTGCCATTTCGCAGCCAGAGCATGAATTCGCGAACCAAAGCCGGATCCGCATGGCGAAACAGATGCCAGAACTGGAAATACTGATATTTTTGATACCCGCAAAGAATCTCGTCGCCACCTTGTCCCCCCAAAATCACGGGAATTCCATGCTTGCGTGCCTCCGCCATGACGCTCCATTGCGAAAAGGTAGCGGGGCTGCCCAGCGGTTCATCATGGTGGTAGGCCATGGATTGAACGGTCTCCCAAAACGCGCGGCCACTCGGAAATATTGGATGACTATTTCCCCCAGTCGCCGAAACTGCCGCGGCTACATATTCCCGTTCGTCGAGCGTCCCCTCCTCGAAGCACGCCGAAAATGTTTGGAACTGCATCTCTGGAGCGATCTCTTTGGCTTGGCAAAGAATTGCCGATGAATCCAGCCCGCCACTCAGGCACACGCCGATCGGCACATCGCTGCGCAGTCGAATCTTCACCGCGTTCCTGAAGCGCAGGCGGAATTCTTCGGTAGCCTCTTCCGCACTAAGTCTTACTTCGGGCTCGGTTGGCAATTTCCAGTAGCAACGGACAGCCGGTGCAAGACCATTTGCAAGGTCCAACGTTAACGAATGACTGCCGGGCAGTTGATAGACGCCCTCGAAAAGCGTCTCCTCCGAATGATCCATCAAACCCCATTCCAGGAAGCAATAGACCGTGCGCGGATTCGCCTTTCTAGCCGTGCCAGACGGGTGGTGGACTTGCTTGATCTCCGAACCAAAACAAAACCGCTGCTCGGAGAAGGCGTAATAGAACGGCTTAACCCCGAAACGATCTCGCGCGCAGAACAGCCGCTGTTTTGCACGATCCCACAGTGCAAAACTCCACATGCCGTTGAATCGCAGCAGGCAGTCCTCGCCCCACTCCTGATAAGCGTGCAGAATGACTTCCGTATCCGATCGTGTATGGAATCGGTGGCCAAGCACTTCCAGCTCCTGCCGAATCTCTTTGTAGTTGTAAATCTCTCCATTAAACGTCAGGCAGTACGCGCCATTCCCCATTTCCATCGGCATACTTCCGAGGGTCGAGACGTCTTGAATAGACAACCTGCGGCTTCCCAATCCGATAACTGGCCGCTTCATCCGCGGCGCGCGATTTTCATTGTGGATAATCTCGACCGCCGCGTCCGTCCCCGGCTCGGTAAACGCAAAACCGAAACCGTTCGGCCCCCGGTAGGTGACAAGGTGCGTCATTTCCACCAGAGTCTGCGGCTCGAAACCGTCCAGCGCGATAATGCCTGCTATGCCGCACATGTTGATCTGCTCAGCCCCGTGTAGAGCTCCACAAGTTTTTCCGCCTGCCCGTTCCAATCGTATTGTTGGATCATGGCCGCCTGCGCGCGGCGCCCCATTTCCTCCGCTTCGGCAGGATTCGAAACAATGTATTCAATCGCGCGCGCGATCTCGCGTGGATTAAGAGGATCGACAAAGATCCCGCAACCCGCTCCACCCATGATTTGCCGCCACAGGGGAAAGTCCGAAGCGATCACCGGCAAACCCGCTCCCATGTACTCGAAGATTTTCTGCGGCATGGACTCCAGGCTATTCGGCACGGGATGGAAGAGCACCAGCCCCGCGCGCACTCCGCGCAAAAGTCGCAGAGTCGTGGACCGATCCAGGAGTCCGTGATGTTTCACTCGCGACCATCCAGGCAGCTGCTTCAGTTCCTGGAGATCGATTTCTTCCGGTATCTCATTGCCGGCCAATTCCAGCGTCATCTCCATCGACTTCGGCAACAGATCCAGCGCCTCCACCATTTCCCGAATTCCCCGCTGCTTGCTGATCAGGCCGACGTATGCGACCGACGGCCTGCGTTCGTCCCACGGCGAAGCTTCGTGCGCCGGCGCGATTTCCTTCTGAAACGGATAATTGCAGACCATGATGGTTTTCTGATTCAACGCTTGGAATCGCTTGGCAATGGAAGGCGTAACTGTCACCAGCGCGGAGAAATATTTCGAAACAAGCCCCTCCACCGTTTCTGCCATCCACGCGATCATCTTCCGGCTCCAAACTGGAAGGTACGCCTTGGACATGATGTCCTTCGGCACATCTTCGTGGATGTCGTAAATGACGTCCTTCCCGCTGGCCCGTAGAAGGAGCGCCGCGAGAATCAGCTCCGGGTCATGAAAGTGATAGATGTCCGCTTGCTGTTTTTTTGCTTCGCGATAGACGCGCCACACCGTGCGGGTCATCCGCAGTAGCCTGGAATGCTCCAGGGGTATCGATTTAATCCGCACGCCCTCTTCTACCGTATCTTCGGTATGAGGGCCGACGACCGTCACTTGAAATCCAGCTTTCGCCAGCGAGCGGCATTCTTTGTAAAAAATGCGATTGTCCATCGCCCAGTGCACCGAAGTCATGTGCACAACTTTTGTCGGTTTTGTATCCATGTGAGCCCGTGAATATAGATGACGGAAGAGTGCCATCCTTGAAGGATTCGAATTCTTGCTGTCGTCTTGCCGTTTAGAATTTGTGCCGCAAGCTCACAAGCCGATGGCTCGTTCTTCCGGTGTGATCACGCTGGAAAAAACCTTATTGAAGTTTAGGACCATGTAGCTCGCGAGCTCATTTTCCCTTCGCGCTCGCAAATCTTCCCAGATGGCACTAGCCGTCGGGTGCGGATGCCACCATTCAGGATGCAGCAGCAACTGAATCGGTTTGCGGCCCGCGGAAAGCCACTCGTGCAGTCGGCTGTAAAAATCCCAGCTCCGCCGCGAATCAGATAGGTAGCGATCCTCGCCCCAAACCCGGCTGCCATAACCGCTGGCAAAGCCTGCAAAGTCATGCCCCAGAACGGCCGCGGACGGCCGATGAAAGCTGACGGCGTTATCCGAGGGCACGCAGCACTCCGAGAACCAGCGCAGCGTGTGCCGGACCTTCTCCTCATCGCTTCCGACCAAATTTTCGTCAATGTGCAACCCGACGCAATGTCCCGCGCTGCGCAGGTCGGCAATGATCGCCAGTGTTGCCGGACTGAAAGGATTGTAAGTGTCGGCGTTCAGTTGAAAGAAAAAATTGGAGTGAACGCCCATCTCAGTAGCAATGCGCCCAAGCCGCAGCGCACAGTTGGGTGAGATATCCACATCGTGCCGCAAGTAAAATTCCTTGCATCCGCTGTCGCCTGGCGAATCAAAACGACAGAACTGATAGCCGGACGAATGCACTTCGGAAAGGATCCGGCGAAAGCTCTCATACGAAAATGGCTGGGGCTTGCTCATGGAGCAACCCCCTCGATCAGGTAGATGTTTTTCTCAAACCCGAAGTACCCGTTCATTTCTATCTCTAATTTCGCTGCTCGTTCCAGCCGTTTAGCAATTGCCGGGTCATAGTAGCCAGTGGATCTGTAAAAACGCAGCACGTCTTCCGTGGAAGTGATGCGCAGCAGATTCCGGCGCAGATGTACAACCGGCGAGTCAAAATAGGCTCGGAAATACGGCTCCAGAACATGCGCTCCAAAACTGGTAACTTGATCCAAATCGGGGCGCGGATGGCCCAGCCGCTTGATCGTTTCGCGCAAGCCGTTCGGAGCGTTCGGAGTGCAAACCACCAAACGGCCGCCCCCCTTCAATGCCGCACGCATTGCGTCCAGGGTCCCGTAATGGTCCTGGCCGTACCACAGGGCGTACACCGAATAGGCTAGGTCATACCGTTTGACGCGGAATTGCTTCTCGATGGTGGCGGAGAGATCTTGCATGTCCCCCACAAGGGCGTCGAGATTCCCGTAGCCTTTGCCGTTCTCCTGCAGGATTTTTACGGAATCGGCCGAAAGGTCCACGGCCGATGCGCTTCCCTGGCCGCGCAGCGCTTTCAATCCTTCGATGGCGTGAATCCCGGTTCCGCAGCCGACATCCAGAATGTCCATTCCAGGCTTGAAGCCAAGCTTGGATAGGACCCATTCATGAAAATCGAAAGAACCGTACTGTGCATTGATCTCCAGCCGGTTTTCCAAACTATCCGTGGCTGTGACATTGACGTGAGAACTATAGACTGGCATATCCCTCAGACTCCTGGTGGCAAGATTTTGAGAACGTCTCTCTTCCTGAGATGGAAGGTTTTCTTCGGCTCCGCCCACTTCAACTACCGCAGGCCGCTCTTACGAAATTGGTTTGCGCCTGGGCACACTCTTGTGGTGTGGCCTCCGTCATGCTAATGACCATCCGCTGCGAGTATTTCCCTCACGATTTTCTGCGCGGCCTTGCCGTCTCCATACGGCGTGGCCGCGGTCCACTCCTTTTGATCGTCCGCTCGAACTGCCTCGCGGATGGACTCCACCGTTGTTCCGCCAATCCGGTTCGCCCCAAAGGCCACCGTCTCCGGCCACTCCGTGCGATCGCGTAAGGTCACGCAGGGGATGCCCGCGTAGAACGCTTCTTTCTGAACTCCCCCCGAGTCCGTCAGGATTTTTCGCGCGTGTTTCTCAAGCGTGAGCATTTCCAGATAGCCTAGCGGCGGAACCGGACGTAGTCTGCCATTTGGGGAAACGCCCATCTTTGCAAGGGCATCTTTTGTGCGGGGGT
>Ga0210405_10002050_pt1 | contig 21583 bp, 19 predicted proteins | sample IncBWH11MmetaG_FD_155492 | JGI IMG/M metagenome (GOLD analysis project Ga0210405, IMG submission 155492) | Forest soil microbial communities from Barre Woods Harvard Forest LTER site, Petersham, Massachusetts, United States - Inc-BW-H-11-M | ecosystem: Environmental > Terrestrial > Soil >... | reverse complement strand
CAATCTCGTCTCTTTGGGTCTCTGCCCTCAGCCGCAGCACGTCAACGATGGTTACAGTCGCTCTCTCTCCAACTGCCGCAGTCGCTTCGCTCAACCTACACCTCCAGTTCCCCATTGTCTGCAGCGCATACCAACGAACGTCGAATTTGAATACATCCACTTCTGCACCTAACTAGCAGACGACAGCAGTGTGGCGTGACTGCTAACAAGAAGTCCTATGTCAGTTAAAGTATTGGATAGGTGTACCTGCAAGGTACGATGGGTCAGACTGTAGGCAGGCTGCCGCCGCCTAATTGCATTGTCGCTTTTCCACTGAGCCAATGCGAACAACTCCGAAATAATAAGGCAGCAACCGTAACCACGCTCTTTATGGTCTCTGATTCCACCACGTATTCACGAGTGGATGAGTACTCTAATGCAGTCGCTTATAAAACTGTTAGTCGAATGTTAGCCAGATGTCGTCGCAGGTTATTCTTTGCTATCTCAGTTCGTGCGCTTCACTTGGACTTGCATTTCGGCTAGGAGCCGACGACGATATTCTGAAGGAGTGAAAGACGTAACCTTCTTGAAAGTCCGCTCAAAAGCGGTCAAGTTGTGGAAGCCCACCTCGCACGCCACGTCATAAAGACCGCGATCCGACTCCAGCATAAGTTGCACAGCCATCCCGGTGCGCCATTGCTGAACGAATTCACGAAAAGTGATCCCCACACTTCGCTTGAAAAACCTAGAGAACGCAGTTCTCCCCATGCAAGCTACGGTCGCAGCCAAGTTTAGGCTGATTTGTTTCTTTGGGTGCATGCTCATGTAAGCCACAAGCCTTTTCAGCCGTGAGTAATAGTTGAGACGTCTCAGTATCACAGGGTCTATAAAAGGATTGGTTATCTTGTCATTTCCGGAATCTTCGAGGTTGACGTCGGCTTGACGTGAAGTTCCCGCGTGGCCTGTCGGTTTCTTCTTGCTGAGGCTGTCGCCCATCTCTTGCAGACCTTGCTCGGAAGAGCTTGTTTTGCCTCGCGGAGGAAGAGGAGGTCCTTCCTGGGAGTTTCTGGTCGGGTCGTTAGCAGAACTCATGTTGACCTCGGAGTATTTACGTGAAACACGCGCGCAGGCGGACACGAGCTTCAGCTCGTCATGAACACAAGCGCACACTCTGGCGCGATCTAGCGCACTCCTAGAAGATGCAGTTTTTTCCCTACGGAGGTCGGCGACTAGAGCCCCCTCGGAGGTGAAGCCTGGAACAGCCCCACCCTTCCGCTCGCCGATCTGGCGTATAAACTATCCCTCACCTTGCCGAACCGGATAGTTGTTCAGCCTGCAGAATCATACGCGAACCTCGACGCAAATAACGAATGGGCGGATTGTTGTTACGGAATTGGAACTAAAAGTGGTGTCACACCGGGCCAGGAAGTTCCATGCCGCCGTTATTCTTGGTCCACGCGCACAAATTAAGGAAGGCGTCGTAGAACTGCTTGCCTGCGGCAAGCAGTTCCGCCATATGCCGCCAATCCGTGCAAACTACTCAAACGTTTCGTCCAGAACGAAAGCGACGGCGAGTGATGTTAGGACGGCTTGCCAGGCCGCTATCTTCCCGACTCTCTTCAGAAAAATGGCGACGATTCCCTGATAATGAAAATTGGAGTGCACCCCAAAACTGAGACAGAGAAAATGGTGACAGTTCTCGACAAGGAGAACGCATGTCACAAGAGAAAGCGAAGCAGCGTCCAGAGTACGCAATGGAGTTGAAGCTGGCGGCGGTACGGCGAGTTCTGACCGGAGAAAGCGTGAGCGCTGTGGCACAGGCCCTAGGCATTCGGCGCAAGCGGCTGTATGTGTGGAAAGACCGGTACGCGGAGTTAGGCGAAGCCGGACTGCGGCGGCAGCGTGGAGGCAGGCCGCGCAGGGAAGCGCCGGAGGCGGGAAGCGGCTCGAAAACGAACGCGGGCTGCGGGAGTTGCTGGCGGCGAGGAAGCGGATTGCGGAGCTGGAACGCAAGGTGGGGCAGCAGGAACTGGAACTGGATTTTTTCGGCGAAGCCTTGCGGCGCATCGGAGCGGGCGGGAAGCGATCTGCGCGTTGATCGCGGAGCGGGCCGGGCAAGGCGGCCTCACAGTGGAACGAATGTGCGAGTTGAGCGGGATTAGCAGGGCAAGATTTTACCGGCAATGGCAGACGTCGGCACCTCGTCAGGCGGATACAGCAATACGCGATGTAGTGCAGCAAGTCGCCGTGGAGAAACGCTTTTACGGCTACCGGCGAGTGCAGCGAGAGTTGCGGCAGCGCGGGTACTGGGTGAACGCCAAACGGGTGCTGCGCCTGATGCGCGAGGATAATCTGCTGTGCCTGCGAAGCCGGCGTTTTGCGCCCCCCACGACAGACTCGCGGCATGGCTGGCGGATTTGGCCGAACCTGGCGCGCGACCTAATCACGCGCAACCTCAATGAACTCTGGGTAGCCGACATCACCTATGTGCGATTGCAGGAAGAGTTTGTCTATGTCGCGGTAGTGCTGGACGTGCATTCCCGCCGGGTAATCGGTTGGGCGGTCGCAGTGCATCTGGGCTCGAGTCTAGCGGTGGAAGCTTTGCGCATGGCCTTGGCCGAACGGCAACCTGCGCCAGGATGGATTCATCACTCCGATCGCGGCATTCAGTACGCTTGCGCCGACTACCTGACGCTGCTGGCCGAGCATGGCGCGCAGCCGAGCATGAGCCGCGTAGGCAATCCCTATGACAATGCCAAGGCCGAGTCTTTCATGAAAACCCTCAAAGAAGAACAAGTGCGCGGCCATCAGTGGCGCGATCTCGACGCTCTGTGTGCCGACTTAAGAACTTTTCTGCAGATCACTTATAACCACCAGCGGCTGCATTCTGCACTGGACTACCAAACTCCGGCCGCATTCGAACAGCAGTTCTCCATCTAGCGGGATGGCGGCTTCTATAGAGCTGCGTGGGGCGAGAGGGCTGACCGCCCCCTCGCCCCACTCCCCGCGTTACAATCCCTCCAGCAACACAAACTGTCCCCAGTTTCTTTGTCTCACTCGAAGGGTGCAGTTCAAAATACGTTCCCTGATATTCCCTGTTACCTCCCTGTTAATTCCCTGTTCCGATTTACGCCTGGAGGAGCTGCTTCTCCTGCAAAATCTGTAACTTAGAAAGAAAGAGTGCGATTTTAGAGGTCAAAATTTCGCAAATTCCCTGTATTTTTCCCTGTTAGCAGGGAATTCTCGCGGAGAAAAGTTAGCTTGAGACTGCATGCTCCGCCAGCAAGTCTGGGATGCAGAGAAATTCGGCTATATTCCTCGGAACAACGCGAAGAAATGCCGCAATTTCGCGAATCTTCCTCGCAAACCGGACTGCAGAGAACGCACTGCTCGGCTGAGAATGGGGTCACTGTCCCGGCTTTTCTCCGCAGGGCACATGCGCAGTCCGGTTTCAACAAGGGCCTCAGGCGAATGCGATGCGATCGCAGTCTGGGATTCAGTCATTCAGTTGTCTGTCGGTGTCCTGCAACCCGATTGACGAGTCGGTGGCATGGTATGGTCCGATCGTCATGAACACCCAGGAGGAGTTGAGACTGGCCCGGACCGGACTGCAAAGCGGCCAGTTCATCAAGCACGGCCTTTGTCCCGCGGCCAAACTGCTACACGTATTGGGGGAATGAGCGTGGCTGTTCATGTGCGAACGCGGATATTGATCGCCCAACTCCTGTAGTCGCCCAACCCAAGCATTAGACTGGGACATACCGATTGGTCTAACTCCCTCGCCCAGAACTTAGACTTTGGTTGATTTCATCGGTCGTGCAAAGTTCAAAAGTTCCCTCCTACTCCACACCAACATCAGAAAAAGTGCGACCGCAAGCTGGACTGTCGCGCATCACACGTCAGCTTTACTGTTTCTGGGTACTTCATGCGCAATAGATCAGCTCAGTGTTACCACCCTTTGACACTGATCTGTCGATGACACCGATTTTATTGATTAACGCCTCCCTTCAGACCGCAACCCACTTCTTTTCAGCAGGCAATTTCCGGATGCGTTTGGCGGCTCACTTGCTTCAAGTGAAGTGTCGCGAGCAGCGAGACAAAAACAATCAATAAAGAAGAGAGGTTTGAATGGCAAGCCCCGCAAAAGACAAAAAGCCTGCGCCGCTACCGGCACCCAATAGCGACTTCTATGAACTTGTCGAAACACTGCCGGCTGAAGAGTTGGCGGTTGTAAAACAGGTCCGCACTTTCATGGAGACCAAGGTCGCACCCATAATCACCAAGTACTGGGTCGAGGATGCTTTCCCATTCGAAATCTTGCCCGCGGTGAAAGAACTGAACATTGGCGGCGTCGGGATGCAGGGCTACGGCTGCAGGGGAGGAAGTGAACAGCTGTTTGGCTTGGTAGCCATGGAGATGGCGCGCTTCGACTCGTCGATCGCGACATTCTTCGGTGTTCACAACGGGCTGGCGATGGGCTCGATCTACCTGGGCGGGTCGGAGGAACAAAAACAGAAATGGCTCCCTCCGATGGCTCGCTGGGAAACAATTGGCTGCTTCGGCCTGACTGAACCACTGGTTGGCTCAGGAACCTCCGGCGGAATGTTGACGACCGCCAAGCGCGAAGGAGACACCTGGATCCTTAATGGTCAGAAGAAGTGGATCGGCAACTCTCCTTGGTGCGACGTATCCGTCATTTGGGCGCGCGACGTAGCAGACAACCAAGTCAAAGCCTTCATTGTCGAGAACAAGACCACGCCGGGCTTCAAAGTCGAAAAAATTCAGAACAAGATCGCGCTCAAGGTGGTGCAGAACGGCCTCATCACCATGGAGAACTGCCGAATACCGGAAGCGAACCGTTTGCAGCAAGATCAGTCGTTCCGCGACACCGCCCGCGTTCTGAAGATGACGCGTTTCATGGTTGGCTGGGAGGCGACCGGATGCGCCATGGGCGCCTACGAGAACGCGCTTAAGTATTGTCAGGAACGCCTTCAGTTCGGAAAGCCGATCGCCTCATTCCAGATGGTGCAGGACCTGCTCGCCAGGATGCTCGCCAACATCACTGCTTCGCAGTGTCTGCTGGTCCGGATGACCCAGTTGCAGGCGGAAGGCAAGATGACGGATGCGCATGCCTCCCTGGCCAAAGCGTTCACCACCGCCAAGTGCCGCGAGACGGTCGCGTGGGCGCGGGAGCTTTTGGGCGGTAACGGCATCGCAGCCGACTATAACGTTGGCCGCTTCTTTGCCGATGCGGAAGCGCTCTACTCCTACGAAGGCACATTCCAGATGCAGAACCTGATTCTCGGTAAAGCCATAACCGGGATCAGCGCATTCATCTAGCGGGATGGAACTGAACTGCGATTTCTTACTCAACCTGTCTGCCGAAACCTGAAGTAATAAAGGAGCGAAGGAAACTTATGGCTGTTAAGACATCTAAATCAGAAATCAAAAAAACCACAGCGAAGGCCACGACCGCCCGCTTGTTCTTCCTGAGCGCGAGCAGTGGCCAGGTGTTTTCCGCGAAGCCCGACGGCTCCGACCTCAAGGTCATCGTGAACGAGGGAAGGCGGCTCCCCGACGGCCTCGTTGTCGACGTCGCGGCGGGTCACCTCTATTGGACCAACATGGGCAACCCCACGGCCAATGACGGCTCCATCGAGCGCGCGGATCTTGATGGAAGCAACGTCACCCACATTGTTCCCCCGGGTGCCACATTCACTCCGAAGCAACTGCAACTCGATGAGAAGAACAGAAAGCTCTACTGGTGCGATCGCGAAGGCATGCGGGTCATGCGTGCGAACCTCGATGGCTCCAACATCGAGACACTTGTTGACACCAGCGAAGGCGACGCGCGCCCTGGGAAGGACATCAAAAAATGGTGCGTGGGCATTGTGCTCGACGTCGAAGCCGGCAAATTTTATTGGACTCAGAAGGGTCCGGACAATGCCGGAGAAGGGCGAATCTTTCGCGCCAATCTCGAAATTCCGAAGGGCCAGACCCCAGCGAACCGCAAAGATATCGAACTCCTCTACGCGGGTCTACCTGAACCCATCGACCTCGAACTTGACCTCGCCAACCGGATGATCTACTGGACGGACCGCGGCGACCCGCCCCGCGGCAACACCGTAAATCGGGCTCCCATGGATCCGGCTCAGGGAAATGGCAAGAAAGAGCCGGTGATTATTTTCGACCATTTGATGGAGGGAATCGGTATCGCTTTGGACTTGAAAGGTGGCCGCATGTTTCTGACGGACTTGGGTGGATCCGTTTATAGCGCGAATCTCGACGGGTCTAACAAGAAGACCGTGCTTGCGGCGGAAGGGAACCTGACCGGCATCGCATACGCCGAAATTCCTGCCGCGTAGTGAAGAACGGCACCAGAGATCTTAACGATTGATGGCATCAACGATTAAGAAGGAGATTGGAATGAGCTCGCTAGCATCCGCTCTAAATCTTGAGAACGTCATTTACGACAAGAAAGGCTTGATTGCGTATGTGACGCTGAATCGGCCCAAAGTCATGAACGCGCTGAACAAGTCGACCATCACCGAGCTGCGCGCGGCGTTCGAGGACGCTCGTGACGACGCAGCTGTCCATGGGGTCATCGTCACGGGCGCCGGTGAGAAGGCATTTGCTGCAGGCGCCGACATCGCGGAGATCGCCAACAACACGGCGGTAGAAGCAGAAGAGGCGACTCGCCGGGGACAGGCATTGACCGACCTCATTGAGAACCTGGGCAAGCCGGTGATCGCCGCAGTTAACGGCTTTGCCCTAGGTGGTGGGTGCGAGTTGGCGATGGCGTGCGCTATCAGAATCGCCGCCGAGAGCGCGAAATTCGGCCAGCCAGAAGTGAAACTTGGAGTCATGCCCGGGTATGGAGGCACGCAGCGCCTGCCCCGTTTGGTCGGAAGAGGCCGAGCTCTCAAGCTCATCCTCTCCGGCGACATCATCGATGGACCTGAGGCTTACCGCATTGGCCTGGTCGACGAACTGGTGCCGGACGCTCACGTGATCGAGCGTGCCGAAACCGTGTTGAAGAAGATCATTGCGAACGCCCCGCTTAGCGTGAAGTATGCGCTTGAGGCGGTCAACAAAGGGCTGGAGACGAGCGTGGCCGAAGGCCTGCTCATCGAAGCCTCGCTGTTCGCAGTCTGCGCCTCGACCGACGACAAGAAAGAAGGTACGTCGGCGTTCCTCGAGAAACGCGCGCCGAAGTTTCAGGGAAAGTAGAACTTGCGCACCACTTCGAAGTTCAAATGACTGGCTGGCCTAGGTTGGAATCGTGAAGAAGGAGCTGAAAATGACAGAAGGCAACATATTTTCCGGATTGAAGGTCGTGGATTTGTCGAGCTTCATAGCCGGGCCGGGCGCTGCAACCATCTTGTCCGATTTCGGCGCAGACGTCGTCAAAGTTGAACCGCTTGAGGGCGAGCTGTGGAGAATCGGCCAGAAGATTCCGCCCCAACCCCATTCGGAAGAACCTTATCCCTTCCAATTGTCAAATCGAAACAAGCGTGGCGTTGCGCTCAATCTGAAAGCTGAGAGCGCGCAGCAGGTTCTCCAGCGTTTAGCCAAGTGGGCCGATGTGTTCATCGTCAACACGCCGCATGCCGCGCGCAAGAAATTGAAGCTCGAATATGACGATGTCGCGCGGTCGAATCCACGCCTCATCTATGCCGATCTCACAGGCTTCGGCGAGAACGGTCCGGACGCAAATCTTCCGGGATTCGATCTCACGGCCTTCTGGGCGCGAAGCGGTTTGTTATTCATGACGCGCGATGCTGGTGAGCCACCGACCTGGCCAGTGTCAGGTAGCGGTGACAATGCAACTGGGGTATGCATTTACGCCGCGATTGCAACCGCGCTCTATCGTCGCGAACGCACAGGTAAAGGTTCCTACGTCACAACTTCGCTTCTCGCAGCGGGCGTCTGGTCGGCCAGCGTCTACATCCAGGCCGCTCTATGTGGTGCGAATTTCTATGGGCTGCACGATCGAACGCATCCCGCAAATGCAGCTTTGAACACCTATCGCTCTTCCGACGGCACCTGGTTCGTGCTTGTAGCCACGCCCGACAAGGTTCCCGCGGTTCTGAAAGCAATGGGTCGTGAGGATATCCTCACGGATCCGCGATTCTCGGATCCTGCCAAGCTGGCGCAGAACCGGCCGCAACTGACGGCAATTCTCGATGACATCTTCGGTTCGCAGCCAATGTCGCATTGGTATGAAGTTTTTAACGGCGTTCACGTCCCCTTCGGCGCCGTACGTGGGCCGCAGGAAGTCATGAACGATCCGCAATTACGAGCGAATGACATCGTCGTCCCGCTTGAAGGAGCCGGCGAGAAGCTGACCTCGACCATCAGCAGTCCTATTCAAGTACACGGAGTTTCCAAAGTCCCTGCCAGGCGTGCGCCGCGAATCGGTGAACACAATGATGAAGTCCTGAAAGAGCTTGGTTTCGGAGACAAGGAAATCGACGCTCTGCGTAACAGCGGCGCGATCCCGGCGGCACAACCAGTCAAGAAAGTGGAAGAGGCACTCCGAGCCAGTTAAGAGGCTCGGAGCAAAGCGATTGATTTAAAGCGAACTTATTGGAGGATTGAATGGCAAACACAAAGAGCCGAGAAATTAAGAATGTAGCGATTGTTGGGACCGGAGTCATTGGCGCGAGTTGGGCTGCTCTATATCTGGCGCGCGGCCTTAACGTTGTCGCCACCGATCCGGCGCCCAACGCTGAAGCGAATCTACGGAAATACATCGATGCCGCGTGGAAGGACTTGACGGCGCTCGGAATTTCGCCCAACGGCTCGCGCGACCATTTGCGGTTTACTCTCGATATGAAGGAAGCCGTTGCCGGCGCTGATCTGGTTCAGGAGAACGGGCCTGAACGCAAGGACTTCAAAATCAAGTTATTTGCTGACATGGACGCCGCAGCGCCGAAGGATTCCATCATCGCTTCCAGTTCATCCGGTCTGACGATGAGCGTGATGCAATCGGCGTGCAAGTATCCCGAACGGTGCGTGATTGGCCACCCTTTTAACCCTCCCCACATGGTGCCTCTCGTCGAAGTCGTCGCAGGCGCGAAAACGTCGCCGGAAACTGTTGAGCGGGCCATCTCTTTCTACACCTCAATTGGCAAAAGGGCGATCCACGTGCGAAAGGAAGTTGTTGGCCACGTTGCGAACCGGCTTCAGGCCGCTCTTTACCGTGAAGTGGTGTACCTCATCGAACAAGGTGTTTTGGATGTCGCTGATTCCGATGCCGCAGTGTGCTGGGGACCAGGATTACGTTGGGGTTTGATGGGTCCCAATCTGCTGTTCCATCTCGCGGGCGGTGAAGGCGGAATTCAACACTTCATGGAGCACCTGTCCGGACCTGTCGCCACATGGTGGAAAGATCTCGGCACGATCACTGAGTTCAGTCCCGAGGTGAAGCAAACCATTGTCAACGGAGTATTGAAAGAAGCGAATGGCCGCTCGATCGCAGAACTCGAAGGGGAGCGTGACGAGATGCTGCTGGAATTGCTTTCGATCCGCGCGAAAGGGGAAAAAGCCGCAAACGCTGGGACAAACGCTGCCGCGGATTAGATCTGTTCCCTCAGGTGTGACGCGCATGACAAAAACGAGAACAAAAGATGATCTACGTTCACTCTCTCGGCCGGGCATTGCGATTTTATCCCGGCCGAACCGCTCTTGCTCGTAACGGCCGGCTCCTGACCTTCCGAGAACTCCACACTCGCGTTGAAGGCATCGCAGGAACGCTCACCAGCCACGGGTTTGGCGTGGGAGACCGTTTGGCTCTATTACTGCCGAACGGACCTGACTACATCGAACTGATTTATGCGTGCAGCATGCTGGGAGTGATCGCCGTTCCGCTGAACACCCGCCTGTCGACCAAAGAGATCGACGGAGTGCTCGAAGATGCGCGTCCGCACGGGATCGTGCGCCATTCCTCTCTCGCGGTTCCCGGAACAGAGTTGAGCTGGCAGCAGGTAATCGATCAGGAACCTCTTCCAATTAGCAGCGACCCTGTTCCGAAAGTCTTTTACGACCCCGAGGCCGTTCTCGGGCTTATTTACACGAGCGGCACAACGGGGCGCCCAAAAGGCGTCATGGTGACGCATGGCAATATCCTCGCCGACATCCACAACTTCAACTACTGGATGCGCTATACCGAGGGTGGGACCTATCTGCACGCTGCCCCGATCTTCCACATCGCGGATTTTCCCAGCATGTTTGCGGCACCGGCATTCGGCGCCAGCCAAATCACGATTCCGAAATTTAGCGCACAGACTTTCTGCGAGACGGTGGAACGAGAGCATGTGACTCACACCGTGCTCGTGCCCACGATGATCAACTTGCTCACACAGTTCCCGGACGCGAAAAAGCATGACATTAGCAGCCTGCAGGTGCTGGCATATGGCGGCTCACCAATGGCGCCCGAACTCGTCCATCGGACGCGGGAACTCCTGCCAAAGGTCAAGTTAATTCAAGTGTATGGGTTAAGTGAAACAGGTTTTCTTACCGGCTTGCAGGACCACGAACACACGGAAGATAAGCTGATGTCGTGCGGACGGCCCTGTCCCGGTGTCGATCTTCAGGTGGCAGACACGTCAGGACAACAAGTCGATCCAGGGCAGGCGGGCGAACTGATCGTACGAGGCGCCAACGTCATGTGTGGCTATTGGAACAATCCTGAAGAAACCGCTGCAGCGTTTCGCCACGGATTCTTTCGTACCGGAGATATCGGTCGTCAGGGCACTGCGGGATATTTTTACATCCTTGACCGGCTCAAGGACATGATTGTTACCGGCGGTGAGAACGTTTATTCGGGAGAGGTGGAAGCAGTCATCTACGGGCATCCCGCCGTTCGTGAAGCAGCGGTCTTTGGCGTACCCGACCCGCAATGGGGCGAACTTGTGATGGCTTGCGTAGTCTTGAAGCCTGATGCAACTCTTACCGCCGACGATCTGATTGCTTTCTGCCGGCGGAGCCTTGCTAGTTATAAACTCCCCAGGCGCGTCGAGTTTTCGGAAACGGATCTGCCCAAGAGCAGTTCCGGCAAGGTGCTGAAGAAAACTCTGCGCGAGGGTTTCTGGACCCACCAGCAACGCGCCGTAAGCTGACGCAAAACTGCCTTCCGGGGATCGCGAACCACCCAATCTCCTGTTCTAATCCCTCTGCTGTTGAGATCCGAACGTCACGAAATGAAGAATCGTTTCACGCAACTAAGGGCGACGACTCCGTGACCTGGATCGGCAGGGTGAAACGAAAAGTTGCGCCTCCTCCACCGTTTGCGTTTGCCCACAACCGCCCGCCATGCGACTCCACGATGGAACGGCTGATGGCCAATCCCATGCCGCTGCCCTGCGCCTTGGTGGTAAAGAACGCAGAAAAGATCTCATCTATCTTCTCCGTCGGCAACCCCTTTCCAGTGTCACTGACCGAGAACTGGAGTTGACCGTCCTGCCGTTCCGACTTCACCGTAAGCTCTCCTCCTGATTCCGCCATGGCTTCGATGCCGTTGAGCACCAGATTCAGGAACACCTGCTGCAGTTGCACACGATCCGCCTTGATTTTAGGCAGTTCGGCGGAAAGGTCGGTGCGCATGGCAATTGAGAATCGCGTAGCCTCGCCTTTCAGCAGCGTGAGCATTTCCTCGATAATTCCGTTCAGGTCGACCAACTCACGTTCTGGAGGAGATTTTTTGTAGAACGAGCGTATCCGGTCGATGATCTCAGCCGCACGATTTCCATACTTATCGATTCTGGCGGCTGCCGCACGGGCCCGATCCAGATTGGGTGGTTCGTGCGCCAGCCATTCAATGCAGCTGTTGGCGCTGGTGATGGCGGCAGCGATGGGCTGCTTGATCTCGTGGGCCAGTGATGCTGCCATTTCGCCCAACGTGCTCACACGATTGGTGTGTGCCAGATCGGCTTCTAGTTGCCGCAGCCTTTCACGCTCTTGCTCGGCAGATTTGCGCTCGGTAATGTCGGTCGAGCTGCCCACGAATTGTTCCAAATCTCCGGCCTCGGAAAAGACGGGATGGCCGACAGTGTGGATCCATTTCACCATTCCATTCGGTAAAACGATACGGAACTCCCGATCGTAATCGGTTTTTTCCACGATTGCCCGTTCCATGATGCCCTTCCACCTAAGGCGATCCTCCGGGTGGACCCGTTCGTAGCAGTCTTCCAAAGTCGGCGCTCGCTCAGCTGGATCGAAGCCGCAAATCCGGTAGAACTCCTCGGAAAGGTGCAATATCTTCCGATCCGCTACGCGCCAAGCCCAGCTGCCCGTATGGGTCAGCTTTTGCGCCTCGGTCAAGTGCGCCTGGCGAAGCTCCAACTCATGAGTCAGCAGCTCTTGCTCGGTGATATCGATTGCGGTTCCAAGAAATCCCTTAAGGACTTCGCCTTCAACAACAGGAATTCCCACGCAGCGAATGTAGTGTAGCTCGCCGTCGGGGCGAACAATTCTCTTTTTCACATCGCAGCCAGAATGTTCCGCCTGCATTCTCTTTATGGTGTTAGCCATAGAGTCGCGGTCTTGCGGGTGCAGGGTGGCTAGATACTGTTCAAGTGTTGGGGCTCCCTTCTGCGGATCCAGGCCATATATCTTGAACAACTCCTGAGACCAATATTCAAAAAAACCAGAGGGGTTATATGTCCAACTTCCCATGTGGGCAAGGCGCTGCCCCTCCGCGAGATACATTTGGCTTTGTCGAAGCGCCTCCTCCGCGAGCTTGCGATCTGTGATGTCCTGTACGGTACCGAACATGTAATAGGGCTGACCAGACGCGTCCCTCTTCACATCGCCCTGAAAATGGGCGATGCGCACTTCGCCGGTTGGCCGGAACACGCGACATTCGGCGTTGAAGCGGGCTCCGCCGCCGAGAGCCGTTTCCATGCCTCGCTTCCAATCTTCGGGGTGGATCTTCTGCTGCGCCGTAGCTATGTCGATAGGACGTTCCTGAGGCTGCATTCCATAGATGCGATAGGTTTCATCGGACCACTTTATGCGATTGGTTACGAGGTCCCATTCCCAATAGCCGACATGGGTGATGCGCTGAGCCTCTTCAAGCTTGGCTTTGCTGTCTTGCAAGTCGCTAGACACCAACTGCAGCGCCTCCTCGGCGAGCTTGCGATCTTCGATGTCGGTCGTGACCCCAAACCACTTCACGATGTTTCCATCTTCATCTCGTAACGGCGCTCCGCGGTCCAACTGCCAGCGATATTGCCCATCCGATCGGCGGGAACGCACCTCGCTTTCGTGAGGCTTGCCCGTAGCAACCGCTTCTCTCCATTTAGCTGCATGCCGCTCAACATCATCAGGATGAATCAGCGCTTGCCACCCCGATCCGGCCATCTGTTCCGCCGATGATCCCGAGTACTCCACGAATCGCTTGTTAATGTAGGTATTGGACCCATCGGGCTGAGTGCTCCACACTATTGCTGGAATCGTATCGATCGCATCGCGAAGCTCTTTTTCACTCTTGCGAAGAGCATCCCGCTGACGCTCCAAATGGCCGAGCCGAAGGTGATAGAGTCCTGCAAGAATGGCCAAGAAGAGAAGCGCGCCTAGAGAGCGAAACCATACGGTTTGATAGAAGGCCGAGGCGACGACGAAATTGAGAGACGAGCCAGCTTCGTTCCACACGCCGCTGTTATTGCAAGCCTTCACCCGGAAGGTATAGTTTCGCGGCGGAAGGTTTGTGTAGAAAGCTTGCCTTCGCGTTCCGGCATCCTGCCAATCGCGATCATAGCCTTCCAACATGTACTGGAAATGCACCTTCTGCGGAACAACAAAACTCAAAGCAGTAAAATCGATCTTGAGATCGCGTGTAAGGGCGGGAAGGCGAAGGCCGCTCTGAGGCGAATATATCTTTCGATCAGCGATTACATCTTCGATATGCACCGGCGGCGGAAGCGGGTTCTCGTAAAGGCGGTCCGGATCCAGCATTTGTGCGGAGACGCCGGTTTCGAACCACAATCGACCGTCCGGCGCCTTGGAGGAGTTCGGCTGGTAAGAATCCCCGGTCCCAGCTTGTGCTCCGTCCAGAGCGTCCAGAACCATGACGGACACCGCAACGTGGGGACTCTCGATCCACTTCTCCCATTCGGATTTTGCGATCCTGACCATGCCGCATCGCGTATAGATCCAAAGAGCACCGTGGTTATCCCTAATCACGTTGAAGGTCTCAGGGCAGGGCAATCCATTGTCGCTGCTGAAGAGGGTCACTTGCCCATGGTTGAGCCTGTAGAGACCCTGCGAACTTGGGACGAGGATCGAGTTGTCAGAGTCCACGAACAGTGCGCGAATACCGGCCGGGCCCTGGGGAGAACTGAGCGACGTGGTCTGCAAACGTCCATCGCGGAAGTAAGAAATGGTACCTGTTGGAGTGCCGAGCCAAAGACCGCCGTCCGGGTCTGCCACCAGATATTTCTGCCGGCCGAGTTCGTCATTGAGCGAGGCTTGCTTCTTAATTTTGTCCCCAACAATGCTGAATAACTGCCTGTGAGTAAGCACCCAAATCGTTCCACCCGAGTCTTCCGCAATACCATTCACCCCGCCGAAGCTCGCGAAACTCTGCCCACCAGTTTCTCGAAAACGGCCATTCTGAAACCGCATGAGGGCCAAACCCACTCCTAGCCAAACCACGCCATTGTGGTCTTCCAGCATTGGCCCAACCGCGTGGCCCGGAAATTTTCGATCGAAAATGGCAGTTTTGCCGTCTTGTTTTTGCAAAATGTTAAGGCCGCCATCGGTACCGATCCACACCGCTCCGTTGCGTAATGCCATCACCGACTGGAAATGGGAGTCCGAAACTCCCTGCCGTGTCGTGTAGCTGATCAGGGCCGTGTCGCGAAACATATCGAGTCCCCCATCGGTGGTCACCCAGATGTTTCCTTCTCGATCCTCAAAAAGGAGTCCCACGTCGTTGCCTGACAGCCCATCCGACACGCCATAGTGGTCGGCGACACCGCCGCTAATGCGGTAGAGGCCATCATTTATTGTGCCAACCCAGAGCGACCCTCGGCGATCGACCAGCAGGGCCCCAGAACGGACTCTTGCCCCGTCGAATCCCGGGACAGCGTAGCTCGTCCACCTACCCCCGGAGTAATACCGGACGCCAAGTTGCGGTCCCGTTCCATCTAAGGTTGCCCATACCGTGTCTGACGGACCAAGCGTGACATCGATTACTCCGTCGGTTTTTGCAAGTTCAGCACTTTCACCAAAATATGTTGTCGCCGGAGTGTAGGGCCGCCAGCGAACGAGCACTTTACCCCCGAACCAAATATTGCCCTCGCTGTCGTGAGTCAACCCGAGGCCGTAGCCGACGGGGATACCGTCCTTTTTCCCGAAGCAGCGCAGCGTCTCTTCGGTGATGCTGCACAGCGGCGCTTCGCGTGCATTGGGCCCATAGCGAGTCGCCCATATCGTCCCGGAGTCGTCCTCGATAATTACGGCTATAGCGGCCGGATGCTGCAAGTCCGTATAGGTTCGCAGTTGATCGTCCTTCCAGCGAGCCAAGCCGCGTGTGGTACCGATCCAGAGGCTGCCGTCGCGAGAGCCGAGCAAAGCCGAGAAATGTGTGCCGGGCAGATTCTGTCCGTGGGGAGGCTGCCACGGCATGAACCGGACTCCATCGAAACGCATCAACCCTTGCGCAGTTCCTACCCAGAGAAACCCGTCGGTGGTTTGAGCAATGGTTGTACCGGGAGAGATGGCCCCATCCTGGATGCGCCACACAGTGTGACCATACTGGGAGATCCGCCGGTCCGGATCAACCGCGAGTGCACGGGGAAGCGTTACGAGCAACAGACTCGCCAACACGGTGCCCAACACGAAAACGCGTCGCGACCGTATTCGGACGACCACCGCCTTGCCCCACATTATTCGAAGAACCGTTTTTTTCGTGATGTCAGCCATGGGCCGCAGCCAATTTCAAGGGAGCCCGTCCTTCCCTCAAATCTCGGCCTCTTCTTGCGCGACTCCGGGCACGCTGGTTCCTTCCTGAGGGATAGGCCGCGTGATACCCAACCTTCTCATCTTGGCAAGCAGTGTGGTTCGCTTCAGTCCCAGTTTTGCCGCTGCGCCGCGCGGTCCACCGACGATCCAACCGGCCTGCTCAAGCGTTTCCACGATCAGAGCATGATCGGAGTCTTCCAAGGTGATCGATGAGTGGAAAGTTCGGGTGCGAAGCGGACTGGGGATCACGAGCTCTGTTTGCTTTTTGTGAAGTGGGTTCAGGAGCACGCCATCCCGCGAAAGGATTACCGAACGTTCCACCAAGTTCTGCAACTCGCGGATGTTGCCAGGCCACGAATACCACAGGAAGGCAGCCATGGTTTCTGGTGGAACGGAGTCGACTTGCTTCCCCATGCGGCGACTAAACAGCTTCACGAAATGCGTGACAAGCGCTGGAATATCTTCCCGGCGCTCCCGAAGCGCGGGCAGCAAGATGGGGAAGACATTCAGACGATAGTAGAGATCGCTGCGAAATTGCCCGCGAGCTACCATCTTCAGCAGATCGCGATTAGTCGCGGCCACGAGTCGAACGTCGACTTTGTGCGTCCGGCCGCTCCCTAAACGCTCGAACTCCTGCTCTTGCAATACACGCAGCAACTTCGGTTGCAGGGCAGGAGGAATGTCTCCTACTTCGTCCAAAAACAGCGTGCCTTTATCGGCCATTTCGAAGCGCCCGATCTTCTGCGCAATCGCACCGGTAAAAGCACCCTTCTCATGCCCGAACAATTCGCTTTCCAGAAGATCCAGCGGAATCGCGGCGCAATTGAGTTTTATAAAAGCCCGCCCACAACGCTGACTGGCATTGTGAATGGCGTGAGCAATGAGTTCTTTTCCCGTGCCGGTTTCCCCCTCGATGAGGACAGTCGAGTCTGTGGGCGCAACCTGCTCCACCTGCTCGAGAACAGATTCGAGGGCAGCGCTACTGCCGATGATCCGCTCGAACGTTCGCTCGGCCTGATCCGGCACAAGGTTCATGACTGTTGATCTCCCACAGAAACCCCTACACTAAGGCTCTCCTCGCATCTGCAATAGTCGAGGTTGCTCACATATCAAGTGCAGTACGGACCCTTTTGAGCAACACGTGATGATCGAACGGTTTTGCAAGGAACTCGACCGCACCCTCTCTCATCGCTCGAATTCTCATCCTGGCATCTCCATGAGCCGTGATGAAGATGATCGGAATATTGCATCCCTCTTCTTTCAACCTGGCCTGCAACTGCAGGCCCGACATCTTCGGCATACGGATATCAAGAATTAGGCACGCAGCCCGAGTGTGCAAATCGGATTCGAGAAATTCTTCCGCAGATCCGAAGCACCGTGCGGCCAGTCCAGCCGATTCCATCAGGTCGCGCAGTGAATCTTGCATGGCCTCGTCGTCATCAATGATTGCTACCAATTTGGACGTTCGGTCCACCGACATGTGGGCAGCTTAACGTCATTACTTCATTTGGAGCAATAAAACTTTAGGCTGACTCAACCAGACTTTAGGAGATCAGATCCTTACTCTCGATAGTCGGGCGAAAGACACATCGATTCGCGCACGGCGGACTGTCTGATGGGTTGAGTTTGTCTGCCATTCTGGCGAGCCGAGGCAGGGATGCAACCTGCATTGTTTTCATTGCTTTGTCGGGGGATACTACGATTCGGCGGCACCCGCAAGAAGCGTTTTGGCAGTGTCACAGCTGAGGTTGTCGAGCGGTGGCTCGCGAACGGCAACAACCCGAGATTGGCGAGAAGGATTGCAGCGGTCTCTGCAATGTTTTTGAGTGCGGCGTTAGGTGCAGTCGTCATAGGCTACTCGATCTCGGCCGCTCTCTGGCTTGCGACCGCAATCTCCGCCGTGTGCAGTGCAGCGTTGTTTCGGTCGGTGCACACGTCTGATAAGCGGCGACTTCTCTGGTAGCTATCTTGATCGTGCCCACGGCCTAGGACCGCCGTCGAATCCAGGCCCGTAGCACCCCGTCGCCCATCGGAGTAACATTCACGAGATAGCTCACGAGTCTGAAGGCACCGTGTCAGAGCCAAGGTTGACTCATCGGAGCTTGGGAAGACTGTGTTGGCTGCCGCAACCAAAAACCGAACGGAACGTTCTATCGATGGTCGGTCTCACGTCGATTGCATCGACCTCGCAGTCCGCAAAGGCACGCTGGTCCCTGGGGTCGAGGAAATGGCTACCTCCTGGCGGCGCTGTCTAACCGCACATCACCTCGATCCGGAGATTCAGGGGGCACCACACATCATCACAGAGAAGGAAATTAAGGACTCCCGCGAGCCCTTGCGCAAACTCGTTTTTCACGCTCAGGAGGAACTCGATCGTCTATACGCCATCGTGGGACCACAAAAGTATGTGGTTCTGTTATGCAACAGGGACGGGGTTGTCATTCACCACCGCGGGGATGAGTCAATGGCGGATGCTTATAAAGATCGCGGGATCTGGCTGGGTGCAGTCCTCCCAGAGCAAATCGAAGGGACCAATGGAATCGGGACCTGCATCACTGACCAGCGAGCCACAATGGTACATAGAGGTCAGCATTTTCGCACGCGCCATATCGACTTAAGCTGTGCAGGCGCGCCGATTTTCGACCCCCTCGGCCGGTTGGCTGCGGTGCTCGATACCTCATCGATGAGCCCCCAGACCACAGAGCAATCCCTCTCTTTGGCGATGGCTGCAACAAAAATATCTGCCCGCGGTATCGAGGAGCGTACATTCCGCGAGTATTTTCGAGATGTGTGGAACATCGCGGCCGCTCCCTGCGGAGGTAGTGATGTAGCGGTTCTGCTCGCGGTGGACAATGATCAACGAATTCTGGGTGCAGACCACATCGCTCGCCGGCTCTTCAATCTCAACGACGAAGTGCTGAACCGGGGCATGGCTCTGGCAAAGATCTTCGAGTATGACTCCTCGATCTTTCGTTGCAAGCGGATGCAAGATGCGGCGGCTCGTCTGCTTCGGACCGGAACTGATGAGCCATGGAATGCGTTGATCACTCCCCCAGCTTATGGGATGAGTGGCTTGTGTTCTCCGACGGACGACATGCTACACTCCCGACCGCGATTTGGCATGCTCGCACACCTGCCCCTCTCAGTGGATCCGCCCACGAATCGCGGGGGCCTGGCACCCGCCCGCGCAAATCGTATATGCGAATACATCGATTCGCATCTGCATGAAAATATCGCTCTGGATGTTCTCGCCGAAATTGCACAATTGTCGGTCCATCATTTTGCGCGCTCGTTCCGCCAGTCGCTCGGGGTACCGCCGCATAGCTATATCGTGCAGCGACGAGTCGAGCATGCACAGCAGCTGCTACGAAACACCGACCTTCCACTTTCGGAGATTGCGACCGAGGCGGGTTTCACGGACCAAAGTCACCTAGCCCGACATTTCCGGACAATTGTCGGTGTTTCTCCTGGCCTGGCTCGCCATCGATTCAGGACTGGGCCCGATGTCCTTCCTCGTGCTGCGCAGGTTGGAAGCTAACGATTCAGCAAGAACGTACCGACCACGCCCCCTTCATCCAAGACACATAGCCCCATCTTTGCGATCATCGGTTCACTCTTGGGGAAACGCAGGTGGGAACCGTGGATAGTCCTAATGAACGACGCCCTCGCGGTACGCGAACGTCCAAGTTGATCGCGATCATTGATGACGACGAGGCCATGCAAGATTCACTGCGTGACCTGATGGAAGCGGCTGGGCTGGTAGCACGCTGCTTTGGATCCGCGGAAGAATTCCTTGCATCCGGTTTGCACCGTCAAGCCGCGTGCCTGATAACTGACATCCTGATGCCGAAGATGTCAGGTCTGCAGTTGCAGACCAGGTTGAAGGATGAGAAATGCGATATCCCAATCATCTTTATTACTGCATACGGAGATGCCAGTGTACGGAATCAAGCTACTAGCGAGGGCGCGGTCCAGTTCCTTGCAAAACCGTTCGATCATCACTTGTTGCTCAAAGCCGTCCGGGCTGCACTTGATATGTGAGCAAGCTAGGCATCGCACCCACAGGCAGGAACGGCCCGAATCCATGGAGTGTCAGTTGTCAATGACGCCGCTGAATGCGCACATGAAATCCGGGTCTCACTTTCACCGCTCAGGTGTACGGGACCGCGCTATTTCATGCGTGACTCTTGGAAGAGTAAGCCCGATTCAATCGAGCGGTCACTGAGGATGGTATTCTGGCTTGCGCTTCGCGAAAAATGCGCTGAATGCTTCCTTCGCCTCGTCGGACCTTACTCGTTCGGCGAAGACTTGGTTCTCCAATTTCACAGCTTGCTCCAGTTGATCACGGAACGCCGCCTTCATGAGCCGCTTGCAAGCCTGCACTGCACCGGCGGGCTTCTTAGCCAGGGTCTGCGCGGTTTCCGTTGCTGTCGCCAGTAGTTTCTGATCGGCCACGACGCTTGTGACTAATCCAAGCTCAGCTGCGCGCAAGGCGCCGAACGACTGTCCCAGCAGGATTAGCTCGGCGGTGCGCACATATCCGAAACGCAATGGAAGCAAGTAGCTGCTTCCAAATTCCGGCACCAGCCCCAGGTTCACAAAAGGCAGTTGGAACTTTGCGTTCTCCCCCGCGTACACAAAGTCACAATGCGTCAACATGGTCGTTCCGCCCCCAATCGCGGCGCCTTGTACGGCGGCGACCAGCGGCTTTTCGAAATTGATCAGGGCGTCCATCAATCGCGACTGCGGACTTTCCCCTGGTGCTGGCGGGTTCTTCATGAAGTCCTCGATATCGTTGCCCGCACAAAACGAATCTCCGGCGCCATGCCAAAGTGCGACACGTACTTGATCGTCTTTGGCTGCGTCCTCGAGGACTTCCGTGATTGTGATGTACATGCTCGAAGTCATAGCATTCTTCTTGGTCGGACGATTCAGTTGAATGCTCACGATGTTTCCAGAGCGCTCTGTAAGAATGTCACTCATCGCCGGTCTCCAGTAGGTGAATTTCTGTGCATGGTATCTTCCTCCAATAATTTCTCCCAGTATTGGCCGTGCCCATATGCTTCGGATGGATGCAGCCTGCGAGGTTGGTCTGACTCTGTCTCGAGCCTATAGCGAACGAGTTGGGCTACAGTCACCATCGTGAAGCCAAACTCTGAGCAGAAGCTTGCTAGATCTGAGCCGCGCGCCATGTTGCCATCGCGGTTCATGATTTCGCAGATCACCGCGGCGTGATGCAGCCCTGCCAATCGTGCGAGGTCAACAGACGCTTCTGTTTGGCCGCGTCTTTCGAGAACGCCATTGGGCCGGGAGCGTAGGGGAAACACATGACCAGGGCGCGCGAGGTCTTCAGGGTGTGTCCGGGGGTCGACCGCAGCCAGGATGGTTTGTGCACGATCATACGACGAGATTCCGGTTGTTACACCCCTTCCTCTTGCATCGATCGAGACGGTAAACGCTGTGCCAAGGTGCGCGGTGTTGTGGAGCACCATTGGTCCCAATTCCAACTGGTCAAGCCGCTCACCGGTCATTGCGAGACAAATCAAACCTCGCGCGTAGGTAGCCATAAAATTGATCACTTCAGGAGTGACCATCTCCGCCGCGATCATGAGGTCACCTTCATTCTCACGATGCT
>Ga0210405_10002048_pt1 | contig 21590 bp, 21 predicted proteins | sample IncBWH11MmetaG_FD_155492 | JGI IMG/M metagenome (GOLD analysis project Ga0210405, IMG submission 155492) | Forest soil microbial communities from Barre Woods Harvard Forest LTER site, Petersham, Massachusetts, United States - Inc-BW-H-11-M | ecosystem: Environmental > Terrestrial > Soil >... | reverse complement strand
GGACTGAAGGAGCTCGCACAAACGTTCCGGCGCATCCATCACCATGGTGCGGAATTTCAGACAATCGAAATATTTTCCATTGAAGCCTACGCGCCTGTGACGAAACAGCGCCGGACCGGATGAGGTAACGACCGTGGCAACGAAACAGATAATCAACAAGGGAGCAAGCAGGACGATTCCGGAGAGAGCGATTACAATGTCGATTATCCTCTTCGAGGCGAGCCCGATGGGAGCCGTTATCGAGGCAAATTGCAGATCATGATGTGTATCGGAGAAACTATTCATTTCGGTACCCCCAACAACTACTTCTAATAAGTCTAGAAAATTTATTGCCCTTTCTTTACCCTTTTTTATCAAATTAATGCGCGCTGCACAATTTAAGCAAGTCCGTATTGTCAGCAAGTTCGCGTTAAACTGAATCACCTAACATTTTAGATTTGTTAACCATTTTGAGATGCTCCGACATAGTGGGCATGTCGTAGGCGTTGAATGTCCAAGAATCGAACAACGAAATGCTGCATCGCAACCAAGAAGGTCCGGGAGGAGTTTTCAGTATGTCTCTCGGCGAGCAAAAAGGTTTGCGTTTATTTCAATTTTTTTGTGCAGCTTAACTGGATTGGCAGCCGGCGTGCCTGAGAAAACTGGCCTTTGAAACACCAGTTGCATCCTAGGGCCGCAACAATATTCCGGGGGACTTATCGGTTCCCCTACGTTTTATGAGGTGGCCTTATCGTATCGCGTTTCCATATCGACAGATCGATCAAGGGCGGGGATTGTGCCAACGGGGATTCCGCGAATGGCCTATGGCGGCCGGTACCTCAGGTCCGGGGTCGGCAAGAAGTCGTTGGGCCGATGCTCTTCCTCTCGTCCAACGAAAACAACGAACCCTCGGTCAGTTGCAATGATGTCGCCGCGCTTAAGACTTGTGTCGTTCATAGCCCGTTGGCTGGCTTCTTCTGCTTCCTCCTTTTCGGAGGGGGGAGGAATTACCGCATTCATGCGCGCGTTCGCGACAAATTCCTCAGACCGCCGGCGTGCGTCCTCCACCCGCTGCTGCCATTGCTCAGGCGTAAGCGCAGGGTCGGAAAAATCCTCCGGCTCCTGGCTGAAACAGCATGCCGATGATGCAATCAGCGACCAGGCAACGATCAGAGCCGTTGTCCAAATAGTCATGAAATGGACTTTACAAGTTTGGGCCCATCCCCAATGGGGCGCTGATCTCACTTATTGCCGATGCAAAAAGTAAGCAGCAGAAACCGGTAATCTGCGAGCAAAGACTATCAGGCACGAAATTTCTGCAATGCCTCGGAAAAAGCCTTTTGCCTGGAACCGTCGAGCTGTTCGATTCGCGTCTGCAGCAATGAGCGGGCTGCCTCGGGTGCGCCTAGATAGGCGCGGGCGGCTACATCGAAAAATCCATATCGCATAAGCAATTGAAATTCATTAAGAATCTTATGTCGCATTGGTTCTGGCGCAACAAGAATGAGAGGCATTGCAACGAGATTCCGACGGATTGAGATCCAGGCTTCATTAGGGGAGGTCTCGTATGACATCGCGAGCAGATCAAACGAATGTTCGTTTAAAGCTCCATGGAGAACTTCCAACTGAAATATCAGCAGCCAAACAAATGACTGGCGCGGTGCGCAGCTCAGGATCCGCTTAGAGCGAGTTTCAAGGGAATGGGTGCGCCGATCGAATTCCGCTACGGTTCCCGAGCGCAGCGCACTCTCCGCGAGCGACATTTCCATGAGCAAAATTGCTCTTTGGGAATGGGTATCGCAGACACTCAAATCCTGAGAGTTTCCGCTATGCATTATCCGCGTAAGAGACGGCGGGCTGAACGTCTCGAAATGCAGAAGTCGATCCTCGGTATCGCGAAAATCATCAGCGAGCTCGCTTCGCGGCAGAACGAAAGCTCCCCACGCTAGCCCCAAACAGCCAACAATCAGCGTTGAGCCTCGTAAAATAAATAGCACAAGAGAATGCCTCACGCTCGGCTAGGTATCTAGGTGGTTTCCGCGGGAACTCGCTCGTTCGTGTAGTATCCATAGCGCCGATCCGAATAGCCCTCGAATCGGCGCATGAGGGCCTCATCGGTTTTGTTGAGAACGACGCCTAGCAATCGTTCTGACAGAATATTCGAGACCGTCATCGCTTTGAGTACTTCGTGGGAGGTAGTGCTGCCCCACTCGACGACCAAAACAAAGCCATCAAACAGATGGGCCGCAGCCAGTACGTCAACCACCGGAAGGATGGGAGGCAAGTCAACGATGATATAGTCGTAATCGTCTTTGGCCGTCGTTAACATCTGCTTCATTGCCGGTGAATTCAGGATATCCGAGCTGTTAGTAGGTTTGATACGACTCGAAGACGGCAGGAAGTCGAATTTATATTTAGAGTCCGTAATAACGAGATTGCGAAAATCCGAGTTGTCCGCGACCAAGTCGAGTATCCCGGGCGCGTTAGCGTAGCCAAAAGTTTTGGTCATTGAAGGATTTCGCAAGTCGGCGTCGATCAGTAGGGTCCGGCTGCCACTCCTGGCCGTAAAGGCCGCAAAGCCAGCTGCGACAGTCGTTTTTCCTTCGCCCGGAAGTGCGGAAACGATCCCGATGACCTTGCCGCCGGTCGGGTGAAGATCGATAGCCACCTTGATGTACCGCATCGCCGAAAATGGCGCGACTTCACTGATCTGTCGAAATGCTTCCGAACTATGCGTTCTCCGCAGTTTGCCGCTCCGACTGGCTCTTTTGTTGTCAAACGCTGGTAGGACCGCAAGACAGCTGGTTCCTAAGAGGCCTTCAACCTGCGCTCGCGTGTGAATTTGTCGGTTCATTTGTTCGCGAGCAAACGCCAACATTACCCCAAGACCTAACCCGCAGACTGTTGCAAGCGCGAGCGTCAAGCCAACCTTGGGAGAACTTGGCGCTCCGGGAGGGTACGCGACCGACACAACCCGAGCCTCAGTCGATGGAAACGATTGTTGCTGTACAGACTGAGTAAACCGCGACAGGAATGTCTCGTAAATTCCGCGATAGGTATTTGCGGCGGTCTCGAGTTCACGCAGGCGGACCTGCGATTGGCGCGTCGAACCGGATTGCTGGAAAACCTCGATCATACGTTTGTCGATAGATTCTTCCTGGCTCTTTGCAATCTGGAGCTCGCTCTTATAACTTTCGGCAATACGGGAGATTTCGTCCCATATCGCGCGCTGAATTCCAGCCATTTCAGCCCGCAGATTTCTGGCAGCCTGGTGATCCGACCCGTAACGGGCGCTCCACTCGGATTCCTTACTCTGATCGTCAAGAAATTGCTGCCGAAGCCTCGTGATAACGGGGTTGCTCAGCGCGTCCGTGACGACGGGATCGGGAATATTGAAGGTTTCCTTGTCGGACCGCTGTTCTAGAACGCGACTTATACGATCAAGCTTCGCTCGAGCTTGGCTGGTATCGGCCCGGGCCTTCGCCAGGGCTATGCCCAGCTGATCAAGCTCGACCTCGCTCGCCAGTTTGCCATCGATACCAATGATAATACTGTTCTTGGATTTGAAATCCTGTACTTCCCGATAGGCGTCGCTCGCCTGCTGGCGCAGCTCTCCTATTCGCTGCTCCAGCCAAGCACTGGCGCGGTGGGTCGCCTCAAATTTCGCCTGTAATTGATCGTCGATGTAGGCATCGGCGAAAGCATTAGCAATGGTCGCGGCCTTTTGCCGGTCGAGCGATGTATACGCAATCTGCTCGATGTAGCTCCGCCCCAGACGAGTAATCCGCAAATTGCCCTTAACCGTGGCAAGGACGCTGCGCATTAGTTCATCATCTGAAATCTGCGGTTCTTCCGGCATCGGGATAAATATCGAAAAGAGACGGCGCTTAAGGCTATTGCTGGCGCCGACGAACTCGGGATCCTCGGTCAAACGCAATTTGCGAATTACTGAAATCGCCACATTATCAGATCTTGTCGTCTCTATTTCGCTTTCAACAGATGCGTCTTCGACCGTGCGATTTTCGGATGACAGTTCGGTTTGTGTCCAAGTCACCCTCTTTGTGTCGATAATCATGTCTGCTTGCGCGGTATATCGCCAAGGCGAAATCGAGATGTAGATCGCGCCAACAATGATCGCCAGACCTGTAGCCAACGCTATAAGACGCCACTGGCGACCCAAGAAATCCCGGATCAGAAGCAGAGAAATGACCTCGGAATCATCTTGTGCTGCCGGCTTGAAGGGCAGGAATTGACCGGCCACGTTCATTTACAGTTCCTTGCGCGAGTCCCAATTAAAGCTCGGTTCACTTCCGCCCTATCTCATTGGGCTTTTTGGATTTGATGCGGTGCTCGTCCCGTCATTTGCATTACCATTTGTACTATTTGTAACCGTAATGCTGATGCCGGCGGACGAAAACTGGACAGGTGACAAAGCTCCTCCTCCGCCAGGTTGCGTCGTCGACCCCCGCGAACTGTTTGGATTGGTGATGACCACGCTCCCCACCGAGGATGCGGAAGAAGCTAGTGCGGCGGCTGTCGCCGCCGTCGATAGATCCCCAGCAACTGCAGCAAACGCAGCCTGGAATTGTGCGTCTTCGAAGCCTGCAACCGCCTGCTGAATGAGCAGGGCCGCTCGCTGATCGACGCTTGAACAGGCTATCGCAGCTTGGGCGAGACCGGCGGCGATTGCTGTTTGAAATCGCGGCCTAGTCCCCTTCGCGACACGAACGAAATCTGCAGCAAGCGTGGCGTCGGTTCCCACAAGATCTCGAACAAACGCTTCAATGGTCCGGGTGTCGGAATCGGGAGCGACAAACGCCTGAGGATTTGCCTTGAATTGGTCAATAGTCTCGGCAGAAACCGGCGGGTTCACACAAGCAGCCCGCACATCGCCGACGGATATAGCAAACAGTATCGTTACACACAGCGTCTCGACGAGAAGTCTGGCACGCATTGGAAAACCCCTCAACTATTTGTTCCTGATCGTAAATTTAAGTACAACCTACACTAGCCTTCGGGAGGTATCAACTGAACCTCGGGGTTAGGGTTGATTAAACAGGTCTCAGTTAATTCATTGAAAAAGCTAATGTTTTCAAATAGCTTGTTCTGACCATCCTTCAGCTTTCATTTGGCAAGGGCTGAGACCGGCTGCGGCAGCGGTCGACTTCTAACCATACAGCGATAGCGAGTTGACGAGTGTTATCTTCTCCTTGGGGACTTGAAGAACTCAGAGTGCGGGGACAACGTCCAACGTTGGCGGCGGGTCTAAGGATCTACGCCATAGGCGATATCCATGGCCGCATCGATTTACTAAACGAACTCCTGGCCCGGATTGATGCCGACATTGCGCGGCGCCCACCGCAAAGACCGCTTTACGTGTTCTTGGGTGACTATATTGATCGCGGATCTTCATCGCGCGAGACCATCGACAGATTGATCGAACATGGTGCGACAAACGAATGCGTGTTTCTAAAGGGCAACCATGAACAGATCGCGATCAGGTGCTTGAGCGATCGCGGTCTCTTCGATCAATGGCTTCGTTTAGGCGGTCTAGAAACCCTTATTTCTTATAGGGTACCCTCTGAAATCCTGGCAAGTGGAAGGCAGATCGCCGAGCTCCAGGGGGCGTTTCACAATGCATTACCACCAGCCCATTTCCGCTTTTTCCGAGATTTGCAAAGTTCGTTCGAGTGCGGCGATTTCTTCTTCGCTCATGCCGGAGTGAGACCCAACGTCGAACTATCGGCCCAGAAGGAAAGCGACCTTCTTTGGATACGGGATGAATTTCTGTCGTCGAACTGCGACTTCGGCAAGATTATCGTTCATGGTCATACACCCACTAGGGAAATAGAGATCGGGCCAAACAGGATCAATATCGATACCGGCGCATTCGCGACCGACCGCCTGACATGTCTAGTGCTCGAGGATGTATCGTTATCGGTGATCGATACACTCTAAACTCTCGACGAGGAGACGGGCGCTAAAATCGCTCATGCCGCTTGCGTCAATGCCCAGCCGCTTTTTCTGCGAGGAGGCCATCAATATGGGTGCGCATCTTCTGAAAAAATTGATCGCGGCCGAATTGGCTCGCATGTGCCGCGATTTTTTCAGGGTCGATTTCGACAGCTGACAACCTTTTTATCGCCGAGATAATGGTTTCGACAGCTTGTTCGGCGAAAAAAACGCCTGTTACACCGTCGAGAACTGTTTCGGTCGCGCCACCTCGGCCGAATGCAACGACCGGACGTCCGCTCGCCATTGCCTCGACCGGCACCATCCCAAAATCTTCCTCGCCAGGAAAGATCAGCGCGCGGCATCGCGCGTAATGTTGTTTGAGGACATCGAACGGCTGCGATCCCATGACCGTGACGGTAGGGCCCGCAAGACGTCGAATTTCATCGAGCATCTCGCCGCCGCCGATTACAATGAGTTTCAGCTTCATCTCGTTAAAGGCACGAACTGCAAGATCCGCCCGCTTGTAAGATACGAGTTCGCCGGCCATCAAATAATAGTCGCCGAGCGCGGAAGGCGCTGCGATAGAAAACGCGCCGGTATCAACCGGAGGATGAATGACGACGGAGTCCGCTCCATAATATCGGCGAATGCGCCTGGCGACCGTCGCGGAGTTTGCAACGAAGCTATCTACGCGCGCCGCAGATGTTACATCCCACATCCGCAGGTAATGGGACAGCGGCGGCATCATCCATTGCGTCAGTCGCCCGGCGTTATTTCGATAGTCGTGATACATGTTCCAGATGTAGCGCATCGGAGTGTGGCAGTAGCAAACGTGAATCGAGTCGGAAGGTGCGATGACGCCTTTCGCCGGACCGGATTCGCTACTGATGATGAGGTCGTAGCCGCGCAGATCGAGCTGTTCGAGCGCCAGCGGCATCAGGGGAAGATAAGTCTTGTACATCTTGGCGGCGCGGGGCAGGGCGTTGATGAACGTCGGGACGATGCGATGCTGGCGAATTGGGTCGGAAACCATCTCTGGGACATAGACGTGGGTGAAAATATCGGCCTGCGGATACATCTCGCAGAGCGCTTCGATGACCTTCTCGCCACCGCGCATTCCGACCAGCCAGTAGTGGATGATTGCCACCTTCATCAATTATCCTTTCACAAATCGTCCTGCCAAAGTTGGAACTGCCCATGCCTGTTGACCCAGTCCCTTAACAATTATCACTGATTCCAAGACTCTGTCCGGCCAGGCCAATGAGCAGCGTCCGACTTTGAGCAAATGATGTTAACGCAATCGACACTCGCCAGTCCTCGATCCCAGCTCAGATACGGTGCCGAGGATTTCGTTAAGGCGCTGGAGCGAACCAGCGCTATCATTGGCTAAGACGATCCGCGCCGATCAGGGATGGAGTTTTTCCGATATCGATCTTTCGGTCTACGTCAATGCCGTCAAGCTCGACTTCTCAAGGCTCGGTAAGCCGACCGACGACGCGTTCATCGAGGCCTTCGACGGGCTCTTCCGCGCCGAGCCTCTGGAACGCGCACTGGTCGCTATCCCTTGACGCCGCGCGATCAAATATGGAGGATTGGCGCAGATACTAAGACGAAGAACACTCACATGGGCGGTCGGGGCACAGATCCTCGATTAAATGGCAGACCCGAGATAGTGATCCCGGCTCGCCATCATAACAAAGTCGGATAACTCCAGCCGCCGGCGGCCCAAGCATGCCGCGAAATTACCGCCGGAGTTCGCGAGCGAGGTCCTCCTGGTAGAACGCTGCGCAGTTTACAGCTTCGCATGGCTAATCCTGAATGAGGAGAAGCAAGTGTCTTTTTTTATTCGGATGTTGCCGATCGCCCAGATCTCCTCAACTTTTAGACGATTGACCCGCGTGGCGGTCCTGGCGGCACTGATCTCGGGAATCGTCGCCCTTGGAGAGGCAGGTGGGAGCGACACGTCGGCAACCGCACCCGTCGAGCAACAACGGGATGATTCAAGTCCCTGGGGCGTGGCTTCCGGTTCTGAATGGTTCTCGGCCTACCCGATCTTCAATCCAATCATGAAAGAGGCTGGAGTCCGTTGGTTGCGCGGCTTTTATGAATGGCAAACGATACAACCAAAACAGGGATACTGGAATTTCACTTTGCAAGACCGGCTCGTCGACAATGCGCGGACCAACAATATGCATTTGGTCGGCGTCTTCGCCTATCTTGCACCGTGGGCTTCGGCGAACGGAGGCACGCGGAAATTCCCAATCAAGGATATTCAGTTTTGGCGAGACTATGTTACCGCCATGGTAGAACGGTATCATGCTGACATCAAATATTGGGAGGTGTGGAATGAATTCAACGGGAGCTTTGCCGAGAACGGCTCTGTTGAAATGTATGCCGAACTAGTACGCGAAGCTTCCATCGCGGCGAAGAAGGTAGATCCGTCCGCCAAAATCGGAATGAGCGTCGCAAACTTCGATGTTAATTTTCTGAATTCGGCAATCAAGGTGGGTGCGGCTGACCATTTCGACTTCATTTGCGTTCATCCCTATGAGAAGCTTCATGCGTTGTCGTATGGCGGAGAGCCGGCATTCCTTGGCATGGCTGAGACGCTGCGCCAAATGCTCGCTTCGAACCATCAGCCTGTCGATATGCCATTGTGGATCACGGAGGTCGGCTCAGGAGCCCCAGTAACTCCCAATCATCAAGAAGATCAGGTTCAAGCAAATCTATTGATCAAGGCGTACTTACTTGCGATTGCTTCGGGTTTCCAGCGGGTATTTTGGTTTGAAGCCCGCGGGCCCGCATATGGCAAACAGGCGGATCTTGGGCTTATTCGCGCCGACATGACACCTCGGCCATCTTATGAGGCCTTGAAAGCCATGACCGCAATACTCAGTCCGTCTCCGTTGGCCATTGGCTGGCTGAACATGGGCGATGGCAGCTACGGATTCGTTTTTGAGGCACAGGGCAAGTATGTGCTGGCCGCGTGGATGTTCAAAAAGCACGCGATCGATATCACCTTCGCCGGTGACGTTCGGGTCACGGATCTGAAGTCAGAGCCGCGCCCGCTGCAGGCCGGAAAAACGTTGCATCTTACGGATACACCGCAGTTGATCGTAGACATCCCAGTCGCACTGGTACGGGAGGCCCGATCAAACAAGCTGAAACCCTATCCCTGGGACGGTGAATACGCGGGATCAAAAGAGGTTAGAGCGCGACTGCAGACGACAAACATTGAGAACGGCATTACCCAGATCGGTCCCGAAACAACAGTTCCGGACAGCGCATGGCGTCGAACCGATATTTCCAGGCCTGATGGGGAGGGACACTACGTCTATTTCTTAGTCAGTCCGCAGTTCGTGCCCTTTGGTACGAGAAGTCTTCAAATCACGGCTATAGTTAGACGCCTCTCGCCAGACAAGCCTGCTGGCTTTAGCGTCAACTATGAGTCTCAAAAGGGCTACGTAAACACATCTTATTCAAACATCCCTGAGGATGACAGCTGGCATGAAGTCTCGTGGAATGTGAGCGATGCCAGTTTCGTAGGTGCATGGGGATGGAATCTCAGACTGAACGCGATTTCCTCGCCAAACGATTTTCTGATCAAGGAGGTGCGGGTGAAGAACATTCAATCGCCGTAGGTTGTTTTGACGCGATGGTTGTTATTGTTTGGAAGCGTAACGGCAGACCCGTTGCGTTAGGACGGCGATCAATCAGGAATTTCTGCAGTCCTACGAAAACCCTCGAAAAAAAGTCGCCCTACTAGCCTAGCGCGGCCGGCGTTTATGGCGCTCGAAAATATCGTCGTGAAAGAGGCAGAGTTGTTTGCTCTGCAATCAGAGATGGCTGCAGGCACGCCAGCGCAGCGAAAGCATAGAAAGCAACTCCCAGATCAGTCAGTGCACCCGAAACAGTGTGGGTTATCAGCCACGCGATACAAGCCGATTTGGCGGCCTGCCGCGTCGCTTCCTCCATGCTAATGTCCGCGTGCTTGGTTGGCCGGCCAGACAATAGATTGATGAAAAACAAACCGAATATCGAGGTCCCCACCAGGCCAAAACTGGCCACCACAGCGATCGGAAAACTCGATGCTCGCAAGCTGCCGAGACCCGCTCCAAAACCGAACGTATCGAAGAAGTTTAGCAGCGCCTGTTGGTTCCAGGCGGATCGTTCTAATCCGGATGTCGTGGACATCTTGTCTAAAATCATCGTGTCCAACAGAGTCTGGAAATAACGGGAGGTGTCAGCATTCTGCGCGACGGCAACCACGATGAGCAAAACGATGAACGGTCCGCCCACCATGAAGGCTAGCATTTGAGATGTAAGCGGCCGCAGCGCCGCGCGAAAGCCAGTCTGGATATAAACGAAAAGCAAAAATCCGACGAGACCCACATACCCGGTCGTCGATGTCGCGAAGATCAGCGCCGCGAGTGAAAGAAGGGAAAGGGACGATGTGAGAAGTGGGCGAGCCCCCAACAGCCACAACCGGAATGTGAACGCGAAGTAGCCAAGGGTTGCAGCAGCAAACCCTGATGCTTCGATGAAGGATCCAACGATCCGCTTAAAGCCAGACAGCTCAGCTTCGGCCATCACCGAGTAATTGGCATTTCGAATGAACGCTAAAATCTCGGACGTCCCGGTCGAGTAGGTTACGAGATCAAGCACCGCAAAAAGCAAATTCAGGACCACGCAGGAGAGCGCCGCATTTCCTATCACTCTGTAGCCAGAGAGACTTCCCCCATAGCCATAGATGAGGGCGAAGGTCATAAAGTCGGCGACAAAATAGATCGATTGGGTAAGGTTGGCCATCGTTGGCTCTAGCGGTAAGGTTACCGTGTTGAGATAAATGCGAACCGGAAAAACTTGGGTCTGCCCTGCGAATATGCGCGGCATGAAGTAGGCCGAGAGGAGGCCGTAGACGACGGCCAGCAGCAGCCAAAAACCCGGGCGACCGGGTGCGATGGCGCGAATTGTTCGCTGTAATATTGTTTTGTCGATGAGCAATTTTAAGGCGAGGAAGCTTAGAAGGAAATGGGAAGGGGAGATATTAAGACCACCGACGGATTCAAGAGTAAATGCGGCTGCCGATCCCAACAGCGTGGCGAAGAAAAATGCTGTTACCATGAACGACGGGTCGCAAAACATGCCAATAAAGGCGACCGCAAGCGTGATGATTCCGACTATTTCTACGGTCATTCAGGTTTCCGTTTGAAGCCTCAGCACCACGCGATTGGAGCAAACCGCTGCGCTAAAGTTTGACGAGATTCGGGATACTACCCGATCAATAAACGTGTCCGTGGTGTTTTCAAAGTCGGTACGGCTTAAAGGCGCCTGATATTGTCAGCGGACCTACAAACCTTCGCTTTTGGCTGTGAACAATCCCTCGGCGGCAGGCTCCCTAATGCGTTTGGCCAACCGCGATCGTGGCGACCGATGATGAGCGCGTTGATTATGGCGCTTGTGATCGCGCCGCTAGAGGGGTCGGTCGCGAACGTTACGGGATTCTCTCAGCTCATACTTGGCCTGGCGATCGTCCTGGGTGTTGGTGCAATTGTTTATGCGAGCTCAATCTTCTTGCTCTGGCGCCTTGCAGGTTGTCCGGATGGTCTTGAGTTCGATGTCGCAAACCTATTGGCCAGCTATTCACGGAGAGTTCGTAAGGTCAGCGCTGACTTGACTGTCTAACTAGACTGTTTGATGTTTTGGCACCTCTGATCTGCCGCCTTTGAAGTGGTCCTCCCCGAAGTTTTGAAACAAAGAAACAAACTAGCACTACTTTGGCAGATTTACTCACGCTGCTTTTGCGCGCCGATCCAGATTTGGCAGTACGGACACCGTCGAGGGCTTGATCGAATGATGAGATCGACGATGGCGTGGCGGATGGCTGGTAACGTGGGTTGAGGCGGCGGACCGTTGATTCTTTTTTTCCCGCCCCAGTTTTGTGAGGCGGCGATGTTGGAGGAATGCGTAGGCAATCATTGTCATCAGCGCGTGACGATGAAGGCCGTGCCAAGACCTTCCCTCGAAGTGGTCGAGCCCGAGTTCCTCCTTCAGCTGTTGATGAGCCTGTTCGCAGACCCATCGTGCCTTGATCGTCGTAGCCAAGCCGCGCAAGTCCATCTCGGCGGGCAAGTTGGCAAGATAATATTTCTTCTCCCCGGACACGCGGTGCTCGCCGATGAGCCAGGCTTCGTCGCCTGGCAGATGCTGCTGACCCTTATCCCATATTCGCTGATCCCATATTCGCTGAGGAGGTCCGTCGGCGGTGCGCACCCGGACAGCAGCAAATCGGGCTTTCAACCGACCTTTCGTCCCGCTGCGCCAACTCACAGTTTTCCACTTGGCGCTGGCTAGCATGTCTTCGGCCGCGATCGATAGAATATCTGGCACGTGCCGCTTGCGTGGCCGACCCCGAACTTTGGTAACCGGCCAAATCAGCTGCACACCAACCGGATACACCTTGAGGTGACGAGGAATGCCAACAGCCCAGGCGAGCTTGCGAGCCGTTAGCCCTTGACGGAACGGCGCACTGAGCCCGTAACCGGCATCCGCCAATACACAGCGGAAGCGCACGTCGGCCGAGATCATGCGATCGATCTCTGCCAGTGCAATCTCAGGCTTTGTCCGTGCAGTGCGATATTCGGCTGGGACACCGGCTCGCTCCAACCGCCTCCGATCGCTAATCCAGCTGTCAGGAAGGAAAAGCCGCAACGCCACCATGACCGGCACTTCGCCACAGGCGAGCGTCAGCGACACCAGGGTCTGGCAGTTCGCGGTCTTGCCCAGTGCTGAAGCATATTGCGCGGCGACACCGACCGAGTGCGTGCCCTTCTTCGGCATCGCGGTATCATCAATCACCAGCACCGCATCGCTGCCACCGACGAGCCGGTCCGCTTGAACCAGCAACTCCGTCTCCAATGGCGACGCATCCCAAACCCCAGCCGCAACAAAATGATGCAACTGATCATAATCACCCGGCGCAAGCCGCTCCGCCATCGGCTGAACGCTCTTGCGATCGCCAGGCCCGATCAGCCCCGCCACGTAAAGCGGACACATCCGTCGACGCGCCTTATGACCCAGCCGGTCCAAGAATGGCTTCAGCCAGCCTTCAAGCTCGTCTTCCCAATCCGAGGTCGCGTTCTCCATGGTCGGCCCTCCAAAAGCCGACCACCTATGAATCATTGAAAAATCGATTCGGGAATCCTGACAGCCTCACTAAACCGACTAATCTGCCAAAGTAGTGCTAGTCATTTTTCATTTTTCGATGAGGGCTACCCAAGTGGGCAACCAGACGAATACTTAGCTTGTTTGTTCTAACGGCTTGAAAATCCAGTAAACCAGCGGAAATCGGCCCTCGATGGTATAGTCATGCACCGCATCTGGGTTGACGGTGCCAAGTTCCGCTGGACCCGGGACGTACAGCAGAGTGAGATCCGTGCAGGGCCGGAGGCAATTCTCAGCTACCCAACGTGCTCTTCGGGGCCATTGCCAATAGCCTACGGGATAAAGTTTATTCAGATGGAGTAAGGATAATGCGCATTTTTCTAGGCGCGACTGCAGCTCCAGGACAAACCGCACTTTACGAGAAATCATCCCGGCCATATGATCCTAGCCGTCTTCACCAGCCTGAAGATGTCGCTAAATGCATAATATTTGCAGTTGCGATCGGAAGAACTGCAGAAGTGACTGACGGCGCGGGGTATCGAGTCGTGCGGTCCAGAAATAGATTTTGAACAAATATGAGCGCCCGGCTGGCGCGGCGGATGCTTGGCTTGGGTGGGTGATGAAGGTCGTTATTTTCGCCGGCGGGTACGGGACCAGGTTGAGCGAGGAGACCTCGGTTCGCCCAAAGCCTATGGTCGAGGTGGGTCCCAAGCCGATCTTGTGGCACATCATGAAAATCTATGCGCACTACGGCTATAAGGATTTCGTGGTGCTTGGCGGGTACAAAGTCGAAGCGATCCGGCGATATTTCCTTGATTATGCCAGGCTCGAAAGCGATTTCACCGTCAATCTGCGCACCGGCGCCGTCGAAGTTCTCAACGGCGTGCGCGACGACTGGCGCGTGACGATCCTCGATACGGGGCTGGAGACTATGACCGGCGGCCGCTTGAAGCGCGCCCAAAAATTCATCGGCGAGGAGACATTCTTCCTCACCTATGGCGACGGCGTCAGCGACATAAACATCGAGCAGCTTCTGACACACCATCGTCGATCCGGCGCCATGGCGACGGTGACGGCCGTCAACCCGCCAGGGCGTTTTGGCGTGCTTGGCCTGTCGGAAGGCGAGGATCGCGTCCAGGGTTTTCGAGAAAAAGATCAACAGGATGTCGGCTTGATCAATGGCGGATTTTTCGTCTGCGATCCCGGCGTGTTCCAGGTCATCGATGACGACGCGACGGTCTGGGAGCAAAAGCCCTTAAGAGAGCTCGTGCACCGCCACCAGCTCAGCGCCTACCGGCACCTTGGCTTTTGGCAGCCCATGGACACACTGCGCGACAAGGCGGTGCTCGACGGATTGTGGGAAACAGGCAAAGCGCCGTGGAAAGTTTGGAGCGATTGATTTTATCGCCGCCATCCGCGCAGCTCGGCGGGCGCTTGGAGACAAGGCGCAGGATGAGGGCGGGGCGGGCGCGTTTGGCCTGAGGTCGAGGTCGAGTGGGGAGCTTCCAGCTAAATGCCGCTGCTAGATTCTCGCGCCACGCAGAAGAAATACGATCTGGTGATCGGCGGCACCGGCTTTGGCGCCATGTTTTTTTTGAAAGGTATGTGGACCGCTTTCCGCGGATGCTGGAATGGGGCGAATATCGCGAGCACGCTTGGCAGAGAGCCAACCAAAAAAACAGCGCCCCGCAGCCGATCGGCCGCAGCGTCGGCCCCCATTTGGGACGGCTCGCGCCGCCCGAGACCTCGCGATCGAATTGCAAACGGGGCTTAGGCTAGATGATCGAGCAGGTTTTGCGCCGCGCGTTCGCCGCTGAAAAAGGATTCATCGGTCCACATATACCCCCAGTCGCCATAGCGGCCGCAATACCTGATCCCAAGCTCGCTTAGATACGCGTGGACCTTGGGCAAGGAGACGGGCCGGTCTTGATCAAAAATCACATTTCCTGATGTCACCCATGCGCTCTTATGAGCGATCTCGTCATCATCTTTGACCAGCCCGCATTTACGCAAATCTTGGATGACGGGCTCGATCAAGGCCTCCGGGGCCACGGTCAGCGGCTTATACTTATCGCTGAAATAAATCTCCGCTTGGATGGAGCCGCAGCCAGGCGGGACCGTGTTGGGCGAGAGCAAATGCGGGAAGGACAGCCGCGCAAAGCAAATGTCGGCGTCATAAAAATAGGTCCACTGCGCCCGGCCGATATCCGGCCGCCTGAGACCGATATTGACAATGACCGTCTTGGTCACCGCAAGCTTGACTGCCGCCTCCACGACCGCGCGTGGCGCGTCCTTGATGATCGGTAAGAGCCGCGGCAGCGGCGCGGAGGTGATGAGGTGTTTAAACGCGATGGTTTCGCCGCTCTCAAACCGCACCGTCTTCTCCTTCGCGTCGATCTCAACGGCGCGGTGGCCAAAATGTTGATCGGCGAGCGGAACAAATTTGTTAAGATAGGAGACAAAGCCGCCCTTGGTCGGATAACGGAATTTATCGATATAATGCAAACTGGGCGTGTCAGGCTCGAGAGCCCCGCGCAAGACAACCTCGAGATCACCGCGATAGAGCCGTGGTCCTAGCCAATCGGTGGTGAGATTTTGTGCCTCGGTGGTATGGTATTTCTTGGTGTATTCGCCTGGAAAGGTGTTGGCGAAAGTGGGGCCGTAGCTGGCGACGAGCCAGTCTTGATAATTGCCGATCGACAAAGGCGGGCCCTTGGCGTTCGTCTCGACGAGTTCCTTGACGCATTTGATGATCAGTTCGCTCGGCAGCCCGTAAAGATTGGCTTGCGCGGGATGCTTGATCCAGTGTCCCCGCCAATAATTGTTCACATAGGCGTTTACGCGTTCGAACTCCTGTCCGACGCTTTCGGCGAGGAGCTCCTGGAAGCGGTTATCTTCGGTAAATGAAATGTGCGGGCCGTCGTCGAAGATAAAGCCGTCGTCGAACCGATACGTGCTCGTGTGTCCGCCCACTCGGGCTCTTTCATCAAAAATGCTCGGCCGAACGCCGGCTTGGCTCAAGCGATAAGCGGCGCCGAAACCGGCCATCCCCGCTCCGATAATGACAATCCCATAGTCTTTCATCACGTCCTCGCTGGTCCGCCGAGCCGTCTACGCCGCGACCCAAGTTTGCCTACCAATTTTGTTGTCTGTTTCGAGCTGCGCGAAAGTTGGCGATGGCGCTCCATCAACCGTGATTTCTACCCCGAAAACACGGCGCTAGGTTTCCAATCGAGTTCAATGCTCAGCCGATTGTTGGCAATATGGCCCTGTAGCACCTTCAGGCGCATCAGTTCGGAGGAGCGAAAATCCATGTCCTTGAAGTTCATCCGTTTCAAACCCGCGATCAGATTTTTGATTGACTGGGCAAGATCCACCACAGGTTGGTGATCGGGTGCTAGCGACCGGTAGAGTTCGAAATCGACCTGATACGAGCGGCTGTCCGCAGGCGCGGAGGTGTTGATGGATACCTTGGTACCAGGAACTGCGGCAGCGACCGCGTTGGCAAGATCGCGAACCTGATAATTGCGGTCGGTCGAACCGACATTGACCGCAAGGTAACGGCCGCCATTGTCCGCAGGCCGCTCAACGGCCCAGTCGATCGCGCGCGCCATGTCGGCAACATCGATAAGCGGTCGCCACGGCGAACCATCCGACAAAACTGTAATTTCTCCCTTGCTGAGCGCGCAAGCGACAAAATCGTTAAGTACGAGATCAAGTCGCAGGCGATCAGACATGCCGCAGGCCGTCGCGAAGCGTAAGCAAGTTACGACCATGTCGGAATCAATCTTTAGTAACTCTCGTTCGGCGCCGATCTTGGACTTTGCATATGCAGTGATCGGATTAAGCGGGTCGGTCTCCTTGCGTGGGCGCCCCTCTGCAACGCCGTAGATGCTGCAGCTCGATGCAAAGACAAAATTCTTAACGCCTGCATCAGCGGCAGCTTTCGCTATTGCAACCGTGGTATTTTGATTGATGTCAAACGTTACAGCTTCGAACTGATTGCCCATCGGATCGTTCGAAACAGCCGCCAGCTGGACGATGGCATCATAGCCGCTCAGCATCTTTAACGACATGGTGCGAACGTCACCATAGAACTGCTCGTCGAGATCGCGTTCTGGCAAGACAGAAGCGCCAGTTAAACAATGCGCGAAATAGGCATTGTCAAATCCGTGCAGGATCGCGTCTGGTCGTGCTCTACGTAAATACTTGGCCACAGCAGGGCCGACGTAACCCATGTTCCCAGTGATCAATATCTTCAAGTCGATCCCTTTCTCGCTTCGCAGTTTCTTATCCGAACTCCGACGGTCGGATGCACCCGAATACGTAAGATGCCATAAGCGCGTTGAAATATTATAGCGATATTTGCCGTTCAGGTTAACATTGTTTCTTTTCAAGTTGTTGTCCCAGCGAGCAAAAAGGGAGCGGTTGGTACGCTTGCTTCTCCGCTGGAGCGAGCACCGATGAGTTCGTCACGATCCACTTGTCTTGGCCGAGAGCGCGTCACGCAGACTGCTCCAGATCGCGCGCTTGATGCGGCTGCGGGCAGGGCACCGGCGGCGCCTGCGGCCTGATGCAAGTGAACAGCAGGCGACCGCCGTCCCGCCAACGTGCTCGACCGCAACTTCGAAGCTGAAGCCCCTAACTGCAAATGGATCGCCGACCTCACCGATGTCTGGTCGGCAGAAGGGTGGCTCTATGTCGCCGGCGTCATTGATTTGTTCTCACGGCGTGCAGAGGGCCGGTCAATGCAAGCCGTCCGGGAAATCGCGAAAAACAGCTCATGGGCCTCGGTAGCGAACTGTGCCAACATAGCCGCAATGTTCGTAGCGATCTCGATCTCCCGCTTACTCATAGTCGCCTCCAAAAAAGCCACGCAACCGATGTGGCATGTCGCGCGTCGAAGACCCTCTGTCCATCGCCTTGGGCGCAGTCGCGTTCATCACTGCAAGACTCGGGCCTTTTTCAACGTAACCGCTCCGCAGCGCGCCGACGTCCTCGGATAGCATGCCCGGCGAACTGAAACGGGGTGAGGTTGGATGCACGGACCACCTCATCCAAGGACGACCTTGCGCGCGAAGAAGGCTTCCGCATAACGTTCGGGCGCGCGGCATTCCATGCCCCGTAAGCGCGCCAATCCGCGAAATGTCTCGGCATCGAACCAGTGCTTCGAGCGCTGCGTTCCGAAATGGCGAAGCAGCAGCTCTGACTTTCGCTCAATGATGCTGACTGTCGCAGGAACGTAAAAGTTCGGTTGGCCCATGTCTCCGTCCCATTTGGGGATCTCATACTCGAGGATCAGATGGTCACGAAACGTGTTCCAGGTGTGCCGGCAGACCTCGCGGTGGTCTTGATGGGCATCATCACGACGATGAGTAAGGATCAGATCGGGCTGTACGCTTTGCTTGACGGTTTCGAACCAGCCCTTGATAGCCTCGCCCTGACTAGGAAAGAAACCATCTCTGAACGGCATCACTTCCACTCGGGTGCTGGCGGCGCCCTTCAGGAAGTCGGCAGCCGAACCTCGCGCCTCGACCTCGCGAGCACCGGCGCCACTGAGCACGCCCCAAACAACATCGAGCTCGAGGCCATCATCAATCCACGTGAGTATCGTGGCGCCAGCACCGATCTCGATGTCGTCGGAGTGGGCCCCGAGACAGAGCACGCAGAGCCGTTTACCAGCAGGAACGAATCGTAGGGCCTTCATGGCGCCGACTTGGCATGCGCCCGGCCTTCTAACCGCCAGGGCATGTCGCCCTTCTCCAGAATGTCTTCCAGAACCTGCTTGTCCTTTAGCGTATCCATCGCCCGCCAAAAACCCTCGTATCGGTAGGCAAGCAGCTGGTTGTCGGCAATCAGCCGGTTGAACGGCTCGAACACCAACTCCTCGCCCTCGCGGATATAGTCAAAAATCTTGTTGCGAAATACGAAGTATCCGCCGTTGATCCAGATCTCCGATTCCTGACTCGAACGCATCCGTTGGACGGCGCCCTGCTCGTCAAATTCCGCGAGATGAAAGTTGAATTGCGGACGCACGGCCACGAAACAACCAGCCTTGTCGCTGGTCTTCAGTCGATCGATTATATCGGGCAAAGGCAGATCGGTCAGACCGTCACTATAGTTTGCAAGAAAGACCTCCTCATCCTTCACCAAGTGACGCACGGCCAGCAGCCGTTCGCCGATGTTCCGCCAAACGCCGGTGTCGATGAGCGTCACTCGCCAGTCGGGCACGCCGTTTCCAATGATGTCGACCTTCTTACCGAAATCGGAAATGATACAGTCGGCGTCGCGCGCGGGATTGTAGTTCAGAAAATATTCCCTAATGACGTTGGCCTTGTGGCCCAAACATAAGATGAAATCACGGTGCCCGTAATGGCTATAATATTGCATGATGTGAAGCAGCATCGGCTGATGTCCAATCGGGATCATCGGCTTTGGCACATTTTCGGAATAGTCGCGGATGCGCGTCCCGAGGCCACCGCAGAACAAGACGACTTTCATTATCTCACCTCACGCGGGTCGATGACGTATGCGTCTGGGATTGGGACGATGAGCTTGCCGCCCCATTCCGAAATGTGGCGCATTTGAGCGGCTATCTCGTCGCGCAGGTTCCAAGGCAGAACCAACAGATAGTCAGGGCGGGCATCATCGATTGCCGATACCGGTCGGATCGGAACGTGCATTCCTGGGGTGAAGCGACCGTGTTTGTAGGGATTGCGGTCGACCGTAAAGTCCAGAAAGTCGCGGCCGATCCCGCAATAGTTGAGCAAGGTGTTTCCTTTTCCGGGAGCGCCATAACCGCAGATCGTTTTTCCCCGCTCTTTGCATTCGATGAGGAAAGACAAGAGCTTGCGTTTCGTGTTGTGGACCTTGGGCGCGAATTTTTTGTAGCTCGCAATATCCTGGAACCCGGCACTCTCCTCGCGTTGGCGAAGCACCGCGACCGACGGAGTTGGCGTGTGGCGGGACTCCTGCCTGCTCAGGTAGACCCGCAGCGAGCCACCGTGTGTGGATAGTTCCTCCACGTCGATGATTTTGAGCTGATGGCGCAGCGCAAGGCGATTGATGCTGATGAAGGAGAAATAGGAGAAATGCTCATGGTATATCGTATCGAACTGATTCTCGTCGATCAGCCGCTGTAGGTGTGGAAACTCCAACGTAATGACGCCCTCTGGTGCCAGCAGGTATGCGAGTCCAGCGGTGAAATCGTTGAGGTCGGGCACCTGCGCGAGAACGTTGTTGCCGATGATAAGGTCGGCTCGCCGGCCTTCAGCGACGAGTCGCTTCGCCAGATCAAGGCCGAAGAATTCAACGAGTGTCGGAACATTCCTTTGTCGCGCAGCTTCGGCGACGTTGGCGGCCGGCTCGATACCAGTCACGGGTACGCCGAGCGGCAGAAAGTGCTGAAGCAAATAGCCGTCGTTGCTCGCGACCTCGAAAACACTGCTGCTCGGCCCCAGCCGGAGTCGATCCTTGATCATGTGGCAATATTTACGCGCGTGTTCAACCCATGAGCTTGAGTACGAAGAAAAGTAAGCGTATTCGGTAAATATGTGCTCGGGGCGCACATATTCCTTGAGCTGAACGAGAAAGCAACGATCGCAAATAAGGACGTGCAGGGGGAAATAGGGCTCCATCTGATCGAGTTGATCCTCTGTCAGATAGCTTTCGCAGAGTGGCGACATGCCGAGGTCAACAAAGGTCGTTGCTAGCGGTTCTTGGCAGAGCCGGCACGTTGCTGCCCGTTGGCTGTCCGAAGACATCGGCACTGCGCCACGCGATATTCCCATCATTTTCTCTGTCTCTCGTTCAAGAATCTGCCATGTCAGGGCGGACCGGAGGCAGGGCGGGCCTGAATCTGGTGTGTGGTATTGAAGCGATTTGCGGTGAATTTACACGAATTATCTTGCGATGTACCTTCCCAAATTGAGTGAAGGGTTAATGCGATCGGGCTGGCTAGCGGGCGCCCGGCTCCGAAGTTCGTGAAACATTCAGCATCCCTGATACGAACTTCGGAAGCCGATGGGCATTAGCAAATAATTGTACTCGTGCGGCCTTTGATTTGAAGTTTCTGAAGGTGCTCGCCCACCGGTGGAAGGCGGGGCGAAGGGTGGCGGGTTCGGCAGCATTAACCACCTCTCCGTCCGGGGTCGTTTGCCTTTGGCGCAAGTCGGTCAGGGTGTTATGCCAATCTAGTCGCCATCGTTGCACTGGACAGCACGCCAAATGAAATTTCATCCGACAACGCTGAATGATTGCTGGCTCATCGAATTGGAGCCTGTCCGAGATCAGAGGGGTTCTTTCGCTCGCACGTTCTGCGCACGCGAGTTTTCCGCCCGGGGTCTTCAGACGAGCTTTCCGCAGCACAGCGTGTCGATGACCGCAAAAAAGGGCACAGTGCGCGGGATGCATTTTCAGCGGGATCCCGATGGCGAGGCAAAGTTGGTCCGGTGTGTGAGAGGCAGGATCTTTGACGCCGTCGTGGATATTAG